>Ga0307510_10005956_pt1 | contig 14549 bp, 17 predicted proteins | sample 12_EM_MG_FD_207224 | JGI IMG/M metagenome (GOLD analysis project Ga0307510, IMG submission 207224) | Populus trichocarpa ectomycorrhiza microbial communities from riparian zone in the Pacific Northwest, United States - 12_EM | ecosystem: Host-associated > Plants > Roots > Unclassified | place...
TGCCCGGTCGAGTCTTGCGACAGATCGTTCACTTTCCGCTCCAACGCAAGGAGACACCTTCGAACGCACGGGATCAACCCAGCGACGGAGACGACGAGCGACGGTCTGGAATACACAGTCGGGTCCGAGACACCTATGGTTTCCGACGTTCGACAAGCGGACCAAGTGTCGGTAACACGCAAGTGGGTTCCGCAGAGCCGAATGTCACGGAGGTCGGTTGCACGGAACAAATCGAGCGATCCGGGAAGCGATGGAGAGAACAGCTCCTCGATATCGTCTGTCCCGCCATCTCCCACTACACCACGGTCATTGGCATGGGATGGTGACTATTCGAGCGGGGAGTCAATATGAGGGGGTTGACAACTACCCGTACCACCCACGCCACGTAAGAGACCGTCTAGACGCTGTGATCACATAGATCGCTGACACCGGAACAGTGGCAAGGTCTTCCAGGACCAGCACGCAGTTGAAAGGATGATGAGGATCGTACATCTATCTATGTCTGTTCTTGATATTGCCCATCTTGGGGCTCCCTCTTTTGGTTTGGGTGCCTTCGTTCTCTATCACATTGTGTACTCAGTACAGTACTCACGCAGCAAATATGACCCTTTCTTGTCACCACCCTCGATCGTATAAAGCATGATTGACGAGTGCGATTGGTATGTTATGCACCTCCGTCGTCGCGCCCTCGTCCGCAAAATCAAATGTGGCTGGACCGAGGAGACGGCCCTTGGAGTCTGGTCGGGAGGTTGGGTGAGAAGAGGGAGGGGGTGGGTGAATTGGGCATACCGGTGGAGTAGGTGAAGTAGGTAAGGAGCACGGGGACCAGCGACGCCCATTCCCTGCACAGATCTTAGATGGAACCCGGGGATAAGGGTCGGGAGAATCAGAAAGTACGCCGAGTGGGATACCAGGCGACTCCACCCTGTACGATCCACTCGTCCGGCAGGAAGCTCCAGAGAATGATGAGGACGAAGAAGAGATATGCGGACGGCCAGGCAACGTCGAACCGGCGACCCGTCATGGAACTCCGGTGCTCTCAACCTACATTCCTCTGGGAATGCAGCCAACGAAGCGGTTGGAGAAGTCAGTTCCTTCATTTTTCCCCATCTCTCCGACCGCCCCTTTCTCAACGAGAAAGGCTGCCTGAGTCTGTGGTGGGGGTGGAGAGGCCGGGTATGCAATCAAAAATCCATCGCTCTCTCTAGTAGCCTCTATTCTGTCCCCCAAGCGGTTTCCCCACTCCGTCACTTATAATTACAGTCACTCAATCGTGTTCACCACGCCTCCCGTGGGTTACAATCACATTCTACCAGAGGAATGGCTACTGTCAAACTCAGCGAAATCCTCATTATCGCCATTGCGGCTTCCGATTCCGTTGGTTGCGCTATCCTTCCTTTCTTCATCTTCGGATGTTGCCGCCGCCTCAAGGAGTCCTCCCCACTGTCTCCCATCCAGCCTCTGATACACCGCGGGGAAAAGGGATCGATCCACCTCCATCACCCTCGCACCCCTCGCAGTGGTAGTGTAGGACTCACTCAACTCGGGCGTGATAGGAATGATGCCGAGCAGACGGAATGAGCAGCTTGCGGCAGTTTGGAGGCCGCCATCTCGGGGGAGCAGCGGACGGGCGTGGCGTACGTTTGTACCGGTTTTTTTTGGTCAAGTGAGGGCACGATTATGACTCGTGGCTGAATCGATAACTCTCCGATGCTTCCACGTCGCAGCTTGATTTGGTTTTCGACGTTTCCCGTTACTGACGGAACGTCAAGCGCAACGTTGACGAGAGCTTCGATTAAAGGTGACATTCTATGGAAGTCGACTCACAACAACGACGTGTACCGTAACTGCCTGTCCCGGTAACTGTGGGTAGACACGAATCGATGTTCGCTGAGCTGGGAAGCTTCATCCACGGGTGAAGAGATCTTGCAAGCGAGCTGGTAATATCGAAACGCCCCGCCGTTGATGAAAAACCTTGAGTCTAGCCTCAAATTTGATAGTGCATGCAACCGAACATGGGTATGATGAGGTGATACCGCCATGAGTATTATCTTGCATTTCTCTTCAAAAATCTACTACATAGAGGTACGGAGATAAAATTACATAGCACTTTGATTGTCCCCTGAAATCGCCTCCTCAGAGAAATGCACAGTGCCAACCCATGGTTCCAACCTCTCAGCCATCCCCGCAGGAGGAGACCTCGTGTGGAAAACCACACGCTCGAAGGGTACACCACGCATATATTGCGACCGCACGAACCCTACAACGGCAGCCACACATTCTTCATCGAAGGGGTCCTCCAGCTGCTCGGCAATTATGAGCCCCTTGATCGAGGGGAACGCGCTCTGTTCCATCAAAACTTGGGACTCAGGGTGATCGGAGAAGGGAGAGAGGAATAGTTGGAGATCGTCGATGTCTAGAACCAACTCTTCCAGAGGATCCACAAACCTGAACAATCCCGCGGCCTCCTTCGCCATACTCGTAAGCTCGCGGGGGTTGGCAAAATGATGCCTATCCCAGATACGAAGGCGCTTGATGTTGTTTAAGAGAGGGTGCGTTCGGATAGCCTCGAGAGCGTGTTCAAAGACTTCAGTGTACTTCCATCCATAAGAGAACGCGGGCTCGTCGCAGTCTTCGACTTCTGCGGTTATTCCGTAGCCCAATTCAAGGGTGGCCGAGCGGGGAGATAAGAAGGAGAGAGAAAATGATACGAGTTCATCTCCGGTAGTTGTGATCCCTAGTGCGACTTCGTCGATTGTATTCGTCGTATGCTGAGGGCCAATTGTGTTCCAGGCAGGGAATATCTCCTCCGGCATCGGATCGTCGACATCTTGCTCACGTACAAGCGCCATACACCTTGCAGATGGACACGATATGTGGGGTGTGATCCCGTAACCAGGTTTTCCTTCAGTGACGGAGAAAATCTCGACATTTGGAAGGACGATGACTCTCTCCGGAGGGACATCGCCTCGCAGCACTTCTGCCTTGGTCTTCATACGAACCGTCCGCAGTGTGGGTAAAGCTTCGAGAAAGTTTAGAAGTTGGGAGATAGGGAATTCCTCGCCCACTGCCGAGAATTCGAAGGTCGTGAGGTTTGGAAAGGCAAAGTGATTCAAGAATGGTATCCCTTCGGAGCGCAAGGAGAAGTTCTTCAAATTGACCGCACCGCTGAAGAGGGGGAGCGAGGGGGGATCCATCGTATCGATCACGTTGATTTTGAGAGTGTGAAGCAGTGGGAGTGGTCCAGAAGTGGCTTCAGAAAACCTCTGGATGTTTGGCCAATAATCGAAGGTAAAATCGAGGGACCTGAATTGCTGAGCGTGTGGCGAGAGCAGCACCAGAATGGTGACACCATTCAGACAAGTGACCCTAATATCCAGTGCGGACCCTTTCGCCCGCTCGAGCAGGATTTTCACGAGATCGCTCCTTTTTCTTGTCAGGTCCAATTGTGACCACAATGCAGCGTGTTGGATGAAGGTTCTGCGCCAATGGCGGCACACGGAACTGGCGGAGTATAGGTGCTTATCGTAAGAGAGGTGTGTGGGGATGAGGGAGAGAACTTCCGACGGGACACGATTGATGGGGACGAACGAGTTTCTCCACTCGCGGATGGTTGCCAACGCAGTCGAAGTGTCGTGGTCGAGCTGAGAAACTGCATCAAAGGTGAACCTGGGTTTCGAAGAGGCGATTAATGCAGTCCCTCTGCAACGTTCATGTTACGCGACTTACGACGAACAGTACGCGACGCGCTTCAGTTCTTCGTTCAGAGCAAAGACGAGCTGGGAAAGCGAGAGGCCCTGGCCAGGGTAAGCGTGAATGGCCATCGGGATGGTGGAGGTTGGAGTTTGAAAGGAACGGTGGAGCCCCGCCGCATTGAACCGATCGTACCAACGCCGACATCCTCGTCCCGCACCGCCACTAGCACGTCCTTCCAAGTTTTACTTTCTATTCCTGTCTGCAGCGACTCAGACCCAGGATTGGGAGTGTTGCTCGCCGTGGTGTCTTTTCTCCTTTCGTCTCAGACTCTCACATTCCTATGTTCCAACCTATCCATTTGATGACCGGTCACATGTTTTCGGTGCCTATGGGCCATACTATGGGTGGAATCAGCGCCATACTTATCTAGGCCGCATGTGACCCTCCTACACCCCCCAAGCTCTACCCCTACCCATCGCCACACCATCACACCTCATACCAACCGGTATAATGGCAGCGCATAGACGCAAAGCCACAATGTCTCTCGATGACGCAATCAATATCTTGGACAGGTTGAACGCGGTCGAAGACGCCCTCAAAAAACAGGTCTTCAGAATCATCCAAGCCATCCCAGCCCCGGTTCGTGTCAGTGCTGTCTCTCTCCTGTGTTTACTGTGACCCCTAGACCCCAACGATTGCCCAACAGGATAAGATAATCAGCGACAAAGATTTCCTATACTTGCCTAAGTCCTGTTTCAACATACGTGAGGTGCTGGTTGCCGAAATTCGAGGAAAGAATGTAGAGGATCTCAACGGATCTGTAAAGACGGCGCCGGAGGATTTGGAAAAGTATTTCAACTAATCTTGGCCCCATCTGCTTACCATACCAATCGAACCCAGAGTTCTGCGCGAAATCAAGCGAGTTCTCAGAAGGGGAGCAAGCACGCCGTGCACTAAGCATGGGAAAGAAAATATCGAGGGTTACCTGATGGAGATCAGTCAGATACTTGGTGCTATATCCAAGAAGTTGAACGGTGTGTTCCTAGCCTCACTTTCGCTGATCCTGTGCAAAAGCTGATTGCTCCCCGATTCTTCTTCCTAAACTTCGAACACCACAGCCTGTGAACGTCTGGTCAAACGCGAGTTCGCTCCACATGAACTTCTTTCCCTGATCGAGGCGATCTTCTCGAGTAACAGTGATGGTGAAAAGATCCGTTGCCTTCCTAGAGATGACGCGCAGACCCTTGTTGATGTGATAGACGAGGCAAGTTCTACATTTACCCATTATCACGAGACTGAATTTTTTCCGGCAACTAGGCGCTGCATTCACCTGGTCCCTCCCGGCCTACTCAAAAGAAATGCCTTAGGTTGTTATATAGGATGTGTGCCCAACACGCAGTTCTTCCAAGAACTTTGAAGGTTCCCATTTGCTACGACAGAACCGGTGACGCACTGTTCAGAGGTGGGCATGCGGATGTCTGGAAGGGGAAGTGTCGCGGTCGGGAGGTCGCTGTGAAGGTCATAAGGACATACTCGACCAGTGACTTGCAGAAGATAATTGGGGTGGGTCGCCGGACATGCTCCTTTTTGGCGCTAGTTCGCTGACGGAACTTGTAGAGGTTCTGCAAGGAGGTGGTGATGTGGAAATACCTCCAGCATCCGAATGTCCTACCGCTAATTGGAGTAACAATGTCGGAGAACCGGTTCGTGATGGCATCGAACTGGATGACGAATGGAAACATCCGCGAATTCGTTAAGACACATCCGGATGTAGACCGGCTCGGGCTTGTGGGTTTCCCGTTAAGTCTTACCGCTTCGGCTCCGCTGACGGTGGTGTAAAAAAAAACACCAGCTGGCAGGTGTCGCTAAGGGGTTGATCTACATTCATAACCAAGGGATGATTCACGGTGATCTCAAGGGGGTGCGTCTTTGACGGCTAGAGTCATTCCCCTATCTTACGGAACTCACCTTAAGGCAAACATACTGATCGACGAAACTGGCTGTGCCCGCTTAGCAGACTTTGGTTTGCTTACGATCATCTCAGACCCGGCAAACTTTCTATCCTCGAGCTCATACACACAGGGTGGGACAGTCCGATGGATGAGCCCAGAGCGTATCTTCCCGCAGGATTTTGGGCTCAAGGACGGTCGTCCAACAGAATCTTCGGACTGTTATTCTCTTGGAATGGTCATATACGAGACTATCAGCGGGAACCCCCCATTTCACGAACACGTAGACATGACTGTTTTCGTGAAGGTATTGAAGGGTGAACATCCCCCTCGAGGGGTAGGGTTCACGGAGGGTCTGTGGAAGATGTTGGAAATGTGTTGGGCGTTTCAACCGGGCGACCGCCCGAGCATCGAAGGTGTTCTTCATTGTTTGGATACGGGCTCAGTTTCGCTGGGGAAACCCCATTACGGGGCGAGCGAAGAGACGGAGAAGGGTGGTGGTGATTTGGAGGAGTCAACAAACGGTTCTTCTGGTGTTCCGAACGAGATGAGTGGCACAATGACCGAGAACACTACCACCACATCTTTTGATTCGAGCTACGCTACCGATGCGCCGCCCAGGGTGGCCCGTGTACTACTCGATGTGAGTTAGAAGTCCCTCCGACTTTGAATCCCCTTCTAATACCCGGTTCCGTCGACACCGTCATCTATTAGCCCTCCAAGAGGACAATCCCCTCGCCCAACGTGTACTCGTTTCACAATCACGTGCGCACTACTACCCAGCATTCGGTTTCGCTCCCTGCGCCACAGCAGCTCCCCCACATGTCCGATGAGCCGGACCCGCCCCACCACACCCCTCCCTACGAGCATTATTACTGGGACTGTCCTGACTTGCTTGACCTACCATCTTTGACTATGCCTGGTACCTATGAACCTGCGGACCCCGGCGCTCGAGATGAAGGTATGTTTTCTGTCTGCCTCGTACTAGAAGCGCGGATTCACATCATTCCAGAAATAGATGCGCAGAGCACCCACCCACTGCCCAGCCAGCAGGCGATCGCGCAGCCTGTCCCCGCCGCCCCCCAACGTAAACACACGTCGGCGGGGAGAGACAAGGTCGGCTCTGATTCCTTCTTCGGGTCTTTGAACCGTAAGTGTGATAAGATCGCTCGTGATTGTATGCTTGGACTAACGGAGAGGTTATCAGTGCCCGGTAGAGTCTTGCAACAAATCGTTCGCCGCGTGCTCCAACGCAAAGAGACACCTTCGAACGCACGGGATCGATCCGTTGACAGAGACGAGGAGCAAGACTCTGGAATACACCGCCAGGTTCGAGACGCCAATGATTTCCGACAACTGGCAAGCGAACCAAGTGCTGGTGATGCCCAAGTGGGTACCGCAAAGCCTGAAATCACGGACATCGATCACACGGAGCAACAAATCGGGAAACCCGAAAAGCGATGAAGAGGAAACCTTCCTCACGTTGTCTGCGCCGCTGCCTGCACCATCGTAATTGGAATCCACGGTCACAGATTGCTGACACCGGAACGGTGGCAAGAACCGCCAGAGCTAGCACACGGTTTAAAGGATGACGAGGATCGTACATCTATCTATATCTCTGTCTTAATATCATTTATCTGAGGGGCGCCCTCTTCTGGCTCATGACTTTGTTCTGATAGTACTCACACGCAGTAAATACATAATAACTCTTGTCATCACCCTCAATCGTGCAGGGCATGATTAATCGATTGACGAGTGTGATTTGTATGTCATACGTCTCCATCGCCATGCCTTCGGCTGCAAAATACCACGCCGGAAATTGCAACGCCCATTCCTTGCACCGATCCTAGATGGAACCCAGAGAGAAGGGTCGGAAGAAAGTTCCGAGTGGGATACCAGGTAATTCCGTTCCGTACGGCCTACTCGTCTCGGGCCGGCAGGAAGCTCCAGAGAATGAAGAGATGCGCGGACCGCCAGGCAACGAACCCGTGGAACTCTGGTGCTCTCGACCTGTATTCCTCTGGCTGTGGAAGCTGGGTACGGCAAACGGAACGGTTGGAGAAGCCAATTCCTTCATCATTCCCCATCCCTCCGACCGCTCCCCCCTCAAAGACAAAAGCAAGTCTGTGGTGGGGGTGGAGAGGTGTGCAATCAGGAACCCATCGCTCCCTCCATTCTGTGCCCCAAGCGGTTTCCCCTCTCCTTCGCTTACGGTCGCTCAATCGTGTTCATCATGCCTCCTGTGGGTTACATCGCATTCTACCAGAGGAATGGCTGCTGTAAAACTCAGCGAAATCCTCATTATCGCTATTGCGGCTTCCGATTTCCCTGGTTGCAATACCATTCTTTTCTTCATCTTCGGATATTACCGCCGCCTCAAGTCCTCCCCACTGCCTCCCATCCAGCCTCTGGTACATCACAGGGAAAACGAGATTTATCTACCTCCCTCACCCTCATACCCCTCGCAGTAGTAGTGTGGGACTCACTCAACTCGGGTGTGATGGGAGTGATGCATCTTTGTCAAAGCCAAATTTTGAGACTAACGAGTCACGAAGACCAGAAAGAGCGGACGGAATGAGCAGATTACGGCAGCTTGGAGACCGCCATCTCGGGAGAACAGCGGGCAGGCATGACGTACGTTCGTACCGGTTTTTTTTGGTCAAGCGAGGGCCATTATGGCTCGTGGCTGAATCGATAGTTGAACGTTTGAACGTTGAACTCTCCGATGCTTCCACGTCGCACAGTTTGATTTCGTTTTCGATATTTCCCGTTACTGACGGAACGTCAAGCACAACGTTGACGAGAGCTCCGATTAAAATCACCAGCCACGCCCACACTAGCGAACGTAGGCAGGATGACCTCAACCCAGTTCTCCCCCAGATTTGATGCTTCCCCTCCCTTCGCCCCTAGTGAGCGAGAAACGTCTGTGACGGCGGTGACATTCTATGGAAGTCGACAACAACGTTAACGATGTGTACCGTGACCCCCTGTACCGGTTAACAGCGTGCGAGTACCCAAACGAGTGGCCGTGTTAGCCGTGTGATCGTGTGGCCGGGTGGACCGTGTGGCCGTGACGTGCTCGGGATTTCCAACACCGGTAACTGCGGGTAAACGTGAGTCGATGTTCACTGAGCTGGGGTGAAGGGACCTTGCAAGCAAGCTGGTAACGTCGAAACACCCCGCCGTTGGTGAGACGGGAGTCCTCAACCTTGAGTCTGACCTCAAATCTGACAGTTCTGCATGCAACCGGACATGGGTGTGATGAGGTGATACCGCTGTGAGTATTGTCTTGCATTTCTCTTCAAAAATCTATTACATACAGGTGCGGAGATAAAATTACATGGCACCTTGATCGCCCTCTGAAATCGTCTCCTCAGAGAAATGCACGATGCCAACCCATGGTTCCAGCCTCTCAGCCACCCCCGCAGGAGGAGAGCTCGTGTGGAAAACCACACGCTCGAAGGGCACACCCTGCATGTGCTGCGACCTCACAAACCCTACGATAGCAACCACACATTCTTCATCGAAGGGGTCCTCCGACTGCTCGGCGATTATGAGCTCCTTGGTCGAGGGGAACGTGCCCTGTTCCATCGAAGCTTGGGACTCAGGGAGATTGAAGAAGGGAGAGAGGAATAGCCGGAGATCGTCGATGTCTAGAACCAACTCTTCCAGAGGACCCACAAGCATGAACAATCTCGCTGCCGCGATCGCCATGCTCGCAAGCTGGCAGTGGTTGAGAAAATGACGCCTATTCCAGATATGAAGACGCTTGACGTTGCTCAGGAAAGGATGTGTTCGGATAGCCTCGAGAGCGTATTCAAAGACTTCGCTGTACCCCCACCCTAATTCCAACTTGGGCTTATCGTAGTCTGCATCTGCCGTGGTCATCCTGTAACCCAATTCGAGGGTGGGCGAGCCAGGGAATATGAAGGAGAGAGAAAATGATACGAGGTCCTCTCTGATAGTTATCCTAAACGCGATTTTGTCGATTGTGCTCGCCATATACTGAGGGCCGATCGTATTCCAGGCGGGGAACATCTCCTCTGGTACCTCGACGTCGAAATCTTGCTCATGTACAAGTGATATGTGCCTTGCGGATGGACATGATATGTGGGGCGCGATCCTGTAACCAGGTTCACTTTCAGTGACGGAGAAAATCTCAACGTTTGGAAGGACAATGACTCTCTCCATAGGGACGTCTTCTAGCAATTGTTCTTCCTCGATCCTTATGCGGACTGTCTGCAGTGTGGGTGAAGCTTCGAGGAAGTTTAGCAGCTGGGAGATAGGGAACTCCCTCCCCATTGCTGAGAATTCGAGGGATGTGAGGTTTGGAAAGGCGAAGTGATTCAAGAACGGTGCTCCTTCCGAGTGCAAGAACAAGTTCTTCAGGTTGACCGCGCCGCTGAAGAGGGGGAGCGAGGGAGGGTGCATCGTTTCGATCGCGTTAATTTTGAGAGTGCTGAGCAGTGGGAGTGGTCCAGAAATGGCTTCGGAAAACCTCTGGACGTTTGACCAATAATCGAAGGTAAAATCGAGGGACCTGAATTGCTGAGCGTGGGGCGAAAGCAGTGCTAGGATTTCAGCATGACCCAGATAAGTGGCCGTAACATCCAGTGTAGACCCTTTTGCCCGCTCGAGCAGGATTTTCACGAGATCGCTCCTTTTGCTTGTCAGGTCCAATTGTGACCACAATGCAGCGTGTTGGATGAAGGTTCTGCGCCAATGGCGGCACACGGAACTGGCGGAGTATAGGTGCTTATCGTAAGAGAGGTGTGTGGGGATGAGGGAGAGGACTTCCGATGGGATGCGATTGATAGGGATGAACGAGTTTCTCCACTCGCGGATGGTTGCCAGTGCGGTCGAAGTGTCGTGGTCGAGCTGAGAAACGGCGTCGAAGGTGAACCTGCGTTTCAAAGAGGCGATTAATGCAGTCCCTCTGCAACGTTGGTGTTACACAACTTACGACGAACAGTACGCGACGCGCTTCAGTTCCTCGTTCAGGGCGAAGATGAGCTGGGAAAGTGAGAGGCCCTGGCCAGGGTAAGTGTGAATGGCCATCTGGGGGGTGATGGAGGAAACTTGAAAGGAAAGGTGGACCGTGGAGTCTTGTCGCGTTGAGCCGATCAGCTTCCTCAAGGTTCCATAGATCTCATCCCTAACTCCCGCGCTGGCATACTCTTCCGAGTTTTACTGCCTGTTCCCATCTGCAATGACCCAGACTCGGGATTCAGGGTGCTGCCCGCCGTGATATCTTCCCTCCTTCCATCTAATATTCCTATGTGCTAGTCCACTGATTTGAGGACCTTCGGCTACATAGTTTCGGTGCCTCTGGCTGGAATTAAAACCGTGTTTATAGCCTGTGCTGGCTGCGCGTAACCCTCCTGCAACCGCAAAACTTTACCCCTACTGTATCGACACACCACCACGCCTCATCAACCGGTGACAATGGGACTGCGCAGACGCAAGGCCGCACTGGTGTCTCTCAACGACAAAATCGATATCTTGGACGAGAATGCAGTTGAAGACGAGTCCCCCACAAAGCATGTCTTCGCAACCGTTAGCGCTATCCTGACCCTGGTCCGGGTCAGTACCGTCATCGCCTCATCTGTGGACCCTTTTCCTCATCAGTTGTCCAATCCCTCAACGAAGACCTCAGTATAGGCGAATATGTCCCTCACATCGTGCCGCGTGAAACCACCACGACCTCTGTATTCAAGAATGGTGTGTTCCTGGCCTCGCCTGGGCCACGCTGTGACTCCAGCTCGATAGGGAACCGGTCCTGACCGAGGGCAGGGGAGTCTCTTAATCGAACTCCAGGCTCGCAAGAGTACCGCCTATGGGAAGGACGTGAAGAAAATTTGCACAGGGCCCACGAAACCGTCCCCTGCCTGGGACAGCGAGATCAAGGATCTAGCTCTGAAGAGGCGACTGGTTGGTGTCTCGCACAGCGCCCTGTTCGAGAAGTTTTCCCGCAGCCTCGGAAGATTTTTGACCAACCTAATACCTTCATTTCCAACGACGAGATTATTCTCAAGGAATACCCACTAACCCCTGTTGGAGAGATCAGCGAAAGTTCAATCGAGAGGAAGTTGTAGACAAGTGGATGATTGCAGGTAGTCGAACGGGCAACGTGTGTATCGCAAAGGAATTTATACATACATATATAGAAGGATACCGAAAACCCCAATCGGACTGGATTATCACCAGAATCACCAGTGCGTGAGTCTCCGGGCCAGGAGACTAGATCGGAAGCGGCGAGCTGACCCCTGCGGTCAGCATGCCAAACCTCGTTTCGCACAACTATGCTGGGATGTTCAACCGGATTTCTCTCACGGCACTTCTGAATATCGCTATATATTCCCGGCCAGGACATCGGGTGCGAATGGGTTTGAACAAAAATGAATGTGGCGTGATTTTTGCACCATGCTACGGCGAAAGAACGACATAACGGGGGAGGAGTTCGGGGGGAGATGTCGCCGCCGCTCCAGGGTGGGTTTATGAAGGCTCTGAACCCCAGACCATGCAAAATTCTGGGTTGGAAATTTGGAAACGTCAATCTGAACCCCACACCGAACGCTCTGGAGCACACCGGTACGAACACCTCGGAGGGGTGTACCGTGACCGCCTGTCCCGGTAACTGTGGCCATGGGTAAGCGCAGGTCGGTGCTCATCGAACCGGAAAGCTTCATTCACGGGTGAAGAGACCTCGAAAGCAAGGTAATGTCAACCTTGGGCTTGAACGCCCCACCGTTGGTGATGCCTCCGCGGATACTATCTCAGATTTCTCTTCAAAAATCTATTACATACAGGCGCAGGGATACAAGTTATATGGAATCCTGATCGTCTGCTGAAATCGTCTCCTCAGAGAAATCCACAGTGCCAACCCACGGTTCCAGCCTCTCAGCCATCCCCGCAGGAGGAGATTTCATGTGGAAAACCACACGCTCGAAGGGTACACCCTGCATGTGCCGTGACCTCACGAAACTTACGATAGCATCCACACATGCTTCGTCGAAGGGGTCCTTCGGGTGCTCGGCGATTATGAGCTCCTTGATCGAGGGGAACGCGCTCTGTTCCATCGAAACTCGGAGCCCAGAGAGAATGAGGAAGAGGGGGAGGAATAGTTGGAGATTGTCGATGTCTAGAACCAATTCTTCTAGAGGACCCACAAATTCGAACAATCCCATGGCCTCCATCGCCATATTCACAAGCTGGCAGGGGTTGTGAAAACGATGCTTGTCCCAGATATGAAGACGCTTGACGTTGCTCAGGAGGGGGTGCATTCGGATGGCCTTAAGAGCGTGTTCAAAAACTTTGGTGTACTTCCACCCTAGTTCCGACGTGAGCTCATCGGAGTCTTCATCTTCCGCTTCATCTTCCGTGATCATCATCATCTTATAGCCAAATTCAAGGGTGGCTGAGCCAGGAGATATGAAGGAGAGAGAGAATGATACGAGATCCTCTCCGATAGATGTTATCCCGAGCGCGATCTTGTCGAATGTGCTCGCCGTATACCGAGGGCCGATCGTATTCCAGGCGGGGAATATCTCCTGTGGCATCTCAGCTTCGACATCTTGTTCGCGTACAAGTGATATGCGCCTTGCGGATGGACATGATATGTGGGGTGTGATTCTGTAACCAGGTTTTCCTCGAGTGACAGAGAAAATCTCGACATTTGGAAGGACAATGACCCTCTCCGGAGGGACATCTCCTAGCAGTAGTCCTGCCTGGACCCTTATATGGACCGCCTGGAGTGTGGGTGAAGCTTCGAGGAAGTTTAGCAGCTGGGAAATAGGGAACTCCTCGTCCATTGTTGAGAGTTCGAAGGTTGTGAGGTTTGGGAAGGTGAAGTGATTCAAGAAAGGTGCTCCTTCCGAGTGCAAGAACAAGTTCTTCAAGTTGACCGCACCGCTGAAGAGGGGGAGCGAGGGAGGACCCATCGCCCCGATCGCCCTAATTCCGAGAGTGCGGAGCAGCGGGAGTGGTCCGGAAGCGGCTTCGGAAAACTTCTGGATGTTTGACCAATAGTCGAAGGTAAAGTCGAGGGTCCTGAATCGTTGAGCGTGGGGCGAAAGCAGCGCCAGGATTCCAGCACGATCCAGAGAGATGGACGTAATATCCAGTGGAGACTCTTTTGTCCGCTCGAGTAGCATTTTCACAAAGTGAACGTTCCTCCCTGCCGTCAGGTATAATCGTGACCATAGTGTGGAACACTGAACGAAAGTTCTGCGCCAATGACGGCAAACAGAACTGGCGGAAAGTAGGTGCTTGTCGTCAGAGAGGTGTGTGGGGATGAGGGAAAGAACTTCTGATGGGACGCGATTGATAGGGATGAATGAGTTTCTCCACTCGCGGATGGTCGCCAATGCGGTCGAAGTATCGTGGTCGAGCTGAGAAACTGCATCAAAGGTGAACCTGGGTTTCGAAGAGGCGATTAATGCAGTCCCTCTGCAACGTTCGTGTTACGTGACTTACGATGAACAATACGCGACGCGCTTCAGTTCCTCGTTCAGGGCGAAGACGAGCTGCGAAAGCGAGAGGCCCTGGCCAGGGTAAGCGTGAATGGCCATCGGGATAGTGGAGGTTGGAGTTTGAAAGGAACGGTGGAGCCCCGCCGCACTGAACCGATCGTACCAACGCCGACATCCTCGTCCCGCACTATAGCACATCCTTCCAAGCTTTACCGTCTATTCCTGTCTAAGCGTATGGACACGATCTCGATTTCGTTGGAGTCGCCCTCTTCTGGGACGAGCGAACAAATGGAGAAGGGCGGTGACGGTCGAGATGAGTCAGCAAGAGGTTCTTCTGTTATTCCAAACGGGACGAGCAGCACAAAGACGGCCGAAAGCACCACCACACCACCGACGCACCGCCCAGGACGGTCTCTGCTGCAGTGCATCTGGA
>Ga0307510_10005957_pt1 | contig 14549 bp, 9 predicted proteins | sample 12_EM_MG_FD_207224 | JGI IMG/M metagenome (GOLD analysis project Ga0307510, IMG submission 207224) | Populus trichocarpa ectomycorrhiza microbial communities from riparian zone in the Pacific Northwest, United States - 12_EM | ecosystem: Host-associated > Plants > Roots > Unclassified | place...
TTGAAGTTATAGATATAGTAAATCAATCTCCTTCAATTTTGGAACTATACTACTGCAAGGTTGTGAATTATATGATACCACAAAAGATTGTGAATTATAAGAGATTGATTTTATAGCTGTGGTTTCCCAACTTCATTCTTTATTTTTCATTTTTTGGTTTGTTGTCTGTTTTGCTACAGTCGCGATCTTTGTTTGTCAAGAACCTGAATCTCAAGACTGCTGATGAAATTTTGAAAAAGCACTTTGGTGAACACATGAAAGAAGGGAGAATCCAAAGTGTCAGGGTAATAATCTAGATCATTGTAACCTTAACTGTATTGTATATTCTGTATCACTCTTATGTTGGATTTCATTTCATTCGTTTCTCATGCAGATAAAGAAGCACATGAAAAAAAGGGAAGAATGTTTCAATGGGTTTTGGCTTTATAGAGTTAATTGATTCTGTGGAAACAGCTACAAATATCTGCAGAGATCTACAAGTAATTACAAATCCAGACATTGTGTATAGTTGTTGAAATCTGCTGCTGTTTTTGCTCACCTTATTTTTCCAATCTTTTGTTCAGGGAACTGTTTTGGATGGCCATGCTCATATTTTGCAACTTTGCCATGCCCAGAAGGATGAACATGCAGTGAAAAAGGCTGGGAAGGATAAGAGTTCTACAAAACTACTTGTGAGAAATGTAGCTTTTGAGGCAACAGAGAAAGATCTCACACAACTATTTAGCCCATTTGGCCAGGTGATTATTTTATTTCAGAAAATTTCTAAACCATGCTTATTATCCAATCAATAGGACTAAACGTTTATAACCAATGCTCTATTTTTCAGGTTCTGGAGAGAGCAAAGGAAGGTGAGAGCTTGGAAGAATTACGGGCTCGCAGCCTCGCACGGCTGGCAGCACAATTTACCGAGGAGCAAAATGGTTTCCAGAATCCAGCCAAGTTATCCAAAAAGAGGAAGGACGTCACTAACTTGGACCAAGAAAGCATGAAGTTCTGGAGAATAACAGACTAGTGCTTTAAGCAAATATTTTCTTGTATTATGGAGCAGAGAAGAACCGGGTTTGTCAATGGTTTTAGGTTGTAGATTTACCTTTATCTTAGCTGGCCCCAGTTTGCTTTGTTAGGAGCTGATTTTTGTTTACTACTGTTTTGTCTAAGCAAATGAGTGACTGAATTTTCCTTCCTATCCCCTTATTTATTTTTATTTTGTATAGTAACTTGATAGTGCCTGAGTCAGAAAGAAAATTTAATTTACGAGGACTCTCTTTATGCTTTCTTGCAGGCCCGCAGCCGCAGCCGCAGCCGCACATATATCAGGTCTCTTTGTAATTTGGCACATGGAAGATATGCGATTTATAACATCCGTGTAATTTCCATGAATCAAGCTCCTTGCAAGTAGCGTTCAACTTCTAGGTTTTCGGCTAGTTTAACATTCCAGTGCAATTGTATTTTTTAAAAAATTTAGTTTTAAAATTATTTTTAATATTTATTTGATTTTTTTGATAGGTTAATATTAAAATAGAATTTAAAAAATAAAAAATATCTATTATTTTAATATATTTTTGAGTAAAAAAAACTTTTAAAAATAATTTTTATCACGCTCCTAAACAAGCCTTTCATCGGTGGCAATTAACGATTTGCAAGTCTGATGCATCTTTAGGGGGGTGAATAAAGACGAGAAGACGAGGATCATTGTTCCTGAATAATTTGGACACGATCTCTAGGTTTGATTTCACTATGGATAACTAATCAACCATTGAACGATTCTTTCTAAATAAAAGAGTGTATATGTAATAAACTTGTGTGCATTGCTTAACAAAAATAAAGATATTGTCGATGTTATGAAGTCTAGCCTTTGTATTAATTTCAACCAAACCATAATGAGGATCTACTTTGATTTCTCTATCGGTGGTATCATACCAATAACATTTGAATAAAAAGACTTTATTAAGCTCGTTATGATATTGCAGTTCGATCACCTCTTCTAACTTTCCATAATAATCAACTTCAAACTCATTAGAAGTTGATCCCTCAACACAAACTCCATTATTATACGTCTTCTACCTTGACTATATTCTTCAGTATGAAAAACATATTCATTGATGAAATATTCATTATAGCACTTAACATTTCTTTAAGAACCAAAACATAGTACATTAAAACCACCACGAACATTCCCTCCCAATTGATAAACCTAGTACAAGATTACAATCATTAACAGTTAAAGAGAAAGGTTTAGTGAAATTAAATATTATGAGAGATAAGAATTATTAAGTAATGCTTACATGTGTTCTGAACCACATGGAAAATTGTTCATCTTGCAATTGAAAAATTTAAGATTCAATCATATGTGAATTTTGAGAAAGTAAAAATTGACGATGTTGCCTACGAAAATTTTTTCAATCTATCAGTTTATAACAGTACAAGAAAAAAATTATTTAAAAATAACAACATGATAATATTGTACTTCATGAATAAAAGATCTTGATTCATCGTAGTTAAATAACATATAATTATGTGCATGTCTGGATTCGATTTTTGTCAAGTATCTTTCCCTTATCTTTCCCTCACTGTATTTTTTGGTAAAGGTCATCTAGGATGAGAAAATATTGACAAATGCTCGCTCAAATGCACTCTCCCACTATCATTGTGTCTTGGAATGCGGTTGATTCTTGTTTTCAAGTGAAGCTCAAAATATTACAAGATAAATGTTGAGATCTCCACAACAATATAAGCCTCGCATATCGAAACCTCAACATGCATTCTGTTTTTAACCTTTTTTTTTAGGTTGAATAAGTATCTACATGAAATTAAATAAATATTTTAATTTTTAAAAAAGATAATATAATTGTAATTAGAATACATGTACAATCCATAACTTCTCGAATGGATACATCCATCTGTATTAGACAAGGCCTCAAAATTTTATCTCAAATGATAAATGTATGGTTAAATGCTCCAATGAGTAAAAAAAAATAAAGGGAATATCATCTTAAGTTTGTAGATTGTTTAGATGATATTCATTTAAAACTTCTCCATATGTTGGGTATATAACTTGTTAAAGCATATATCTCTAAAAAAATAATTGATCTCCGTGAGTGCATCTCATATTCTTTTTAGCAATAAATATCGGTAAACAAGTGGAATGAGTGTTTGCATAAATATGTGGTAGTCATGACTCTTCATTTTATATAATTTGTCATCCTCCAAATTCACCAATCTAGATATGTTCCAAGCATATCAATCAAGAAAACACAAACTTTTAAGTCATTGGTAGATAAGTAATTGTGCATTATTGTCGAAGGTGAAGTTGGCTTTAGGCTTTGCGATCCATGACCCATCATAAACCAACTCCATATTTTTATGATGACAAAACAAAAGTATATACATTCTAACCTTTATTTTGCCCTTTGTCTTTCTTTTTACATCCATCACTGTGTTAAAAATATTTTCAAACATATTCTTTTCGATATTCATGACATCAAAATTATGACGGAAGATATTAGTCTTCTAATAAGAAAGCTCCTAAAAAATACTTCGCTTAACTCAGTTGTGGGTCACAACAAAACCAGAAAACTTCTACTAACTAGATAAAAAACCAAACACGATGCTCTCATACTACAAGACCACATCATGAGTATCACCAACCAACAAGAATATGGTGCAACAAATGACCTAAATGAATTGAATTGTTTGTACATAACATAACATGTACGTTCCATGATTCCATTGAAAATTAAGGATACACCTTATTAAATTGTTTTCAGGCTTCACTATTGGAAGGACACACCATGAGCGCATCATGACTTCATCCACTACATCAAGTGAATGATGCCATATCATGTGCTCAGTAGTTTTTGGAGACATAAATAACCTTTTACAGTCTAGAAGTGATTGGAAAGTATTTTATTTTCTATGTGCGATAAAAGTCCTTCCCTTGCTAGTTTTGAGTTTATACCGAGCATGCCCATAAGTTTTTTACTCGGTCAAATATGTATTTTCTAGGTAGTACAACATGCATAAGTTTGAACACTTGTCAATTTTTTAATATCCTAGGCCAAAGAGTTTCATCATGGATTTAACAATATAAAAATTCTCTTTCAGCTTATTCTTTTTAAGTACAATGTTTTTTCTCATTCAATGATTTTCTCGTAATTGGTCTCGTTTAGCTTATGATTTGACTTTATGACAAATACATGTGTAACAGATGATAATTTACTGTGATTTTATTCACTCGTCCCATAATGGTTAGTTAGAATCTTTCAAAAGATTAAAAAGTTGGTTGAGTTTGTATTTGATTCTTCATCTATGATCGAACATTCACCTGCATCACTCTGATTCATTCCCATTGAATCCATAACAATACTCCTATGACGATTACTATTATCATCTACAACTCCATGCATGTTGCTAGAACTAAAAGTTGACTCAACTATTTTTTCTACCATGGTCTCATAAGAAACATATGATTATCTGTGTGTAAATCAACATAAGTATTTCTCTATGAATTCTTTTTATAGAAGATACATCATAACAACATCTTAATCGATAAAATTTTTATTTTTACACCCCTTACATAGACATCTAATAACACCTCCACTAATATTTTTCAAATTAGATAGTGCGTAATTAATAAAACCATCAGCTCTATTAAAATAATCCATCTTGTACGACCCTTCAGGTGAAACTAGATATATCCAAGAACGATCATCCATTATTTATATGAAACCTATATAGAATATTGATGACAACATGTACTAATTAATAATATAAACTAAACAAATTATCGATATCCAACTAATTAGCTATTATTGGTTTAACTCAAAATTATTCAATCTATTTTAATAGTACCTTTAAATCATTATCAATTTTCTATAAAAATTCAAATCCCTCCAAATTTACTGAAATTTTTAATTTAACAATAAAATTAAAAAAAATGGAAGCGTACCCATTAAATAAACCATTATTTAGTTCATTATAAAACACCTAAGTTACAAAATCAAACTCAATTTCATTAAATAAAAAATAAATACAGTTTTTCAAAATCTTAAACAAACCCTAACATGTACAAATCATACATTCATATAACAAAGTTCTATGAGAAAAAGTTATAAAAGGAGTAAACACACAAACAAACTACATATACTACATCAAAATACCATAAAGTCAAATTTTAAAAATAGGTTATAACAAAAAATAGGTAGTTTGTCTTACTTGATGAAGCAAATCTTAAGAAAAAATTGAACTATAAGAGGGATATTGTTAGATTGAGTGTTGAGGTGGCTAAATTTGTGATGATGAGAGCTTGATTTGTGACAAAATAAGAGGGTGTTGTGTGAAGTTTTCTGGGGTATTAAAAAGGAAGAAGAAGAGATGGGAAGGGGGAGGGGGAGGTCATCTATTAGGTTATAACTTAATGTTATTGACGTATTCATAGACAGGTAATAGCAACGGACATGTTTCCTCAGTAATTCTATATGTAATAATAAAACGTCATTTTTCCTTCTCTATTTTTTTTTATTTTTTCATTTCCAACTATAATTCCCTCTATAATCATTGATGAACAATTTTCATATATGAATACCTATGAAAGTAGCGAGGTAATATTTTGTTAGTAAATGTCACTATAATTTACTGACGGTATTTCCATTTATATTTGATAATTTTTTGCTTTAAAAAATCAGTTTATATATATATTATCTGACTCGACCTAATCTCAATTAATGTGGATATTATGTATAGTAGTCGTAAAAACACCCTAATTAAGAAATAGACATTATAAGTCAGGTGATAAGTTAAGATTTTTGAAATTTAATCGATCCAACTTTTTTCATATATCCCATAGAACTTACTTGGTACAAATACTCTCTTTCTTCCTTACTCACCACCTTACACCAATTATTTTAAACACCAAAACTTACCTTACTTTGAAGCTTAGTTTTTATGTTGCTATTTTTGTTCATTCCAATCCCTTATATATTCCTTGCATGGTATTCTCTGCTTCTGGGAAATTCGTGACTCTTGTCCCTCATTTCTTGAGTAGCATAATAGGATTGGATAAGTCTTTTATGAAGTGATTTATATAGCTGTTGCTGGATATAACCAAATGCTTAGATGATAATTATCTTAGCATAAGTTATTGTTGATGGAGCTTACTCATTGTCCTGGTGCTCGAGATCATTTCTTAATAATTCGTGCTTCAGACACTTAGATTATATAAAACTTTTGAAATATTTTTATTTGTTAGGTTCTTTCGAGTTGTAAATATTCCTCCCAACATGAAACTCTTTCAAGTTTCACAGCTCAGCTCATGAAAATTAATAATATAAGTTTAATTCATAAATATCTATAATATGCTCATAAAATTAGTCTAATTTATATATTTAACATGCTTGAATCTAAAATAATTTGAATGAATTTAAATTGAAATTTATAAAATATCAAAAATTAAATTAAATAGAATTATAAATGAAAATCCAATTCAACCCGTGATAGTGGGGGTACAAGTCCTGGTTAAAAAAGTAGCAATGAGGGTGTGGCGGGGAATTAAGAAAACGTAAGTGAAATTACACGTGTAGAATAGTTGCATAAAACAAGAAGCCTAATACAATTACACCCTCTAGTGAGCAACTATTTGTTATTTGAATTCCATGCCACCCCGTCCCCATCACGTTTAGACGGACTACTTTTCTTTACTAGAGAAAAAGATACCGGCAACATCATCTGCCCTCCATTTATCTAATACAATATATCTCTGAAGGATCAAGAGCAAACTCAACCATTGGTCTAAGCTCATCCCAGTTATCATCTCCAAAAAGTTGGTCTCCATTTTGATTCAAAAAGCTTAGATATGATGTTGTAAACGGAACTTGACTCGTTAAGCTCATCTGGGCTGCAAACGACTGGTTATTATTTCCATAGAAATGATCATTGGTAGCTTGGCTTTCAATCACCTTATTATTAGCTGAAACTTCGAAGCTTTCATCGTTATGTCTACGATTGTCTGATTCACAAGGGCTAGCACTTGAATCAGTACTAACACACTGTTGTTTTGAAGAGAGGTATTTTTTGTTAAAGGGAGCTTCTCTCTGGAATATTCGACAAAGTGTCCAAACTTCCTGTAACATTAAAAAACAGAAATAAAAACTATCAAAAACCGAATGGACTAAGCATCCCAAGTTTTCAGTAAAAAAAAAAAATACAAGAATGGACGAATCTTACAGCTTCGTGAATATCACAGCCGTCAGGATTGGTGAGGCTAGCAGTATTTTCACAAGCAGGAAGGCGAAATTCGTGCATCATCCAGTCTGTTTTCGTGCCTTTTCCAGCACTTCCTCGGTAATAAACTAACGATTTTTTCAGGCCAATGCAGTAATGGATTTTCCCAACAGAATATATTGGCTTGTCAATGCCTGTAGCTTTCCAAAATCCAGATCTTGTGACCCTATTAGGTCTGATGCTGTTCTTGTACTTTCTTCCTCTTCTACAGAAGAAGTACCACTCCCTTTCTCCAGCACTACAACTTGCTTCTTCTGTACAAAAAAAAAAGGCAATAAATAAAATTGATAAAGGAAATTTTCTTGCAGTTTAATGACATGAATTTCTTGTCTTCTGCAACACTTGTACAGAATGGTATGGTAAACCTGAGAGAGTTAAGAACAACTTAATTAAAGAATTTTTTTTCCCTTACAATTCGTCCTAGTTTTATATAGTAGATTTTATGTAAATCTCTGTGATAAAAAAAGCAAATTATAGTTCTACTAATTACTTTGAAGGTGTTTAGATAACATTTTTGTATTTCCTGCACATAGTTATAACTACATATATTAACATTATAATATATTTGAATCGATGAACAAAGGAGCAATAGTGCAAGAGCATGCATACTTGGAAGATCCCATGGCTCATATTTGTAGACATCAACGTGTTTGATGAGGTCAATCCTGATAGGCTTCTTCTCTACTTTCTTTTTAAGATAAAATCCTACAAGTTCTTCATCGGTTGGATGGAATCGAAACCCTGGGAGCAGGATGTCATCATCTTCTTCAACGTCTTTTGAACTAGCACTCAACCTATCCAACTCCATTTCCCTTCCTCTCAATGTTTACTTCATTATTTGATGATGCTTGTTATATAACCTTCTTATACACTTTGAGGAGAGGTTTTGGTCAAGGTCCTCGGCTTTGACAGCTTAAAGAATGCAATTATTTATTTATGATTTTGAATTTTTCAACATAATTTAATTCTTTTGTCTTCATATAGAGATTTTTAAATTAGAGAAAGGACGACGAAAATATCTTGATGTGATCGTTTTGAAAAATCTGTGCAAACAATTCGGGGTTGTTTGACAAAATGGGCTTCTATGGTTTTACACATCAATCTGGTTATAGATATTGGAATGGTAACGAGAGTAACAAGTAAAGTTAATCGCTTAAACATCAACTTTCTTGTATTAAATTAATCAAGTTTCTTTCCATTCGGTTTTTAGACACCAATACATTTAATTATGAGATTAACCCTACATGATAAATGATATATAGAAAATAAACAATGAGTCAATCCTTTTAATATAAGGATTTCGTTAACTAGTATTTAATTTTAATTAAGATGCTCATTAAGAGATTACTTATTGGCCCAGTGTTAGTTTTTGATGGTTAATTAATATTTAAATGTGATAATTATTAGTTAATTTTGAGTTTTAAACTTTTTATTTACTCACATCACAAAACAATCGTGATTACATTAAAAAAATTTAAATTCAAAATCCGTTAATTATTACAGCTAGCATTTAAACAATACTAATACCAATTGACTAGCTAGCCCTTAATTAATGTGATAATTAAGTGCATCTGTTAACTTTTCTCTGAAAATAACTACTAAAAATAACTACTAAAACTTTCTTGTTTGATTTTTATAGAGCTTTATTATTTATATAAACAATGAAACTCATTTTTATTTATTTTTAATTCATCTCCTTTATTTTTTTTCATTTCTCCAGCTGTTTGTTTAATTTTAATTTCATTATTTTATTTTCAATTTCATATATCATCAGATTTTTATGAAATACAAGGTTTATCTCAAGAAATAATTATATAAACTTTGTTGGTTTGTGTGTATCTATTATATAATATATATGGGATGAAATATATATAGCAATATATGGGCGAGTGTACGTACCCACATGGCCAATAAGATTCCAAATTAATCTTTGATTCAAGAAAAGAAGACATCGTCGTCATTATGATGTTATCGTAATATTTTACAATTGAAGAATAAAAAAAATATATTTATATTTAGTAAAATAAACTGAAAAGTATATAGATTGATAAATCATAAAATGTGTATGGAGCTAGGATTATTTGTTAGGAGGGGCCAAAATAATATAATAAGATATAATATTTATTTTAATTTAATGTACATGAGTTGTAAAAAAAAACCTGTATAATTTAGTTTTATTCAAATAACTTACTTCAAACATATAATAACATTTATATAAGATAAAAGGTTTGAAATAACACCAAATTAAGTCAAAGCAACGAAATTAATTTCATCTTCATAATATATTCATCACTTTAATGTTGTTATTCTTTATACCTATCAATTATAAACATACAAAGTATATAAAAAAACATTAGCTAAAGCGAAGCATTATTTATATTCGATAAACTTTGAAATAAAGCAAAAAATAATAAAAAATAATTCTCACTAATCAATGCGGGTTCTTTGTAAACTTAAGCGCATTGGAGTTGCTCAACCATAACTTTAACATTACACATTAGAGTTGGTTCACTAAGCTGCGAGTTATCAATTTTTTTTTCAAAAAAAAATCAAATTCTTCTGATTTTGTTCACGGTTCAACCTAAAATCAAAACATATATCGTGAGAAAAAATTGATAATTTTGGTGGCTCTGCTAAAAACAAAACATTAAAAAAAATCCAAGTATAATCAAAACAAACCAATAAATATATCTAATTAATTAGAAAAAAAAGCACTATAATAAGAATTCAAAAAACAATTGGTAAAACTAGCAGATCTGAGAAAAAAATTAAGCAAAAATGGTAGAATTATATAAAAAAAAATCTCACCAAATTATTAACAAACATCTCAAAACAAAACAAAAATAGATTTTAAATTTAAGTTACCTTATTTTGTTTGATGAAAAATAAATTAATTGGTGGCTCTGCTTCAATCTTTCTGTTAAAAAATTTTACTTGTGATTTATATTTATATTTATATTTATATTTTTGACCGGCTGCAGGATTTATTGTGGAAAGTAATGATTTTATATTTATAGGATTCATATTAGTGCTACGCAAAATAATTCAAAGAAAATCAAATTGAAAAATCGCACTTAATTACGGTAAGAAAACACACCTGTTTAGAATAAAAAACCTCCTTTTTAGAATAAAAAACCTCCTTCACACTTAATTACCCAATATATATATATATAGGGGGCCCGGACCCCTGCTTGCTCCCCTTCCTTCCGCCCCTGATTGAATGCTAATTAAAAATAAAAATAAAAAAATTATTTTTTATAAGAAAAAAAAATAGATGCACATAAATAAATATATTTTACCATGACTATCTTTTTGTGTTTTATACGCTTTCTTTTATTTATCTTTGAAGTTAATTTTAATTGTTAAGTGCATTATTTAATTTGGGATCTCACAAAACTCAAATTTTAATGAAACGTGAGGAGGGAACCATTTTAAAACCTATCAATTTATTGTATAATATTATAGAGTGCTCTCATTCCACGAGTCAATGTAAATGATAGGATTCTTTATCAATTTTTTTCTATACTAAAACAACTTAGAATTTTGAGAATTTTTATGGAACTTCATATTCATATAAACAATAAAAAAAAATTATTTGTTTTTCAATTCATGCACTTCATTTTTTTTCATTTCTCTTTTTTTTAATTTTAATCTCATTATTTTATTTTCAATTTTATATGTCATCAGATTTTTTTTAAACAATCGTTAGGATTGATTTTGAACTAACCAAATCAATTAGATCATATTAAAGGCAACCCTAATATGATTTAATTTTAAACTCGGGTTAAACAAAGAATTAGGTTGATAGGTTTTTTTCCCTATTAATTTCATATTTTTTTTCTCAGTTTCATAATTAGACTTCTTCTTTTTTATCCGAAGGGCAGGTTGCCTCTAAACCGATCAAGTTGACTAGATCACATTAGAGTAATTTCCACATGATTTAATTTTAAACCCGAGTTAGATAAAAAATTGATTCATAAGGTTTTTTTTATGGCAATCTCTTCCTATTTTTATCTTAATTTTATCCTTAAAATTTTTTTATCGACCGATCGGGTTATCTTTGAATCGATCAAGTTGAAGGGGTTATAATGAAATAACTCTCACGCTGTTTAATATTAAATTTAAATTATACAAGAAGTCAGATCATAATATTCCGAGACTTATTACTTAGACTAAGTTTAATATAAATTTCAAATAATTATTTATACCCGGAAAAAAAACTAGTTAAACCTATATATATTAATCCCCATGCACGTGGTTCATGATAAAATTTTGAAGTCTATGATTTAAAAAGTAACCTAATATATTTTTCTATCATATTCCATTCAAAAACATAGGGCTCGTCGGCAGCCAATAATCAGAACTTCTTACAAAGTAAACATTAAAAAATGCTATTAGCATATGTTTAGCTTGATTCTTTCACGTTGTTGGCGGCTTGAAGCACAACTTGATCAGGCATGTTCCCATTTTCATCCTTTTTAAATTTTTTTTAATATTTTCCCTGTGATGTGCATTCACTAAAGGACAAGAAACTGGAACATGGGCATGGCAAATGATAGGTTGGGGAGTTTTCTTCACTCACGGAATTAATCTTGTATAATTATATATATATTGATGCAAAAAAAACAACTTTAGCAATTCCTTGATGGCTTCTAAAATGCTTTTATAGTTTTATTTAAAAAAACAAAACTTAACCAGTTCGAAAAATAAACAAGAAGCCGTCTTCTACCAATATGCCTTTTGGCCCGACTAATTAAAATATGGTTTCTGTAGCATGGCCAGAGAAAAAAAAATTATTTAATATGGTTGATGTAATTCAATAGGATTGCAATATTATTTGATTGAACTTTTTCAACAAATTTTTAGTGTCATACGTATACATGCCTGTATTGTAACATTTATTTCAAAGTGTTGTGCAATATTTTTAATATTCATCGGCAACGATTTTCTACAAATATTCGTTGTATGTGTATCTGTGGTTATGTCAAGGGCGGGGAAATTAAGGTAAGAAAAAAATAGATGGAATATTGAGCGACGGCCGGATAGCTGGAGTTTCTCCTCCCAAGGAGGGAGGGAGAGGCCATGCTCTTTCTAGCCCGACTGTACGCACCTGATAGGAACACTCTGACGAGTTAGGATGGCCAGAGTGGAAAAGAAAAAAAAGTAGGGGAGAAAACGAGTTAAACAGAGACAGCACAATTCCTTTCAACAGTACGAAACTACGCATCACGTGTCCAAGATTCATATTGAATTTCATGACCTCCAAGGGTTTTGTTCGATTTTGTACGGCATCATTTTAATTGGCTGGGAAAGAAAGTTAATTTTGAGTAAGCACATTGATGGGTCTTTCTTGTGGGACCAAACACATATATATATATATATGGTAAGTAACCAGTTAGTTTAGCTGTTTAGGTAAGATATTTAGCTTACGAGAAGAAACATGGAAAGGTGTGTGGAAAGAGATCTTGAAATGGAAGCAGGTCTCAGTACAAGAAGGATACATGCAATTCTCCTGAAAATGAGAGAGATGTGTGAATTGAATGAACACGAGTTCTTACAACTGAGGGCCCAAGTAATTTGATTGATTAATTAACATATACTAAGAGAATTGTCAAAATATATATTTGACCTAAAGCATCGATCCAGCATATATAGGCAAGGATATTTAATGCTTATCTTAAGAGAAGTACGTACCTTGGAAAGATATACAATATTGTTCAAAGGGTACAGCAAGACTAAGGGAACGTTTGGGAACGTGGTTGCGGCTGCGTTCCCAAAAAATTTAATTTTTTTTATTAAAATTTAATATGGTTTGTACGTTTTGGATCGTTTTGATGTGCTGATGTCAAAAATAATTTTTAAAAAATGAAAAAAATATCATTGATATGTATTTTGACACAAAAAGTTATTTGAAAAGCACCCGCAACCATACTGCCAAACACGATCTAGGCCTTAATTTGGGGAAATCTGGGCAAAAATCCACTCATGACAGGTGAGCAAAATCCACGGAGATCACCTGGGTTTCAATTAGAAAAGAATTCATTATTGCAGACATGCATGTGAAGCTTTCTAATTAACAAGAGCAACGAGGAAAAGGTCAAGATTTTTTTTATTTTTTTAACAAAGTCAAAGCCATGGGATTATATATAATGTTTTCCAAATGTATATTTCAGAACTATAATTATAAAATCGCTTTCCATTAAATTCTTGGTCGTCCTATACCATCACTGATGATGTCTTCTTATAGAAAGTTTTGCAGAAGAATTATTATCAGGATGAATATAATAAAATAACAAGGAAAATGTACTGAGAATAAACAAAGTTTCTTTGAAATTAATATTTGGCAATAAGGTCGTAATAAGATTCCCCAATGAACCGTGCTCACACTCTAGTTATAGAGAAATTGAAGAATGGAAAATATATTTTTTCCATTACAAAACAAACCATTTTAATTAAAGCCAGTTAATGTAATCTTTGACCAGATAATATAAAGAGATATATGCACCCTCACATTTAATTGAGATGGTTAAGCTCTTGTCTTGTTTACTTTTTCTATTCTTAGGTTATTAGTCGGTCAGTCCAATCATTGTTTTATTTAGGTTGCGTTTAAAACATGATTAATTTGGTGCTAACATAATTTTATAGGATAAAGCATTTCCCCCCCCTTGTTAGAGATGTGTCCAAAGGTACCTCTGTTTCGCGGAAAATATTTTGTTTGTATGTAAAATATTTTATAAAAAAATTAATCAGTTTATGATTAATCCTCAAATTTAGTTAAATATTATCAGCTCATAAAATTTTATAAAATATTTTATAAATAATAATCCAATTATATTATCATCTAATTATTTCAACTATCACTTTCATCTCATAATCATAATCACCTTACCACCATCTCTTATATTACCACTATCATTATCTTACAATCACCATTATGATGATCACCGCACCACCACTTCCTTCATCATTATCGCCACTATGTCACCATTTTTTTTTCTTCATCACCATCAGGTTCACCACCACCTTTTCTATGATAAGTTTCACTTTGCCACCATCATTTTCCCCTCACCATCACCTCACAACCATTACCATTTCACCAGTGTCATGATTACGATTACTACTATATCATACCTCCATCATTATCTCATTGAAATTTATTTACATATAAAATATTTTATGTAAAAATATTTTTTAAATCAAACATTTGACATCAATTCCTATATGGTTCATTCCCATCTTAGTTTATTTATGCACGTATGACACTCACCGCC
>Ga0307510_10005960_pt1 | contig 14541 bp, 10 predicted proteins | sample 12_EM_MG_FD_207224 | JGI IMG/M metagenome (GOLD analysis project Ga0307510, IMG submission 207224) | Populus trichocarpa ectomycorrhiza microbial communities from riparian zone in the Pacific Northwest, United States - 12_EM | ecosystem: Host-associated > Plants > Roots > Unclassified | place...
CCAACTCGCCGACGCCAAGGGCCGGATGCCGGGTCTGTCGAAGGCGCTGTTCATCGACGGCGCCGGCGGCGCGATCGGCGGCGTGGCGGGCGGCTCCGGCCAGACCGTCTTCATCGAGTCGGCGACGGGGGTGGGGGAGGGCGCGCGCACGGGCCTCGCCTCGGTGGTCACCGGCCTGTTCTTCGCCGCGTGCCTGTTCTTCACTCCCCTCACCGCGATCGTCCCGCAGGAGGTCGCGTCCGCGGCCCTGGTCGTCATCGGCTCGATGATGCTGATGAACGCCCGCCACGTGGACTGGGCGGACCGGGCCACCGCAATCCCTGTCTTCCTGACGGTAGTTGTGATGCCGTTCACGTACAGCATCACCGCGGGTGTCTCCGCGGGAGTCATCTCGTACGTCGCCATCAAGGCCGCCCAGGGCAAGGCGCGGGAGATCAGCCCCTTCATGTGGGGGCTGACGGTCATCTTCCTGGTGTACTTCGCCCTCAACCCGGTCGAGAGCTGGCTGGGCGTGCACTAGCCCGCATCAACTACCCTTCCCCGCAACCCCGTTAGGAGACCGAGATGCTGGACATCGCCGAAGAGCTGCACCGGTGGGTCGAGCAGGGCCGCGACTTCGCCGTCGCCACCGTGGTGGCCGTCGGCGGCAGCGCACCCCGCCAGCCCGGCGCCGCCCTCGCGGTGGACACCGACGGCACGGCGATCGGCTCGGTCTCCGGGGGCTGCGTGGAGGGCGCGGTCTACGAACTGTGCCAACAGGCGCTGGCGGACGGCGAAACCGTCCTGGAACGCTTCGGCTACAGCGACGAGGACGCCTTCGCCGTCGGCCTGACCTGCGGCGGAGTCATCGACATCCTCGTCACCCCGGTACGGGTCGGCGACCCCGCCCGCCCGGTGATCACCGCCGCGCTCTCAGCTGCGGGCGGCGGCGAGGCCGCGGCACTGGCCCGGATCGTCTCGGGCCCAACTCCCTTGCTGGGGCGGGCGATCGTCGTCCACCCCGACGGCTCCTACGACGGCGGGTTCGGCGCCCACCCCGAATTGGACCGCACGGTCGCCGCCGAGGCCGGCGCCTATCTGGACGCGGGCCGCACCGGCACCGTCGAGATCGGCGAGCAGGGCTCCCGCTGCGGGGCCCCGATCGCGGTCCTGGTCGAGTCCTCGGTCCCGCCGCCCCGGATGATCGTCTTCGGCGCGATCGACTTCGCGTCCGCACTGGTCCGCGTCGGCAAGTTCCTCGGCTACCACGTGACGGTGTGCGACGCCCGCCCCGTCTTCGCCACCCGGACCCGCTTCCCCGACGCCGACGAGATCGTCGTCGAGTGGCCCCACAAGTACCTCGACCGCACGGACGTCGACGCGCGCACCGTCCTGTGCGTCCTCACCCACGACGCCAAGTTCGACGTACCCCTCCTCCAGCTCGCGCTCCGCCTCCCGGTGGCGTACGTCGGCGCGATGGGCTCCCGCCGCACCCACCTCGACCGCAACGAACGCCTGCGCGAAGTCGGCGTCACGGAACTGGAGTTGGCCCGCCTGCGCTCCCCGATCGGCCTCGACCTCGGCGCCCGTACGCCCGAGGAGACGGCCCTGTCGATCGCCGCGGAGATCGTCGCCAACAGGCGTGGCGGCAGCGGGATTTCACTCACCGGGGCGCATACGCCGATCCACCATGACGCGACGGCGCTGCCCGCGGGGCGGATCGGGTCGGTGGCCTGAGAACCGGCCGTCAGCGAGGGAGAGTTGGCCTGTCCGGTCGTACGGAGAAGACCGTGTCGCCCGCCACCGCCACGATGGCGTCCTTGACGAGCAGGATGTACGGCGCGGTGTCGGCCGTGGAGTCGCCGGGGTTCTGGAGGGCCGAGGTGCGACGGCGCACCTCGCCGGTGTCGGCGTTCAGGGCCAGCAGACGGCCGAACCGGTTCGAGAAGTAGAGGGTGTCGGACTTCGCGGAGAGTACCGGCGCCGACAGGTTCTCGATGTCCGTCTCCCGCTGCCACAGGCGCTTGCCGTCGGCGGCGCGGACGGCGGTGACCGTGCCGTCGGGGCGGACGAAGTGGACGACGCCCTCGACGAGGGTGGGTGTGCCGCGCGTGGCGGCCGGCAGCGGGACCCGCCGGCCCCCGCCGGCAGGGTCCACCTCTTCCAGGGTGGTGTACGGCTGGTCCTCGCCGCTCCCGAAGGAGCCCTCCGCCAACTTCGGTACCGCGAACGTCAACCGCCCGCCGACCACGCCCAACGGGTCGGCACCCGTGGGCAGTTGGGCGATCTCCTTCGACGTGCCGTCCACCGGGTTCAGGTGCAGCAGGCCGACTCCGCCCTTGGCGGGATCGTCCCTCGGAGTGCACAGGCCGTAGGGCGTGCCGCCCAGTACGGCCGGGGTGCAGGCGTCCCCGGCCGACGACTCGGCGGGCGCGGTCCACAGCTCGCGGCCCTTCTCGTCGTAGGCGACGAACTTCGTGGCGTTCTCGTCCATCGCGAGGATTCCGCCGTCGAACAGGACGGCGTTCCGGTCCTCGCTGACCGGGTGCTCCCACAGCCGGCCGCCGGTCTTCGCGTCCAGGGCCACCAGGCGCCGCGCGATGTAGGTCTGGGACGAGTCCGGCTTGACGTAGGTGTAGACGCGGCCGTCCCGGACGCCGATGGGGCGCGAGGTCTCCGGGCTGGTGCCCGACCGCCATTCGATCTTCCCGGAGGCGGCGTCGAGCGCGGTGACCGTGAACCCGGTACCGGCGCAGTACACGGCGCTGCCGCCGCCCGCCACGCAGCCGGACTCGCCGTAGTCGAGGGGGTTGCCGGTCTTGGCGGTGAGCAGGCTCGCCCGCCACGGCTTCCAGCCGGTGGGCAGGGACACGGCGGCGGGGGACGCCGAGGACGGGGACGCGGCGGGCGTGCCCGAGTCCGTGCCGCGGTCCGACACCCAGTGCAGGGTCGTCAGGCTGAGCCCGGTGACGGCGAGCGCGGCGGCGAGGGCGATGACGATACGCCGGGCGCGACGCGGGCGCCCTCCGCCGTCCGGAACGGTCGAGGTGTCCGGGCGGGAGCGTGCCGGGCCCGGAAAGTCCGGGGCGGTGGAGTCGGACAGGGTGAGCAACAGGTGGTGGAGCTCGTCGAGTCGGGGTCGCCTCGTCGCGTCCTTGTCGAGGCAGCGCTCGGCGATGCTCCGCAGCGGCTCGGGTGCTCCGTCCAACCGGGGCTGCTCGTACATGACTTGATAGCCCGTCAGGTACGGGCTGGCGCCGTCGAAGGGGCGGTTGCCGGTGGCCGCGTACACGAGCAGGGAGCCCAGTGAGAAGACGTCGGAGGCGGCGGTGACGTCCCGGGGCGCGGCGAACTGTTCCGGGGACATGAAGGGCGGGGTGCCGATCAACCGACCGGTCACGGTCAGGGCCTGGTTGTCGGCGGCGCGGGAGATACCGAAGTCGATGACGCGGGGCCCGTCCTCGGCGAGCAGGACGTTGCTCGGCTTCAAGTCCCGGTGTACGACGCCCGCTTGGTGAATGTCCCGCAGTGCCTCGACCAGCCCCAACGCCAGCGTGCGCAGCGCCTGCCCGCCCAACGGGCCGTCCTTCTCGACGACTTCGGCCAGGGTGCGGCCGGGCACGTAGAGCGTGGCCATCCAGGGGACTTCGGCGTCGGGGTCGGCGTCCACGACGGGCGCGGTGAACGCTCCGCTCACCCGGCGGACGGCTGCGATCTCCTGCCGGAAGCGGGCCCGGAACTCCTCGTCCAGCGCGTACTGCGCGTGCACGACCTTGACCGCGACCTGCCGTCCCGAGGCCGACCGCCCCAGATACACCACGCCCATCCCGCCGCTGCCGAGCCGGTCGAGCAGCGTGTAGCCGCCTATGGTCTCCGCGTCCCCGGGGCGAAGCGACATCCGCCGGTCACCTTTCCTGATTCCCGTGCCCGGAAGGGCCGTTCAGGTCCATCACACTAGAGCGTCGGTGACTGCCATCGGACATCGAGACCCGGCCGGCGGGAAATGGGTTGCGGGCCCTGGGTGCCCCCATCTTCCATGGGCCCATGGTGTCCACCGACCGACTGCTCGCCTTCGCGGCCCTGTCCTTCCTGCTGATCATCGTCCCCGGCCCCAGCGTGCTGTTCGTGATCGGGCGGGCGCTGGCCCACGGCCGCCGGGCCGCGCTGACCACCGTGGTGGGCAACACGCTCGGCGCCTATCTGCTCGTCGTGGCCGTCGCGCTCGGCGTCGGTTCGCTGGTGGAGCGCTCGGTGCTCGTCTTCACGGCACTGAAGCTCGCCGGCGCCGCCTACCTGGTGTACCTCGGGGTGAAGGCGTGGCGCCAACGCGGGTCGCTGCGGGCCGCGTTCGCGGGGGAGGAGACGCCCCCACACAGCGGCCTGCGCACCCTGTGGGAGGGGTTCGCGGTCGGGGTGGCCAACCCCAAGACGATCGTGTTCTTCGCCGCCGTACTGCCCCAGTTCGTGGACCGCGAACAGGGCCACGTCACCAGCCAGATGCTGCTGCTCGGCCTCGTCTTCAACCTCATCGCCGTGGCCTCGGACAGCGTGTGGGGGCTGGTCGCGGCGACCGCCCGGGACTGGTTCGCGCGCTCACCGCGCCGACTGTCCGCGGTGGGTGGCATCGGCGGCCTCACGATGATCGGCCTGGGCGTGACGGTCGCGGCGACCGGCCGCAAGGACTGACTTCGAAAGGACTGAATCCGTAAGGGCTCCGCAAGGACCGAGTCCGCTACGGCCGTCTCAACAGCCCGTTCACCGCCCGCCCGAACATCGACCGCGCCGCCCACTTCAGCGGCCCGTCGAAGAGCCGCGGCAGGAAGCGGACCGCCAACTCCTCCTGCCAGATCACCCGGCTACGGCCCCCCGGCCCCGGCCGCACCTCGATCTCCGCCCAGCCGGTGACGACCCGCCCGCGCTTCTCCAGCCGGACCAGACCGGGCTCGTCGTCCATCGGCGGGCGCCACACGGTGACCTCCATCCGGTCGTCGAAGCCGAGCGGGCCGAGCCCGGAGCGCGCCACGAAGACCGTGCCCTTACGGGTCGGCGGGGGAGTGACCACGGTGACCCGGGTCAGCGGGACCACATCGGCGTGGCGTGGCCACTCCGTCAACCGGCGCCACGCCTCCTCGAGGGGAAGCGGAGCTGTGCGTTCGAGACGGAAGTTGACCATGTGTGGATCGTAGAGAACGCTTCTTGATCGGCGGCGCTTTCATCGGCGGCTCACACCCATGGCCTAGCGGTTCACAGGTACGAAGACGTACACCGGACGGCCGCCCCGAGTTTCCCCGCGTCCCGGCCGGAGCGGGCGCCTCCCCCCTACGCTTTGTCCCATGGGCGGGCATCCCGCCTGCCCGCAGGGGGAGTTGGTCGTCATGCCACTGAAGGCCTACGGCGTACTGATCACGCGCGCGGTGGACACGAGGCGCGAGGGCGCCGCCGGGACACCGCACTACCAGATCCATCTCACGGACGACTCGGGCACACATTTCCGGGCCGCCGTGAACGTCCTGTCCGCGGAGCGGCCCTCCGAGCTGCTCTACCTCGTCAGCGAGGACTTCCACCACCCGGTCACGGCCCGCCTGGAGGGCCTCCCGAGCGGCTGGAACACCCTGCTGCCCGGCCCCGGCGGCCCGAACCTCGACTTCGTGCGCGGCAACCTCTTCGACCCGGCGCAGCTGCGCACCCTCCCGCCGGACGCGAGTGGTCCCGACAACGACCTCGCCGACCTCCTCGACCACTACGTACGTCGCGCGGTGGACGACCCGGACGCCCGGCTGTACGTCTTCGGCGAGCGCTTCGGCCCCGAACCGACCGTCAAGGACAAGGTGTTCGGCTTCCTGCCGGGCAACGGTGTCCACGACATCCACATGAACCAGGGCAACAGCCGCCGCTTCAGCGGCGACGACGGGGTCTGGCAGGACGGCGGCCTCCTCATCCACTTCCCGGCACAGTCGCGCTGGGTCGGCATCTTCCTCGCCTTCCAGAGCCAGTCCTGGCACACCGACGACACCACCGGCCACACCCTGGAGGACACCGACGGTTCGCGCCCCGACCCCGGCAGCCAGCCCGTACGGGTGGTGGCGGCCCTCGTCAACCCGCGCGGCCCGGCACCCGAGCCGGAGAGCGTCACGCTCCTCAACGCCTCGCCCGATCCGGTCGATCCGACCGGCTGGCGCGTCCGGGACCGGCTCGGCCACTCCTGCGCGGTACCGCCCGGCCCCCTCGCCGCGGGCGCCACCCTGCTCGTCCCGCTCATCGACGGGGTCCAACTCGGCAACCAGGGCGGCGAGATCACCCTCCTCGACGCGAACGGCCTCAAGGTGCACGGCGTTTCGTACACCGCCGACCAGGCGGCGCGGGAGGGCTGGACGGTGGTGTTCTGACCAACTGGGCCGCCCTGCCCGGAAGTTCCCTACCGCACCCGCGCACCCGTACGGCACGATGAGCGCGACCCGCACCGCACCGCATCACGCCAACGGCCGGAGGGCGTCCCGTGGACCGCGAACTGCACGCCAGACTCGACGACTTGCAGCGCGACCCGTACCCGGCCTACACCCGGGCACGGCAGACCGAGGGCCTCACCCACCTCGCCGAACTCGACGCCTGGCTCGTGGCCCGGGACGCCGACGTACGCGAAGTCCTGCGCCGCCCCGAGGACTTCTCCTCATCGATGGCCCTACGGCCCGACGTGCTGCCTGCGCGCGCCGCGCTCGCCGTCCTCGGCGGCGGGTTCGGCGGGCGGCCCGTCGTCGTCACCGCGGACGGCGCGCAGCACCAGCAACTGCGCGCACCCGTCGTCCGCGGCCTCTCACCGGCCCGGGTCGCGGCCGTCCTGCCCTACGCCGCCGAGCGCGCCGCCGCCCTCGTCGACACGTTCGCCAAGGACGGGCACGTCGAGTTGATGTCGGCGTACGCCAGGCGGCTGCCCGGCGAGGTCGTCGGCAGGATCGTCGGCCTCGACCCCGCCGACGTGCCCGGGGTCGTCCACGGGGGCCATCGCGCCGAGGAATTGCTCTTCCGCCCGCTGGAGGAGGACGAGCAGATCGCCGCGGCCGGGGACGTCGTCGCGATGCAGCACACCCTCGACCGGTACGTGCGGGAGCGGCACGCACAGCCACGCGAAGACCTCTGTACGGAACTGATCGCCTCGGTGACCGAGGAGGAGGACGGCGGCGACCTGACCCTGGAGCACAGGCACCAACTCGTCGCCCACCTCCAGAACTTGCTCATCGCCGGTCACCTCACCACCACCGCGCTCATCGGCACGACCGTCCTGCATCTCCTCCGGCACCCGGACCAGTGGGAGCTGCTCTGCGCCGAGCCCGAGCGCATCCCCGCCGCGATCGAGGAGGCGGCCCGCTACGACACCGCGTTGCAGGGCTTCCGCAGGGTCACGACCCGGCCGCTTGTCCTCGCCGGCACCGAACTGCCCGCCGGAGCAGCGCTGTTCGTCGCCTTCGGCGCGGCCAACCGGGACGAGAGACGTCATGCGCGCGCCGGCACGTTCGACATCACGCGCGCCCCGAGCCGCCACCTCGCCTTCGGCTTCGGCGTGCACAGCTGCCCCGGCTCCCAACTCGCCCGCGAACAACTCCGCCTCACCCTGGAGGAGTTGACCGGCCGCCTCCCCGGCCTACGGCTGGCGCAGGACCGTCCGGTCACCATGCGGCCGACGATGATCCACCGCTCCCCGTACGCCCTGCACCTCAACTGGTGAACCATGAAAGCCCGGTGAGTCTGGAGGACCCGGTGGCTGTGTGTGGGGGGAGGGGGCTCAGTGGTCCTCGGCTCCCAGTTCCCGCCCGAGCCGTAGATTCCAGCGCCCGGACCGTCCGCTGAGGTCGGTCGCCGTCAGCGGGGGCACGTCGAGCCGCCAGAACGCGGGCCCGGGTGCGCCGAGGACCGTGACCGCCAGCGCCCGTACGAACTCCTGCTCGACCACGGCAAGAGTCCTGCCCTCGAACCCGGCCGCCGCCGCCTCCAGCCACCGCGCCGCCCGCTCGCACAACGCCCGCACCGACTCCCCGCCGTGGGGCGCCGCGTCCGGGTCCGACAGCCAGGACATCACCGCGTCCGGCTCCCGCGCCATCACCTCGTCGAGGGTCAGGCCCCGCCAGCGCCCCATGTCCAGACCCGCCAACTCGGGCTCCGCCACGGCTGTGAGGCCGAGGGTGGACGCCGTCTCCCGGCAGCGCGCGGTGGGGGAGACCAGCACCCGCCCCGCCGTTTGGAGCGAACCGGCGACGGACTCGGCACGGGCCGCACCGCTCGGGTCGAGTGGGCTGCCGTCGTCGAACCGGGTCTCCCGCAGGGACCGGTTCATCGCCGGCGAGATCAAGGTGATGCGGCTGGTCACTTCGGCGCTCCAGTTCTGCGGGCTGTGCGGGCTGTGCGGGCTGTGCGGATCATCGTCTCAGGACGGGGGGCGGCCGGAAGGGTGTCCTCCCGGCCGCCCCCACCACCATCGGGTCAGGAACCGGCCAGCTCCTCGCGGACCGTGCGGGCCGCGGCGACCAGGTTCTCCAGGGACGCACGGGTCTCGGGCCAGCCGCGGGTCTTCAGGCCGCAGTCCGGGTTGACCCACAACCGCTCCGCCGGAATGGCCTCAAGTCCCTTGCGCAGCAAGGCCGCCGCCTCGGCCGTGCTCGGTACGCGCGGGGAGTGGATGTCGTAGACACCCGGTCCCGCCTCGCGCGGATAGCCGTGCTCGGCCAGCTCCCGCGCGACCTGCATGTGCGAGCGGGCCGCCTCCAGGCTGATGACGTCCGCGTCGAGGTCGTCGATGGCCCGCACGATGTCGCCGAACTCGGCGTAGCACATGTGCGTGTGGACCTGCGTCTCCGGACGGACGCCGGCGGTGGTCAGCCGGAACGCCTCCGTGGCCCAGGCGAGATACGCCTCCCGGTCCGCCGCGCGCAGCGGGAGGGTCTCGCGCAGCGCGGGTTCGTCGACCTGGATCACCGAAGTCCCGGCCGCCTCAAGGTCGTCGACCTCGTCACGCAGGGCGAGGGCGACCTGCCGCGCGGTGTCGCCGAGCGGCTGGTCGTCACGGACGAAGGACCAGGCGAGCATGGTGACCGGTCCGGTGAGCATGCCCTTGACCGGACGGCCGGTGAGCGACTGGGCGTACGTCGTCCAGCGCACCGTCATCGGTTCCGGGCGGGAGATGTCGCCGGCCAGGATCGGCGGACGGACGTAACGGGTGCCGTAGGACTGGACCCAGCCGTGCCGCGTGGCGAGGTAGCCCGTCAGCTGCTCGGCGAAGTACTGGACCATGTCGTTGCGTTCGGGTTCGCCGTGCACGAGGACGTCCAGGCCGGTCTTCTCCTGGAACGAGATCACCTCCTGGATCTCGGCCTTGATCCGCTCCTCGTAACCGGCCGTGTCGATCCGCCGCGCCCTCAAGTCGGCCCGCGCGGTGCGCAGTTCGGCGGTCTGGGGGAAGGAGCCGATGGTGGTGGTCGGCAGTGGCGGCAGCCCGAGGTGCGTGCGCTGGGCCGTCGTACGCTCCGTGTACGGCTGGGAGCGGTGGGCGTCGGCGTTCGTGATGGCTGCTGCACGGGCCCGTACGGCGGGGTCGCTGGTGAGTGCCGAACCGGCGCGGGAGGCCAAGTCGGCGCGGTTGGCGGCGAGTTCGGCGGCGATCGTGTCGGTGCCCTGGGCCAGGCCCTTGGCGAGGGTGACGATCTCGCCGGTCTTCTGCCGCGCGAACGCGAGCCAGCGCAGGATCTGCGGCTCGATGTCCCGCTCGGCGGCGGCGTCGAGCGGCACATGGAGGAGCGAGCAGGAGGCGGCCACGTCGACCCGGTCGGCAAGACCGAGCAACGTGCCCAGTGTGGCGAGGGACTTGGTGAGGTCGTTGACCCACACGTTGCGGCCGTTGACCACGCCTGCTACCAGCCGCTTGCCGGGCAGCCCGCCCACCGCGGCCAGAGCATCCAGGTTCGCGGCGGCGGATTCGGTGAAGTCGAGGGCGAGGCCCTCCACCGGCGCCTTCGCCAACACCGGCAGCGCGTCGCCCAGCCGGTCGAAGTAGGACGCGATCAGGAGCTTCGGCCGGTCGGGGAGCGCTCCGAGATCGCGGTAGGCGCGGGTGGTGGCGCTCAGTTCGGCCGGGGTGCGGTCCTGGACCAGGGCGGGCTCGTCCAACTGCACCCACTCCGCGCCCGCCGCGCGCAGGTCGGCGAGGACCTCCGCGTACACGGGCAGCAACCGGTCCAGGAGGGTCAGCGGTTCGAAGTCCGCGGACACCCCCGGCGCGGGCTTGGCGAGCAGGAGGTAGGTGACCGGGCCGACCAGGGCGGGTCGGGCGGTCAGGCCCAGGGCGAGGGCCTCCTTCAACTCCGCGACCTGCTTGGCGGAGTCGGCGGTGAAGACGGTGTCCGGGCCCAACTCGGGCACGAGGTAGTGGTAGTTGGTGTCGAACCACTTCGTCATCTCCAGCGGCGCCACGTCCTGGGTGCCGCGTGCCATCGCGAAGTAGCCGTCCAGCGCGTCGAGTTCGACGGCGGCGCGGTGGCGTTGGGGGATCGCGCCGACCATGACGCTGGTGTCCAGGACATGGTCGTAGTACGAGAAGTCGCCGGTCGGTACCTCGTGGATGCCGGCCTCGGCGAGCTGCTGCCAGTTCGTGCGGCGCAGTTCGGTGGCGGTGGTCCGGAGGGCGTCGGCGTCGACGCGGCCCTTCCAGTACCCCTCGATGGCCTTCTTCAGTTCGCGGCCCCTGCCCTGACGGGGGTAGCCGTACACGGTGGACCGTGCTGCCGCGGCTGCGGACTTCGCTGTCACGGAACTCTCCTTCGCGAGATGTCTCCCTGAGGTCCCGGTGGGGACGAGAGCGCGAAGGAACGCCAGACCGGGGTTTGTGCCCGCCGGTATGTACGCCGACCCGCCCACGAGGTCACCGGGATTCCGCGCGCGAGTGCTTCGCGTGCGGGCAGTTGGCAGGTCTTCGGACTTGCGGGCACGTCCTCTTTTGGAACCGGAGGACACCTACTGGCCGTCGCTTCCCAGGTCCTGTTGTGGGCCCAGTGCGTATGACGGCGGTCGTTCCTGCTTACCGCTGCGGGGCAGTCCCGGAGTTTCACCGGGTTCCCTCTTGCGACGCGTCCGTCTGGGTGACGGGGCGAACCAGCTGCGCGGGCCAGCCTACGGGGTGAGGGTTGGATGCGTCGATTTTTGTCTGCGGCCCGGTGGGGGCTTGTCGCGCAGTTCCCCGCGCCCCTAGGTAGGTTGAGGTCCCCGGGATTCGAAGGCTCGCAGGATTTGCTCGGCCGCCAGCGTGGCTGTCAACTCGCCGTCCCTCACCTGCTGTTCGAGAACCGGCCCCAGCGCACGTACCGTCGGATCGGCGTGCAGGCGGCCCAGGAGCTCTTCTCGGACCATCGTCCACGTCCAGTCCACCTGCTGCTCGCGGCGCTTCGCGGCAAGGCGGCCCGTGGAGTCCAGGAGCGAACGGTGTTGTTCCAGGCGTTCCCAGACCGTGTCCAGGCCCGTTCCCTCTCGGGCGCTGCAACTCAGGACCGGCGGGGTCCAGGCTGCGTCGGCGGGATGCATCAGCCTTAGTGCGCCCGCCAGTTCACGCGCGGCGCTCTTCGCATCGCGCTCATGCGGCCCGTCCGCCTTGTTGACGGCGATGACGTCCGCCAGTTCCAGGACGCCCTTCTTGATGCCCTGTAGCTGGTCGCCGGTGCGGGCGAGGGTCAACAGCAGGAAGGAGTCGACCATGTTGGCGACCGCCGTCTCCGACTGGCCTACGCCTACCGTCTCGACGAGGACGACGTCGTAGCCCGCCGCCTCCATCACCACGATGGACTCTCGGGTCGCCTTCGCGACGCCGCCGAGGGTGCCGGCGGTGGGGGAGGGGCGGACGAAGGCGGCGGGGTCGACGGCGAGGCGTTCCATGCGGGTCTTGTCGCCGAGGATCGAACCGCCCGTGCGGCTCGACGACGGGTCGACGGCGAGGACCGCGACCCGGAAGCCGAGCGAGGTGAGGAGTGTGCCGAAGGCGTCGATGAACGTCGACTTGCCCACGCCCGGTACGCCGCTGATGCCGATCCGTCGGGCCTGGCCGCTGTGCGGCAGCAGTTCGGTCAGCAACTCCTGGGCCATGACCCGGTGTTGGGGCCTGGTCGACTCGACGAGGGTGATGGCGCGGGCAACCAGCGCCCGCTTCCCGTCGAGTACGCCCTTCACATAGGTGTCGAGGTCGATCGCCATGGGGCTCAGAGGGCGTGGCCGAGGTCGGCGGCCAGTCGCCGCACCAGGTCGTAGGCCGCGTCCGGGATCACCGTCCCGGGCGGGAAGACGGCCGCCGCGCCCATCTCCAGGAGGGTCGGTACATCCTGGGGTGGGATGACTCCGCCGACCACGATCATGATGTCCTCGCGGCCCTCCTCGGCGAGGGACTCCTTCAACGCCGGTACGAGGGTGAGGTGTCCGGCGGCGAGGGACGACACTCCGACGATATGTACGTCCGCCTCTACGGCCTGGCGGGCCACCTCGCCGGGGGTCTGGAACAGCGGGCCGACGTCGACATCGAAGCCGAGGTCGGCGAACGCGGTGGCGATCACCTTCTGGCCGCGGTCGTGGCCGTCCTGGCCCATCTTGGCGACCAGGATGCGGGGGCGGCGGCCCTCGGACTCCTCGAAGTCGGCCACGAGGGTACGGGTGCGTTCTACGGACGGGGAGTCGCCGGCTTCGGTGCGGTACACACCGGCGATCGTACGGATCTGGCTCGCGTGCCGCCCGTACACCTTCTCCAGCGCGTCGGAGATCTCGCCGACCGTCGCCTTGGCGCGGGCCGCGTTCACCGCCAGCTCCAGCAGGTTGCCCTCACCGCCCGCCGCCCGGGTCAGCGCGTGCAGGGCGTCCTGGGTGGCCTGTTCGTCGCGCTCCGCGCGCAACCGCCGTAGTTTCTCGATCTGTTGGGTGCGTACGGAGGAGTTGTCGACCTTGAGGACGTCGATCTCCTCGTCGGTCTCCACGCGGTACTTGTTGACACCGATGACCGGTTGACGTCCGGAGTCGATGCGGGCCTGGGTGCGGGCCGCGGCTTCCTCGATGCGCAGCTTGGGGATGCCCGCGTCGATGGCCTTGGCCATGCCGCCCGCCGCCTCGACCTCCTCGATGTGCTGCCAGGCGCGGCGCGCGAGGTCGTAGGTCAGCTTCTCGACGTACGCGCTGCCGCCCCACGGGTCGATCGCGCGGGTCGTGCCGGACTCCTGCTGGATGAGGAGCTGGGTGTTGCGGGCGATGCGCGCCGAGAAGTCGGTGGGCAACGCGAGGGCTTCGTCCAGGGCGTTGGTGTGGAGTGACTGGGTGTGGCCCTGTGTTGCCGCCATCGCCTCTACGCAGGTGCGCGTGACGTTGTTGAAGACGTCCTGCGCGGTCAGCGACCAGCCCGAGGTCTGTGAATGGGTGCGCAGGGAGAGGGACTTGGCGTTCTGCGGGTCGAACTGCTTGACCAGCTTGGCCCAGAGGAGGCGGGCCGCGCGCATCTTCGCGATCTCCATGAAGAAGTTCATGCCGATCGCCCAGAAGAAGGACAGCCGGGGTGCGAACGCGTCCACGTCCATCCCCGCGTCCCGGCCCGCCCGGATGTACTCCACCCCGTCGGCGAGGGTGTACGCCAGCTCCAAGTCGGCCGTCGCGCCCGCCTCTTGGATGTGGTAGCCCGAGATGGAGATGGAGTTGTAGCGGGGCATCCGCTGCGAGGTGTACGCGAAGATGTCGGAGATGATCCGCATCGACGGCTTCGGCGGATAGATGTAGGTGTTGCGGACCATGAACTCTTTGAGGATGTCGTTCTGGATGGTCCCGGCCAACTTCTCGGGCGGTACGCCCTGTTCCTCCGCCGCCACGATGTAGAGGGCCAGTACGGGCAGTACGGCACCGTTCATCGTCATCGACACGGTCATCTTGTCCAGCGGGATGCCGTCGAAGAGCTGGCGCATGTCGTAGATCGAGTCGATCGCCACGCCCGCCATGCCGACGTCACCGGTCACGCGCGGGTGGTCGCTGTCGTAACCCCGGTGCGTGGGCAGGTCGAAGGCGACCGACAGGCCCTTCTGGCCGGCCGCCAGGTTGCGCCGGTAGAAGGCGTTGGACTCCTCGGCCGTGGAGAAGCCCGCGTACTGGCGGATCGTCCAGGGCTGGTTGACGTACATCGTCGGGTACGGGCCGCGCAGATACGGCGCGATGCCCGGGTAGGTGGCCAGGAAGTCCAGGCCCTCCAAATCCTGCCCGGTGTACAGGGGTTTGACCGCGATGCCCTCCGGGGTCTCCCAGAGCAGATCGTCGCCGCCCGCCGCCTTCTTGACGGCGTCCCGCCACTCGTCGGGGCCGGCCTCGGCGGCCGGGGCCCCCAGCTCGATCCCGGAGAAGTCGGGGATGCGCCCCATCGCTGCCATCAGGACACTCCCATGCGGTCGAGGGTGGCGGAGAGTACGGCTACGGCGTCGCAGCCCGCGAAGACGTAGGCGTCGACACCGGAGTACTGCCCGGGGCGGCCCGCGAGGAACACGTGCCCGGCACCGGCCGACCTCAACTCCCCGGCGA
>Ga0307510_10005962_pt1 | contig 14540 bp, 5 predicted proteins | sample 12_EM_MG_FD_207224 | JGI IMG/M metagenome (GOLD analysis project Ga0307510, IMG submission 207224) | Populus trichocarpa ectomycorrhiza microbial communities from riparian zone in the Pacific Northwest, United States - 12_EM | ecosystem: Host-associated > Plants > Roots > Unclassified | place...
CTTTGTAGTCTCGACTGTGTTAGCCTCTAAACATTATTTATTTCTTTTTACAATTTTTTCATTACTAAAGTTGATATTATATGCTTCAAAACAGTCCAATATAATTCATATTTATTTATCGAGTTCTAACTCTAATGTTTTCTATGTCTTCTGTATAAAATTATTCAAATATTAAATACCAAACAATCTCATCTAATAGATTACAACATTAGTATATGTGTGTTTAACATAATAATTTTAAAACATTAATAAAACATAAGTAATCGAATAAAAAAATATTAGATTAGACACCAAAGGACCTTAGCATGAAAAAAAGAGAGGAAAAGGAGTGAGAGAAATAAAGGAAAATATAACCCGGCAATGTCATTGCTACCAAAATTAGAATTGGTATTATAGTAGGTTTTTTTTTTAAGTATTTATTTCTGAAAATATATCTAAATAATATATTTTTTATTTTTTAAAATTTATTTTTAATATTAGAACATCAAAACGAAAAAAAAAATATAAAAAATTAATTTTAAACAAAAAATAAAATAAAAACATAAAATTAAATCATATTTACATCTCATTAATTTTACTTAATATATACAACTACCATAACACATCTGTAATGGAAAATCCTTAAATCATAAAAAAAAAAAAAAAAAAAAATCTTCCAGGTAGATGAACTATGGTACTGAGGCGTCCATGCACAAACATTTTGAGTCCTGTGGTACATAAGCAATTGAATTGTTGACTTTGTCTTCAATTATATATGGGACCACATACTAAAAGAAGCTTTTTGGAAAACCCAAGAATCCAAGATATTTGAACCATATAAAAGTTTAAGATCATTATATTTTAAGATTAAGGGCTTGTTTGTTAGTGTATATTCTCAACATTTTGATAGTAAAAAAAGAAACAATTAAAAAGTGATTCATAGAGAGAAAATAAATGGATTTTCTTAAACTTTCTTGCATTAAGTTAGAATAGAAAAGGTGAGAGAAAGTGAATTTGACTTATTTGAAGGCTCTGAGTAATAAACAGAATAATTTGAGTGACTTTTTCTATTCTCTAACATTCACATAAAAACAATTCTCTGTTCATGCTCACCTATAGACTAGATTAGAGTTGTCCAACCATGTAAATCTTTGTATTACTCTTCGTTTAATTATTTGTGCTTATTGTTTTATTATATTTTTCTATTTATGATGAATTGCTTTAAGAATCTTCAACTATTTTCCAACACAAACTTATAACATTATAATTTTCTTCCACAAAATACCAAACAGGTCTATTTGTTTTTAAGGATATTTAGAATTGTGGCAGTGATTGTTTATTGAAGTGTTTTTTTAATTGAAAAATCATTAAAATAATATTTTTTTTATTTTTAAAAATTTATTTTTAACATCAATACATCAAAATAATCCAATAATTAATTTTAAATAAAACTTTTCAAGTTTTAATAAAAAATAAATAGAAACTCAGTCTCTACTATCCATGATATAAATATCTAAATACTGCAGCAAATATATGCCGAGATCATGTTTACATGAAGCGACATAAGGAACAGTTGGAACATATTTATTTCAGTCAAACCGTGACAATTTCTTTAAATAGGTGAGATATCTGGTTAGATTAATTTCAATGGTCGAAATATTTTAAACTTCGTCTGCCTCAAATAAAATGGGATTCCTTTATAGGTACACAGATATAAAAAAGAATAACGTTCTTTGTGTTGGGTTATTGTATATATATTTTTTAATAAACTGAAAACATTGCATAGCTAAAAATATCACTTCGCGGAGAACATTTATAGCCGAATTAACCGATGAAATGATCTGTGATGAGTATTTGGATAAAAAAATGGAGATACAATTATATTTGATAAAAATGTATAAAATAAAGTGATTGTTTTTGTATTAAATTTGATTATGGAGTATAAAATAGAAAAATATATATATAAAAAAATTATTTTACCCTTAATCAAATTTATATATTTTAAAAAATTAATTAGATATTATTTTTTATTGTAGTTTATATTGAGTGTTGAAATTAATAATATTATAATAACTCTAATTATAAAACCAAAACTGACTAAACAAGTTGAAGTAAGACCTGGATTGGTTCGAGTTTAAAAAAAAATAGAGGAATGATTGACTCGACCTAACCTAATCAAAAACCTATGTCAACCCAGGACAAAACACAAGTGAAAAACTCGTTGAATTTTTTGAAAAGAAATTGATCTAAATAAGGTTGTTTTGATTTTTTTTAAAAAAAAAATTGGGCCAGTTGGGTTTACTCTCCTGACCCGTGACCTGAATCTTGTCTCAGGTCAACTCATGAATCGAATTTTAAAATTATAATAGTAAATTTTTTTTATTCATATATTAACTCATGTCAATTCGTGTTAACCTCTTTTGCCTATGGCTCAAGTTGGGTTTTAAAACTATGATATTTTAGGAACAAAAATATTAAATATTGTCTCTAGAAACATGTTTCTTAGTACCTCCTGTTTTAAAAATACAAAGATTTACTTTAAAATTATTTTTTAAAAAAAATTTATTTTTATATTTTTATTTTATTTTTTTAACTAAATATATTTTTATTTCTACTGTGTCAGAACATTAGAATCTCAAATTAATGGGGGATATGATCAGAACACACCAAACATGCATGAGATGCGCGTCTGGTAATTCACACTATATACATACATGTTGCTGTGCTCTCCTGGCAATTTTGCGCTATCTCTTGCTATTCCTTTATCTTTCCAAGTTCCACCTACCATTGCACACATACCCTTTTTTTTTCTTCTTTTTTGTTTTTAACTTAAATATCTCGCGCTGTTTTTGCCAGCGATGAGTTAATTCTACCCCTGTTTATATATTGTGCTATCACCGGGGTGGAGCTATGCTTTCGAAGCTATGGCACTCCCGAAGTTGTAAAATTTTCTAATTTGGATATTGATTTTATTTTTTTTGTTTCCATCTTATTTATGCATTTGATCCTTTGCTCTCTGACTTTTTTTTTTTTTAATTTGACCTGTTTTCAAGTTTGATTTTGTAGTTTTTATGACGGTGATCCCTCTCGAATTTTTTTTTCTAGCTGCACCTTGATTATATATGACCAACTCGAGGAACATAATTGCAAACAATTATTTATATTTTAGATATCGTACATTCATTATTACACATGTCTCTTAGCTAGACTTTGTTTGGTCGATTCAAACAAGTTTCAAACCAGCCAGGTTCTTAGTGGACAAGCACTTTATTTGTATTTGGACTTTGTTGTACTCAAGATGAGGCAGCACAGGATCTTCCATGTTCTTAAAACTTGTAGTTGTTTTGATGATGCAATTTTCTCTGCTAAATAGTCGCATCCTTTGAAATGACATTTTCTTTTTCTCACATACCAGGAATTTGATAAAAAACAAAACTTGAAAACAAAAGCATGTTTCTTCATTTGCTAGTAATTTCGACAAAAAGTACTAAAACATCAAAAAGTAAGTATGTTTGCGGGATTATGTATACCACTTGGTACATAGTTGGACAATAGAAGGATATAAGTGCTATTTCCGACCAAAAAAAACCCGACCAGAATCGATGTATTGCCACTCTTGACGCCATCTTAATTAATATGTATTCTTACACCTCGATCGCGACCACTACCATTACATAAACCTTGAAAAGATATATTGTAAGGTCATAATCTAATTTCGAGCTAGTGATTCCTCGAGATATTGGTCGTTGCGATTTGGACTTTGTCAACACAAGCACGCACATATTTGAAGATTCAAGGGATTTCAATGTTCAGAGGACCCAAGTAATTCCTTCATTAGCACGGCTCTGGCGTGTTCTCCATTTGAGTGCCGGTCCATGCATTTTCCTTTGCGATGTAGTTGAGTTGTCTTAATCTGAGACAAGTAGTCGATATATATATAAGAGCTAGCTAGTCTAAATCCTTCATTTAACATTGCAATTTGCAGTTGAACCGTGACCAAAAAACCCCGCTAGGATAAGCCTTGGATGAAAAATGAATGTTGCTAATATCTGTTTAAATACATAAAGCAAAGGAATTAAAAGATCTCCTTTAAGATTATTGCGTACAAAGTCGATTCGTAAGCCTATCATATGACAGGAATGATCAGTTTGAATTGTTGAGTCGTTAAATACCCAAATAGCACAAGTTGATTCTCATTTAATTCACAGATGGACTTGTATAGTTTAAGATGTTGTAACTTACATTACTCGAAAATTAATAAATGCAAATAGAAACATTAAAAAAAATTATCTAGAATTTTTAATAATTCTCAATATCAGCTGCATATTATGAAGAGATTCTTTAACTTCTTCCATAAACATATATAATGGCCATTCATCTCCTTCGCACCTAAGTTTTTTCTATTGTAATTATTTTTTTTTTCCTATTCTTCCTTCTAAAAAAGGGGAAAGGGATTATTTCGTTACTAATAGTGTTTCAAAATCCTAGATAGTTCAGTTATGTATAGTGTGACTTCTCGATTTTTTTTAAAGAAAATAAAGATAAAAATTATGCATTCTTAACTACAATAGAACAAAAAAAAGATGTAATATTTTTGTTTTTTTTGGTAAGGAAATGAAAGAGTATGTTTGAAACTTAATTTAGATTAGATACGAAGATGTTTCAAAATATAATTTAATTTTAAATTTGCATTGGCTATATTATATAATTTTTATGAGAATAATAATATTTAAATTCGTAACTGTTTGTTCAGCAAAATTCTGATATCATATTAAAAAATTATCTTAATCTAAAATTATAAAATGTTATATGAGATTTAATATATAATTTATATTATTATCTAATAATATAAAAATTATCCAAATAATTATTAATTCAATGAATTTTTAATATAAACTTGTTTTAAAAAACCCCAATTGTGTTGTCAACTAGATATTAAATGAGTTTGTTATGCAAGACATTATCATATTGTTATTCAAACTCCAAAGACCACCATAAGAAAAATGTTCTTGGGTGTGTTGGGAAGAACTTTTGTTTTTATTTTTGAGTGTTTTTTAACAATATTTTTTATTATTTTTATAGTTTTAAGATGCTAATATTAAAAATAAAAATAAATCTAAAAAATTATTTAAATAAAAATTATTTTAAAAAATACCTTGCATTATATATTAAACACACACGGTATGTACTTTAGTTAGAATATATTGGACCTCCCATAAATGAGAAAAGAAATTAGGCTAATGCCTGAAAACTCCGGTAAAATATTTAATAAGCGAAAAGAATGCAGATCAAGTGATGACTCATGATCCGCGATGGCATACAGTATACGCACGGGCAAAGACACCAGTGAAGAATTATATGGCAAAAGCGTGGCTACCGTGGGACCCAATCTTGATGATTAGGTTATGGACATCTCATGGAACATGGAGCACCTGTGGGCCCCATCTTGATCATTGTGTAGGGAACCAAAAGTGGGCCCCGACTTGTCTGGTTGTCCCTTTCGTGGCTCCCATGTCTTGTAATCTCAGTGGATAGCAAGTGGGGCCACTCTTCCTATATAATATAGTTGCCCATCAAACCTTCCTAAATCTCATAGGGCATTGAGGCATTGATTAGAATTCTGGTCTTAGGCAGACCACAGAAGCAGCATTCTGCTTTACGAGGTCATTGCCATTTTCACTGTGATCATTGAAAATTTAACATAAGCATATGTGCTTGCCGACAGCATGTCTCTAATATCTCACGAGATAAAATGCCCCCTTTCATACCCTCTCTGATAAGATGATATAATAATAATAATAAAAAAAAAGTTACACAGTATGTTTATTCTGATTTTATAGATTAAACAGTTTTCTTCCAGCTTTAAAACACAAATAATGTTTATAAATACAACGTGACCAAACAGGTCATAAATCTTGCAGCGTATTGATATTTGCCTCATCATTGAAATCATCTCACCAACTTGAACTACGAAACAAATAAATGTTTCTGAGCAAAGTGAGATCGGTATAATTGGTGTTCTAATACACTTCTTTTGCACCCAGAGAAACCTTTTCCTCACGGTAGTCATAATTCATACGATTCAACTCTCACAAAGTAAGGTACCCACTGCACGAATAAGAAAAAAGAGAGGAAAAGAACCCCATCGTATCGTCACCAACTCAACAGCCTTTTAAGCAGTAGAAAGGCTTCTTTGTATTGTCCGCCTCATTGGCAACTCTGCAACTTAATTTCTCTACAGATGTAAAAAGTTTTACCAGCCCGATTGCCTTTAGAAGGGGAAAGTTGAATTCTGATATGAATATGCAAATACTGGACTACGTTTCCTCCCGTTATTTACCTGGACACCTTTTCATGGACTATTTCCATACATAAAAACGTGCTTTCCCATCCTCTCAACCCGGGACTCCCATTTCACCATGGAGCCCTATTGTAGTTATTTGAAGCCGGAGACCAAACAAAGCTCAAAGAAATCAGCCGACAGACAAATTCCTGGTCTTTTGCACTCTGCGTTAACCTGGGAAGACAAGATGGTTCGATGATTAAGAGAGCACGTTCTTGGGTTAAAACTCCTTCATTTAGGTTAGGCTTGCATGATCTTCATTGCAAATGATTTCCTAAGGCAATTACCTTGAACCTTGTTTCATTTTAAATGTCTGGGACATTTCCACTGTCCTTGAAACTAGTTATTGCCATGGCGTGTAGCCTAGCAATCCAGAACATCGTACGTAGCGGAAATGAGCCAAAAGAGTCGATGCAAGCAAAGCTGAAAGAGACCCCTCCTAGCAAAAAAGAAAAGGCAAATATGTACCACATTGTCAAAACGACATTCACAAAGTAGTTTTGAACACACTTTAGAATTCAAACTTGCTTTTTCAGAAAACTGTTAACGCTGATGGCAAATGAGCATCTGCAGGAACTAAACAGCTCAAGAAATCGATAAACCACAAATATTGATGTGATTTCAGTATCTTTTTGGAAACAGTCCTAGACAGACTGGAGTAACGCATAGTGGCACGTCACAAGCTGTGTTTATACAAAATCAGTTAAGAAACTAGTTTTTATAGAAGCTTCGTTTTGCCAAGCATATAATATCTGATTTAAGATAAGAACAACATAAATAGGCTTGTTTGAGAAGTTGATAATTAAAGCAAGGGTTAGATCTAAGTCAAATTTGAGTTATTTACAACAGTATACCTCATTTGTGTTCGTAGTTTCTAGCACTAATTAACTACGTAAATCATTTGTGCTGGCCATGTTCATTATTGCAAGTTACTCGGGAGGAATACTAAACATTAAGAGATACGCTAGAAAAAACTCCAAGAACACATGAACCGTTGGATTAGCTCAGGTGTATTCTTGAAGTTTTTTCTTGCATGTTTTTTTTATCCCTAGCGTTGTTCTTACTTAAATAGTGAATATATCCCCAAGCATATTCACTTTCAATTATTCTGTAGAAGAGCTAGCAGAGTCATAAAAATACCTCCAAGGCTAGTTTCTGGAAAGAACAACTTCCATAAAAGGTTTCAAACGCGGAAGTTAAAAAAACAAAAAACTAAAGAAAGAAAAACACCATCCAAAAGCTCATAAATGCTTTTTCCATGGAAACTAAGTTCTTAAAAAATGCTCGAGTAACTTTAAGTAAATTAGTCTACAGGATTGAGCAACGGCGTCCTCGTCGGAAATATTAAAAAAAATGCCTTGGGCAAAGTCTTTTTTCATAGAATCAGTAGGCCGAAAGAAGATGAAATACACAGTAATGGGACTCATTACAAATATCTTACCCTTGCTCAAGCTAACACTCTTGGATGAAAAAATATGAGGACAACTGGTATCTCTTGATCAAAACAGATAAAAAAAAAAAAACAGTATCAAACCTACTCGCCTTACCACTAACGCAGGCATCTCCCAATTTGTGCTTCTCTTTGAGTCTTTTAAGAAAAGGCAGACGAGTAAAACGAGTGCCACAAAAATATTTCTTAAAGGTGCAAATAAATTGTTTTCTTTCCTCCAGTATTAATGTCATCAACCGCATGCTTCGATTCGTTGTTTACGATCTCATAACCCAGAATCACTTCAGTAAATGCCCAAGAATAACTGGCTGACTGCCCTGAAAATGAGATGGTCAAGGATATCAGTATGGATAAACAGACATGGACGCAGAGAATATATATAGTTAGACACAAACATATACATGTGCATATGAAGAAAGTAGATATTATGTACAGCCAAAAATCTGGAAATTAAACAAATATAAGTAAATGTCTAAATATTTGCTTGTTCTCCTTTCTTATTAAGATCTGTAGTGTCCATAAAAACAGGTTTAAAAACTTTAACCACACAAGACCAGACAACAGAACATGCATGCGAGTAAGAATGCTTCGCAATATCTATATCTTCTCCTTGACTAAAAATAGACTTGCACTTATCATCCGCTACTTCTAACAAGCAAAAGGCTTGCACACATCCCTCCAAAAGTTTAGTGCTCTTCTGGAATGTGAGTCAAGCAAGTTCTGCAGCATCTCCAATCCATCCTCTCCTCATAATTAGTAAGAGAATTGCATTTATCATCATTCACAGAATTCACTATGTTAGCATATAGTGCATTTCCATCGCCAAACAATTAAATCCTTTACCCTTGTGTCCGTGGAAATTGTTATTTTCCAGAGATTAGAATTTCAAACAACTAATTGCAGTTTAATTATCAGTCCAGTAGCCAAATATGCACAATTTATTCTAGTAATCAAGTCTGTCAATTTTAACCATATCTGGTGCTTTGTTTTCCCTTACATAATATAGGTGATATAGGAACTCCGAGAACTTATAATAACACATGCCAAAATATCAGAAATTTTCAGGGACAATACCTGGAAGATGTTGCTTTCCCAATAGAAATCAAATACTGTCCATCTTCTATTCCAAAATGTGCATTCTGCAAATCAGCATAAGTTTGAGGAAAAGGTTGCGGAAACTACCGTGACTGCACGAACATGACAAGAATGTGAACCCATGTCCTATTATAATTATAAGAACATAAAAGAACTTTATGTTTTCACACAACAGACCAATCATGTGAAAACCACAGTTTTCCAGCTGACAGTGTTGCCTAGTATTTAACCAAGGTAGGCAACTGATAGGTTTATTTTCTTGCAATTCAAGCTCCACTTTGGTAGCAGATTCTTCTGTGCGAATTTTATGACCTAGTTTTTCTTCAGTTTCCAAAGTCACGTCTGGAGAATATAAGGGCAAACTGGGAAAAATTCAATTCTTTTGATGCATATATATTTTGTTCCCTAAATTCACTTATTATGTATGAACTTTCACTTCTTAATTCTTTTGGCATGGTAGAGTTCACATTTGAAAGGGTGTGTGGAGAAGCCCACTGCTCATGAAGAATATCTGGATCAACACAGTTCACACCCATAGCATTTGGAAGACATCCTTCCAGACTTGTAGCTGCTAAAAGGCCTTTCATGTCAGGCTCATCATGCAGTTCCACTGGAAAAAAAAACTATCCAAAACAATGGCGGGAAATCTTTTACATGCCAAGAAGACATCAAAATAATTTGTAGCATCTTTGGCATTCACACTAAATTGCTTTCAAGCTGTTTCATTCTCGATTAAATCATGAAAACCACCAGAACCCATGAGAGCTGATTCCTGCATGAAAGTAAATTGCAAGTCAAGGAACATATGGAATGAAGAGCTAAATAACACCCAAGAGCATGCAGAAGAAACTCTCTATGTATTCCGAGAACATAGAGATAGATTGCATATTTATGTTATATAAAAACCTCACGAAATTATAAAACCTAAGAAAAAGGATGGAGTGACTTTTAATAACAAGAAAGACATACCTCTTGATTACGAACTGCCAGGCACTTTTCCTCTGAAAATCTTCATGATCAATTTCTCAGCTATTTGCATTGATCTCTATCATAATTAAACCAGCAATAACCCTTGCCTTAAAAGGCCTACAATATTATCATTAAGAAAATGACAAAAAAATATTCTAACTAGATCACATTTTACCCAACAGAAAATACCTGCAACCTGCCCATGCCATGGAGGGGAAAAAATTCAAAAGAAAAGGAAAAGGTAATAGAAGTATGAATTCTCATCAAGCCTGAATAGCTTAACTACAAAACTTTGTAAGTAAAAAATAGCCAAACAATAGCACTGATTCTTTTTTTAAAAAAAAGGAAGAAGAAGAAGAAAAAAAGAAAGAAAAGAAAAAAGAAAACTTCCAAGCAAGAGGAAGACAGCCTTAAGTGAAGTTTCCTATTTTTTTTCTAAATACTGTTAGCTGCTTTCTACGATCAAAGAAATACTGTTTTGCACTGAGATTAAACAGCCACACCCTAAATTCCATAGAAATCCTTTCATGAGAACCCTTGATTGATATAAACAGTTTTAATCCAAACAAATAGGAAGATGGCACATGTCTTTCCTATTTTACTGCAAAAACAACAAACTGTTTTATATGAAAAATGAAACTGAAGAAAATTTTCTTCACCTCAACTCAAGCACGCCTCAATCCCCAGCAAGTTGAGTTCTTCAACCAAAATTGTATTTCTTTCATCTACATCAAGTTTAGAGTCATATTCTCCACAACATAAACACAAATCTTGCTATCATAATAATCAAACCATGTCAGTTTTTATTCTCCCTGTCACCTTTTTCATCCCTTCTACTACAATTTCTTGCTGACACTTACAAAAGTTTTTTTCACACATGGCCAGAGTATTTTGTCACCATCAAGTTTCTATAGCTACTAATTACTGTAATTTTATTTGCTAACATTAAACATCGTCTAGAAGAAAAGGTCTCTTGCAGCAAAGAAATTCTTAAAAAAAAAAAAAAAAGTCGATAAAGAGAGCTAACGCAAAAGAATACTCATCTGTCAACACACTCATTACCATATTAAGCAACTTTTACTGATCTGATGTAATTTGCCTACCATGATGGTCTACTTCTTCAAACAACCTTTCCTTCGATGTATGCTTAGATCGAGAACACAATTTTGATATCCCGACGACGGAATTATTAAACCGGCAACTCGAAAGGAAAATCCAGAATATTTGAAATATAGTAAGTGCCTCACGTTTCTACCCAAAGCATTTCTATATCCTCTCTCAGCTTTAGAGAAAATTACAGTCGTCAACCATTTTCCACTACAACACTGAAATGGAATCTTTAATCAGGGGATAGATAAATAGAGACTTGTAATCGAAAAGAGGCTTCTTCTCGTTCTTCTGGTCACAGAACCTAAATATTTATTTCAGGAACAATTTACCAACGAGACCAAGAGGGGAAACCAAAAATAAAAAGTAACATCATTCATATACTTACAACACCAAATGATTGCATGGATGATAGATTCGGTGCCATTAGAAACAAGATCAAGACATGAGCAGGGCATTCCGAATTACTATAACTTATGCAATAGAACCTGCAGGAGGAAAACATCAATCACGATTTTTAGAAAGAACAAAAGTAATTATAATCAATACTGCAGTCAATTGGATCTAATTTATGACCAGATTTTATAAAGAAACCGAAGGAAATCTTGATCTCTTAACGCATACCTTGCTTCTCGTTCTCTGCTCTTCGAAACCGACTGTAACACCAGTGTATGCGCGTGTGGAACAAAGAATAGAGAGAATCCAGAGGCGGGAGATATTATTACAATAAAAGCCCCGTAATGCTTTGCTTTCCCGGCCCAGTTCATGAGCCCACGTCTTTTCATGAGAATAGGCCGAAGTCTTTTTTTATTTAGTCACTGAATTTGTCTTGAACAGTCAATATATGCCTCGTATTGTCAAATTTCTCAATTGCATCTTATTCATGTAATTTTAAAAAAAGTAAATTTAAAAAAAAAATCAGTTTTTGAGAATAACACCGGTAAATTGTATATTATAAGGTAATGTCTAAAAATGTAAATAATATAAATGAAAGTAGAAGGAATATTGGTAATCAGGAGGAGCGCATGTATATATCTAGAGAGAGAACTAGTCCTAACAAACAAACACTGACTAGGTGGAGTAAATTATAGATTAGTCATCATAGTTTACTAAAATTAGCTAATATACAGGGTATAAAAAAAATAATTAAAGTGCTAAACAATCCATAATCAATGTATATGACCGTCGTTAATTTAACATCATTTTTTCCCCTCTAAAAAATCCTCAACCCCACAGTAAAAAATGCCTTACTCCCTAATAAAAAATTTCCATCTTTTATTTCTCATTTTTTTTCTATTCTTCAAAAAAGAAATACAAAATAACATGGCCACTTAGTTATATAAATAGGCGATAAAACTAAAAAACAGGGACTAAACCATCTAGGTATCGCCCAGTGGTAAAAGCTTGGGACCAAGATGTTTGCTCCCTCTGTGGTCTTAGGTTTAAGCCTTGTGGTTGCTCATATGATAACCACTGAAGGCTTACATGGTCGTTAACTTCAGGGCCCGTGGGATTAGTCGAGGTCCACCAAGCTGACCTGGACACCCACGTTAAACTAAAAAAACAAAAAACAGGGACTGAGAGTACTTTTAGAAATATTATAAAGGTTTTTTTAAAAAATATTTTTTTGTTTAGAAATATATTAAAATAATATTTTTTTAAAATCTATTTTCAATATCATTATATCAAAATAATCTATATATATGTATATATATATAATTTAAAATTAAGAAATAAAATTTAAAAATATTTAAAAACATGGTTGGATAACAGTGAAAAACCAAACCTAAATCTATATTTTTAAATTTTTAAAATTAATTAATTGGTTTTGCTGAATAAGTAAAAAGATAACAAGTTATAATTAACGTTATCATTACTGTTTTTTTTTTAAAAAAAGAAGAAAATCCACACCCCATGCTTTATTTGGAGGACAATTCTGTTCAAGCAAAAACATGGGTAGTGCTTGCAGAGTCTAGGGTTTTAGTCATCCCATCAATTTCTTTTTGATTTGTTATTTTTTCTGTTTATTTGCTGGAAAATAGTTTTTTTTTTAAAAGTGAATTCCAGAAAAGTGAATTATTTTCTGATGTTTGGTAGTATAATGGAAAATAAGTTGGAAAACACTTTCTAGTGTTTGGTTATGTCATGGAAAATAAGCTGGAAAATAACTTATTAATGTTTTATTTTTCTTAAGTTTATTAAAATAATGAGGAGCAAATCTTACAAATTAAAAAGTTGAATGAGAATGAAATTGAAAAAAAATATAATTTCATAAATTATTTCAAATAAAATAAATAATAATCAAAATAATAGAGATTCAATCTAAAAAAAAAGATGAAGAAATCAAAATAATAATAATTAACATTTCATAAATTATTTCAAATAAAATAAGTAACAATCAAAAGAATGAGGACCAAATTTGATAGATAAAAAATTTCAATAAAAAAATGGTAAGGAAAAAGTAAATAATAATTATAAAAACGAGGACCAAAGTTAATATAAAAATTAAATTTTAAGAGATGAAATTGAACAATAAATATTCAAAACAAAATATATATAGCAATCAAAAGTTTGAGTACCAAATTTGATATAATCAGCAAATAATATGACATTTTTAAATTTTTCACAACTTTCGGAAAGTGTTTTCCGCCCAAATTTTCCAGGAAAACACTTTTCTGGAAACCAAGCCAAATTTTTCTTTGACTGGAAAGTGTTTTCCGTTGACCAACTTTTCTAATGGCAAACAAACACATGAAAGTTTGGAAAGTGGTCTCCCGGAAAGTGAATTCCGGGAAACAAATATAGCCTAAATTTTTCACAACTTCCAAAAAGTGTTTTCCGTCCAAAATAAAAGGAAAACACTTTCCTGGAAACCAAGCCAAATTTTTCTTTGACTGGAAAGTGTTTTCCGTTGACCAACTTTTCTAATGGCAAACAAACACATGAAAGTTTGGAAAGTGATTTTCCAGAAAGTGAATTCCGGAAAACAAACATAGCCTAAGAGGATACTCAACTGAGATGCTATTTTTTGAAGAGCTAATTTAATAAAATAACGAGATGACATGCCCGCGCGCTGCCGCGGGCTTATAAAACAAATACACTTAATAGCGTTATAATTGTGAACCAGCGCTAGATAAATAATAGAAATTAAAAGTATGATGGAGCAAATATTTCATGACGAAAAAAAAAGTTGTGTTAGTGATCAAAAACTTAGAGACTGAACAAAATGATTTGTATCAATTTACCGTGTTTTGTGAGGAAAAATACAGTGCTTTCGCCACATGATTTAACTTTTCAGTTAATAAAAAGAAAAAAAAATTACAAAGCTAAATTCTCTACCAACTTAATATTAAAAAAAAAAAACCAACAAAGATAACTTTGGAAGGAAAAAAACCCATGAGAAAAAATATTGTAGCAATTGGCAATGTTTTGTGAGGAAAACTATAGCGCTTTTCCCAATAAAATAAAATAAAAAACCATTTAGAGAAATATTTTAGCAATCCACAGTGTTTTGTGAGAAAAACTACAACGCTTTCCTCATATAATTTAGTTTTACTGTAATTATAATTCTTAACCAACTCAATATTAAAAAAAAAT
>Ga0307510_10005963_pt1 | contig 14540 bp, 20 predicted proteins | sample 12_EM_MG_FD_207224 | JGI IMG/M metagenome (GOLD analysis project Ga0307510, IMG submission 207224) | Populus trichocarpa ectomycorrhiza microbial communities from riparian zone in the Pacific Northwest, United States - 12_EM | ecosystem: Host-associated > Plants > Roots > Unclassified | place...
ATACATGCCCTTATTTGTGCATGCCAATGCAACCTCTCTTGCATGTGTATCAGTGGTTCACAGCCATACTCAAAAGACTGGTCTAGACTGGTCTAGACCAGTTTTTTCCCAGTCTCTCTAAAAACCTTTAGACCCTTGGACCATTAACTGGACTGGTCAAAGACTGGACTGGACTGGACTGAAAGTCTGGTCTTTTTCAGTCCAGTCCAGTCCAGTTACAGTTAAATTTTCAGTCCAATGGACTAGACCTTAAAACACTAACACCAATACCAATAGCAACAGCATCACCAACACCACCCACTCCCTCGATACCAGCACCAGTAGCAGCAGCAACACCATCGAGTCCAACACCGACACTGACAACACCAATAGCACTGCACCCATTCCCAGCACCACTGCATGCGACAACAAGCCCAAGCCCAAGCATAAGTGCCCCTGCACACCGCCTCCCAAAGGCAGTACACAAGTCCCTCCAACCATCACCCCTCTACCGGACAAACCAGAAGAACTGCCCCCAGTACATTTGACAAAGCCACTCCACCCCAACTCCAAAAGTCATACAAGGCCTTACCTGTCACTTCGCTGACCTTGCTTGTACCCCAACAACCCTGGACTTTGGTGACGAGTCAACCTGGGAGGGTTGAATTTTAAACCCCTGGCAGATGTAACGACAGGATATGTTCTGGGCTTGGAACTGAGCACTTTCCACTTTTACATTCCCTTTTTCTCTTTTTGTCTAGCTTGCTGTCAATGTAACAACCACCAAATGTCACCACATGAAAAGAATGCAAGATCTCTTTTTGGGGTCTGGCCACTTTTGTTCCTTTTTCTTGGGTAGTGTACAAGTTTCAGTTTTTTGATACAGTACCTCTACCACCTAGTCTTGGCCATCATCATAATACAATCTAAAACCATTGTTTCCCCAGTTTGCTCATGCACCCACCACATTGCGTTCCAACCCCCTTGCATGTTCCCAGCCTTTTGGGAATGGTGAACCCCCCCCTCTTTTTATTGAACTCACATGTGGACCTTGTGTCCTTGTTTCAGTGGGGTATCAGGTGGCAGGGTCCTCAGAGAGTACTGCCTCATACTCATTAGTCTCTACCTTTCACACTTTAAGTGTTTTGGCAATATTTTTGTGAACAGCATGGCTAGTGGCAAAGACATGAGCAGGCATGGTGAGGGATAACTTGCCCTGCATGAGATACTCTTCCAGCTCAACGATGAGTCACTGGTCTTTGACACTGGCTTGAAAGCAATACTGAGTGTTGGGGCATTGAGCACTGGGGCTAGTGGCAGGTGCTAGAGTTGCAGAAGGTGGTGCCAAGAGTTCTGGAGCTTTGCCAGCCTTGTCTCCATGCTTCTTTTTCTTGGCAGTGAAGACCTTGAAGATGTCATGTGAGAATTCTTGTTCTTGTTCTTCATCCAAGGAGGCAGTTTGGCAGACCTGTAGTATATAAGACTCAATTACCTCTTTGATCCAACTGGGTGGAGTGTTGTGTATGTTGTAGCATGGGGTGAAGACAGTTTGGGTTTGTGCTGGTGGGGGAGCAGCAAGGGACTGTAAAGTTAGCTATGCATTGATACTGGCCTTTATTCCTTGTCTTGAGCTGTCGAAGGGGATGGGCTGTCCATTTGGCAAGTGGATTAGACCTTTGATGACAGAGGCACAACTAGAGGCAAGGTATTTATTCATGATTGGGCATGAGCAGACATGATGACCTTGGATGCAGCAAAAGGCACAGGCTTCAGGGCAAGGTGGGAAGGAGGTGGGTGTGCTTGTGCTTGTGGGAGGTGCAACCAGAACTGGAGCAGGTACTGAGGTCGGTATGCTCCAAGGTTGCAGTGTCTGAGACAGGGCTGTGGCTTGATATGAGTAAGTGACTAAGGGTGGTGCGTCCCTGTACCCTAGCTTGGGGATGCTCAACATGGCATTAGGAAAAAGGAACTCGCATCACACATATAACATAGCATATTCTCACTCTCATACCAAGAGGTTGTGGAGCCAGCCAACCAAGTCCTCCAATTCGTCATTCCTGTGGCAGGTGTCCTGGAATCATATGGTCTTTGTCTTGATGTGTGGCAAGTGTTGGTGCCCCCAGCTTGGGTATTGTTCTTCATTGCTTGATGGAGCCTCTTCATCACCCGACTCTTGCTGCTGCACTCTGTCCTTTGTTCTCATGTATGGTCAGACTGGTAATGTCATGGGGGCAGCTCCTATAAAATGAAGTTGTTGTCACCTGAGAAGACTGCCCTTGCAGTCCTGAGAACATCTTTGTGGTCAAACACTTGTCCTCTTGGTTGGTCTGGGTGTTTGGCGATGAGGCATTTGTGTAGTGCTTTTTGGTCATCAGGATGAAAGCTGTGCCAGAAGGTGGTGTTGCACTCCCTCTTAGTGATTCAGCCAGATTTGATGAGAACCTTGGTGAGGTTGTTGAACTGGCATTGCTAGTTGATAACATCAGTCTCATCGTTCATGCATCTTTGGGTGTACTTGTTGGCAAATTCTGCCAGCTTCTACCTTAAGAACTAGTTTTCAGCAGATGCACTATAAAATCTAAAGCCACTGACATTCACACACTATAACTCGGAAATAGTGACTTTCATGTGTTTTTCATGTGAAAACATTCACATTCTTTTTCACAAGAAAAGATACTGAAAATTCACAGTGAATTTCTACTTTAAAATCACAAAAATATCACTGTAAACATGCCATCTGCTGAAATACTGAATTTGATACATTTTACATGTGAAAGTTTTTAGCATTATTCCCCTTGAAGAAAGTAAAGATGCTGAAAATGAAAACTCACAAGTCCTTTACAATGAATTTCGACTTAAACTCTCACTGATCAGACCAAGTAATAAAGCAATGAAAAATCCCATTTAAGTCAGATCCTATCCTAGTGGTGTAATTAGTTTATGGTACATGAGTACATGCCCTGCCATTGCTGTCGTTCATGTTGCTTTCACCATTGTTCATGTTGCCATTGCCATCATTTGTGTCCTGTTGCCATTGTTCATGTCACTGTCGGTCATGTCACCATCATTGTGGATATGCTGCTAGGATGTGGCATGGGTAACCTGTGGGTGGTTTTTGGCATACCCACACCCATACCTGCATCTACCCATACCTGCAACCCACAGGTCATGCACTATGCTACAGGTCGGGTTGGATTGACAGGATTGACTCAAAATCCCAACACCACTGATGGAACTGCCATGCCTCTGTATGCAAGGAAACTCAACCCTCAGGTGTTGACACGTACAAACAAGGGGGGAGGCATGGCTGTGAACACAGACACAGAGGTGAGGGAAGTCAACCCCCGGATGTTGACGTACTCGACAGAGGATTCCCAACACCCTGCTGATAGAACTGCCATGCTGCTGCACACAAGGGAACTCAACCCTCAAGTGTTGACATGCACAAATGAGGGGGGGGCATGGCTGTGAATGTAGATACAGATGTGAGGGAAGTCAACCCCTAGATGTTAATGTACTTGACAGATGGGCAGTACTGCCGCATGCACATAATCAAAGGGTGCTGACTGTAGGCACTGCACCAGCCCTGGCCAAGGGAACTTCCAGCATTGAGCCAGCAAGTGGGGCTGAAAAAGCCAATGTGACAAAGCTAGAAGCATTGGAACCCATGGGGACTGGGCACATATATGAGGTGCCATCCCCAGGGGGCAGGCATATGAGCAAACCAGATGTATCACCACTAGAGGGCAAGTGCATGGTCGAGATACCACCATGAAAGGGCAGGCACATGTATGAGGCATTGCCACTAGAGGGCAAACACGAATGAGGTACAATGCCACAAGAGAGCCCATGTAAGGGTGTGTTGATCACATTGAAGAGCACTACCCCTGGTGACCTTGAAGTACCCTGGGATCCTGGGGGAGAGGAGAACATCAAGTACAAAGTCAACACACTGCCACAAGAGCAATGCAGCAGGCATCAATGTGCAATGTGGTGTCATGGTGCTTGCATGGTTGGTCATGTGGTGCAGCTTCATAGTAAAGTTGTCAGGAGGTTGGGAAAGGTGCGGCAACTCAAGGGGCACAACTAGGCACACCTGGCCACTATGTGATACCACTGGAGGGTACACAACTACCTTGAAGGTAAGGGGCACTTGCCAGCCCAACTTGAACAACAATAAAGCTAAAAAATGAAGATGAGTGTGACAGAGGCAGGTCTATAGGGGTTGTGGGTTACTTGATAGTGACCTGTACCCATACCCATCCTAACCCATGCCCCCTAACCCCTGTGGGTTACAAAACCCCTGCTATTCCCTATATGCTGCCGCTGTTATCACCTAAGCATGCTACTCATCGCCTGTCAAAGTAATGTGCTATGTGGCAGTAGCACACAGTTAGCAAATATTTCAAGCCAAAAGGAGAAAAAAAACTTACTGCTCTTCCCAACAAGCGGACCAAAATACCAAGAAGGACGTCCCACAAGGCCTCTGAGCCATGGCGATTACACCATGTACAGCCAGTCCAGAGTCCCATACACATGAGAAACACATCTTCATACAGGAGCCAAGTGTCCATCCAAAGAGAAGGTACTGTGTGCCCAGAGCCATTGGTATTTGTGTTAAGTTGGAGGATGCTATCAAGCTCATTCTACCATGACTGAAGATGCAACTTGTTCATTATTGTAAAGGTCAGCCAGTGATTGGAGTTGGGAATGCACCAGTTTGACATTGCTCCACATAAAGCAGATGGTAGAAAGGTGGTACGATAGTCTTCATGAGCGGCCATTAGGCTCTCTTACTGAGAGTTGGAGACTAGGGCAGGATACCCACACTCTTACCTCTTCAACACTCTGCCTTGTGGAAGTTGCCTGCTTGCAAAGTTGATCGACACATATAGTTAGGCCCTATGCACAGCCATCTTTGTATCAGTTGTTTGGGGCAGGGCTGCAGAGAATCCTTCTTACCTGCACTCTCTGTTGAGTAGCTTTCAATTCCTGCTGGAGTAATTGTTTCCTATGTTTGAGGTTTTCGAGCTTGCCAATCTGTGCATGTGATAAGTACTCAGGATATTCTAGCATAGTCAAGAACCCACACCTTGGTTTTCTGGTCATTCCTCAGATTCTTGAGCACTTCATGGGCTTCTGCACTGGCTTGCTTGATAGTCTTGGCCTTTTTGATCAACATGTCACACTCACTTGTTTTGATGTCAATCTCTGCCTGCTTCTGATTGACCTTTATCTTTCAAGGCTGAAGCTCCTTCTGTTTCTGTTCAATCTGGTCATGAAATACTTGCATCTTGTCTAAAGGACGAATAAGCACATTGTCAGCTTGAAGAAAAATGGATCGCACCTTTGAGGCCATCACAGATGCTCTCCAAGACCTTTTCTTCTTTCTGGGGGTCCTCCTCAAAATTGTCTGCCTTCTTTTTGCTCTTTATCTTTGCCATGTCCTCTTAAATGGCACAGAGTGCATTATTGCAAGTGTTCTCGTCCTGGGGCAATCCAACTAGTGAGTTGATATGACATCATGCGCACATTCCTAAATGGGTCTGTCAGCTTGTGTTCGGGAGATGGCAAAGCTAGTGGCACAATGTTAACTCAGGCAGCAGCCCAGCACATAGCAGCTGCTGTTGTTGTAGCATCTGCATGTGGTACAACTGGCATTGCAGTCAACATTGGGAGCACATCAAGTATTGGACAGGTATCCGTGGATGACTGGATATTAGCAAAGGAACTGCAAAGATGATGAGGTATGGATGATGCAATGTTAATAGTCAAGGTACAGTGGGATGTTGACTGTCCCCACATCAGCAAGGAAGATCCTGAAGAGGACTGTGTTGGAGTCAATGATCCTGTGGAGGGAGGGCTGGTCATCTGGGGTGGAGTGTCACCTTTCTGCAACAAAGGGGCCGATGTATCTGATGGAGCATGCAGTAAAGGAGCACCTTGTGGGGTGCCAGTTGATAAAGCATTCAAAACAGTCCCAGCAATGGTGTAACAGTGGGATTCACGCTGGGCTCGGAATGCCCAATTCTGACTGACACCCGACATGCCCAACACCACAGGCATGCACCCCTTCAAGCTGTCTGTCAACCTGTGTCACCAGACACCTGTCTCTGTTTCTAGGACGATTTCTAGACCCTCACCCTCTTTAGTATAGATTGTAAGTAGGCACCAGACCCGATATAAATACCTGTGTGCAGCAAAAAGAACTAGAGGCTACAATTGTCTCACCAGGCAGGGCCATGAGTGCCACTAGTTCTGCATTCACATTTTCCCCTGTTTTCATTCCATTTTCTGTTTCTCACATTCAGTATCAAGCTATCAATATACCAAGCTATATCAAGCATTGTTCAAGCAGCTCACACAGAGCCATTCCATCTCATAACACACACACACACTCTCTCTCTCTCTCTTGTACACACCCCTTTACCAAATCATTCCATTGCACATGTCAGGTTTTCCGAAATGCGACCTTGGACTTATTCTTATTCCTATCCCCTTTCTTTTTATTGAACTTATACATGAACCTTGTGTTCTTGCTTCAATGGGGAGATCAAGAATATATGAGAATCAGGTGATACCTCAGTCGGGGAGCCAGCCAAGAAGGGAGGTTGATGTTAGTGCTGGAAACAAGAGCATGGAGGTGGTGGTGCTTTATGAGGTTCCCAACAACTGATGGCATAGGTGGCAATAAACTAGCCCAGTCATATTTGGACAGCTCAGTTATACTAGTAGGGTCAACAATCATGATAGGTGGCATATCCAGCACATGAGGCAGACTAGCTAGTGATCATTGCAGCAGGGGGTAGCAATGGCAAATCAGTGTTTGATACAAAACCTGTGGGGCAACGCTGGAGTGGTACACACCAGAATCAGACATTTTGTGGAGCTCATCATGCAAATTCAAGAGAGACTGGTCGGATTCGTGAGTTGGGCTACATTCTTCACTTGTCTTAGCAGTAGTAGCCTTGACTTCCTGTATCTAGGGGCCACAATTTTGTCAGTGATGAATCACTGGTAACAAATAGCTTACCACACCTCATAAGCCTGAACACATTCAGTATAATGCTTTTTGAGTGACTCTAAATGCGCGATGTTGTCCTTATTACACTCCCATTCATCAACAAGCTCCTTTTTGATACGAGCCTATAAGATGGAGTCAGTATGCCATCACACTCCAATGCACTAAACATCACCTACAATTTCTTGTTTGACCTCCTTCTCGCTTACCAGACATTGCCAGATGTAGTACTGGTAAAGGGTGGACTGGGCACATACATGATCATTCTGCAGTTGAAGATGGTTTTTGGCTTTGTGCTTCTCCTTCTTGAGCACGTTTCTCTCACACTCAATGAGTCACAAGCGATTCAACTTGTCCATGTGGTCCTCCATCAGGCATTCTATTTCAACCAATGCTTCATCAATCGGTCCCTTGTATTCCGATGTGCCAATGATATCTGTTCTGAGGGTACCCTTGGCTTCATCTGTGCAATGGATTCCACTTCACCCTACCTGGGGTGAGATGAGACTAATTCAGATAGTGACAAACCTACCTGGAGGATGAGGAAGCAGTTGTGGTCAAGGCTGATGCCATGGCCTTTTAGGAGTGTCTGTACTCCTTTGTAGTTACCTGCTTGTCCATTGATGGTATATTTGCTAGAGTTGTTCTTATATGCAGTATGAGCCACAGCCAAGGCTGAGTCCAGCACAACAGTGAATGCATCAGGGCTGGACAGTCCACATAGTATTATAAGGAAAAAGGGGGGAACCAGGGTCTAAATGAAGGCAAAATGAATGGTATCTTGTGGCATGACAGCAGGCGCAGGGTCGATAGCAAGGTGACATCATTGGGTGTCCATTGGCTAAGCAAAGCAGGCAAAATAAAACTACAAGGTGTGGTTCCATGGCTGGCAATCAAGATATGAGGTGAAAAGAGTCAATACTGTAGCATTGACTTAGGCTCTGTAAATGTAAGCAACAGTACCACAGTCACATGACACAAGTTTCAACTTACACCATCTTGACCAAAAGTCAACCATGACTGTGCCATTGACACCACCTTGCCTGCCACCCTCCTCACCTCACTGCCAAACTCAACAGCTGCCTCCATCAACATCAATGCAATTACCATGGTAGGCTCTCTTCAAGAAGTGAGTGGCCTCAATTTTTTTTCTGACACATTCTCACTTCCCCCTTTTGCCTACACCATCCTTGCTGCCATCCTGTCTGTGCTACTGCTGCATGTTTGCCCATCATCCCACATGTATGCTGTCTCTCCCTGACAAACTACCCTGTTCCCATTGCCTGGCTGCCTGGTCAGTCCCTACAAGAAATGCATTGACACCATGTGACCCAATCCAATGTGGGTTGACTTGGTCAGTGAAAACTGACTCTGAGGGGTGCCAATTGATTCGAAGTTCACTTATTCACATGCAGAACAACTTGAAATTCGAATATTATTCAAATCAACACTTTCGATATATTGCAAAGTTGACCCCCAAGATGCTATCTCCCCTCTTTCTCTTTCCCCCTTTCCTCCTCTACAGGCTCTACTCAAACCACTGACCCCACCATCGCCTTTGCTAACAAGACCAATGCCACAATGATGACAATGTCTGCTCTTGCCACCCTCCCACATGATCCCTCCCTCCCATGTTACATTCTAAACCATCTTTTTCCTCTTTATTTTCCCTTATGACCCGTGACCTATCACATGACTCCTTTCTTGACTCATTCCTAGTAGCTCGTATCCTAGGATTACTCACTCTGACTCATTACTAATACAGGTACTAGTAGTACTTGGATCCAAGTATAGTACAGCTGCCCATGTATATAAGGCCAGTCCTTTCTAGAGTTGGGCCTTAAGCCTGACTTGGTTTCCAATACCAATACAGTTGCTTCCAAAATACCTTTCCTCCCTTGCCCCCTTCCCCTTTTCTGAGAAGCTCTACCTCTTGCTCTATAAAAACCTTTGGCTGTGTGCCGCTCACATTGAACTTGCATTCAATACTCTTGAAAGCCTGAGGGGTGTCATTCCTCCAGAAGTTATCTATCCTTTTCGACATAGGCAGATGGCCTTGCGTAAAGATGACCTACCATTGATAACTCTTATAACATGCACATTGCACCATTAAGGCCGTTGGACCTTAACACAAGTTAGGCTTTCCACCGAAACACCACAAACAAATTTGCATCGACACCCTGGTGGGTATCCCAGTTTTTGGAGACCTTAGCAGTCCTATACGAGTCAACAGACAACAAACAGACAACCTCTCTCCTCACATTAAAGGAAGGGCATATTTTCAGGAACTCCCTCGATCAGCAGGATGACCACACCCTAATACTGGGTACTGGATCAATGTCTTAGGACCTGACGGGCACAAAGCAGGAGAACTATCACTCGAATTCATTACTATAGATGAACTAGGAGACCGTTGGGCCACCTTACAATTTGACAACCAACATTGGTACATCACAGAAGCAAGTCTCATTTTGACAGACAACGAAGACCTCAGTTGGTGGAGACTCAATGATCCCCAACATCCAGACTACATCGACAAAGAAGCACTCACTTCCACTAGCCAAGTACTCCCTGCTGAACAATTTGTTGCAGGAGGACTCCATCATGTTGCGACTCTTGGAGGAACTCATCCATTATCACCAGAAACTGGCCTTAGTCCTGTCACAGACATCATTGAGGAAGCTGCTATTCAAGGTGAAGACATTCCAGTGAATATTCCCCCAGTAATCATCCATGCACCAGCAATTGTTGCAGTAGCAGTAGTACCTGTCCCAGCTTTTATCGCACCAGCACCAGCACCAGCACCAATGGGCCACCCCAGAAGCAGCAGCAAATGAAGCCCTGAGGGGTAGTCTGCCACCTATCTTTGACAGAGATCGCACCAAAAGCAGTGACTTTCTCCTAGCATTCCGCATTTACAAATTCGTCAATAGGGGACATAAGGCCATGATAAACCCTGCCACCCACACCACCACCACACTTTCCTACATCACAGGACCACTGGTCAAAGCATGGAAAGAAGAACAGTTGACACTACTCAAGCATAACATTGCCAACAATGTAGCTGAAGGAGATGAAGTCCACTGGACCACCTTCGAGACTAACTTCAAAAATGTGTTCACTAATACCAACAAGAAGAATGATGCCTATCGAGAACTACAGGCATTGAAACACAAGGATAACCTAGACACTTTCATCACCAGGTTCAAACAGCTTGTCACAGCCACGGAGCTTGACATTGACAGCCATGGAGTCATAGAAATCTTCAAACAAGGATTGAAGAATGCACTCATCCAGAATGTCCTCACTGCCCCAGACTATGATCCAAATGCCACCTATACTTTTGCCCAAATGGAGAAATGTGTCCGCAATTCACACCTCCATTGGATCAATTCCTAGGCCTACAAAAAATATGATCAGAAATAGTGCTTCTTCACTAATCTAGGGATAAAACCCCGTAGTGGAGGGCAGCCATTCAAAGGAGGATGACACACTACCTCTCAAGGAGGGGATGCTATGGACATTGATGCTATGAGCTTCAACCAACTCTCTGATGAAGAGAAAAAGAAACTTATGGCCAAGAATGCCTGCTTCTACTACCAGAAACTAGGACATTGTGCCAATGATTGCTGCAAAAAGAAATTCAACCGCACCCAAGCAGGAGGTAGCAGAGGAAACCAATGTAGCACAAACATCAAAACTACTGACCTTATCAATCTCTCTAGCATCTCTGCAGACCAGATTGCTGACACTCTTCAGAGCGAAACCTTCTTGAAGATGGAGGACGATGAAAAGCTCAAAATTATTGAGAAAATCATGCCTCAGGGTTTTTAAAGGGGTCCCAACTTACTGCCTTAGTCCAGACCATACACCTCAATAGTGTACTTGTATCAAGACAAAATGCAATATGAATTCCAGTTATTTTCAAACACTATCGAGGACAGGCAGAAGGAACAGCACTACTAGACAGTGGAGCCACAGAAAACTTTGTGGACTTCAAAACCATATGCCAACTTAGACTGGGTACCAAGAAATTAATCATCCCAAGGCCAGTCTACAACATTGATGGAACACCTAACATTGATGGAACCATCACACAAGTATGCAAACTATGAGTAAAACAAGGAAACAAAGAGGCCAAGCAAACCTTCTATGTCACCAACCTAGGGAAGGACAGAATCATCCTAGAATATCCCTGGTTTTGCCTCTTCAGCCCAGATATTGACTGGGCTAATGCTCAACTTCGAGGTCCCAAAGTAGGGATAGAAACTACTCATCTTGCCACTGCTAAAAGGGTATGCAACTGGGTAGACAAGAAACAACAGACATCATCTATGGCCAAAGTGGAGTGCAATCCATGGTCCGGAGTAACTGCTTCAGAAATGAAGTGTGGCCGGGTGGAAGTCAAATGCACTCATACAGCAGCAGAAACAGCCCACAAATATATAGAAGAGCATGGCACCACCAATGTCATCCTACCGGAAGAATTCAAACAGCATACAGCCCTATTTTTGGAAGAAGAAGCTAACCAATTCCCTCCATCCAGAGGAGAAGCAGACCACAAAATCATACTCCTAGACACCGCTCCCACCAAATTCAACTGCAAAGTCTACCCCATGTCACAAAAGGAGCAGGAAATAGAGGACAAATTCCTGGATGAAAACCTGGCAAAAGGATATATCGTACCATCGGACTCTCCCTATGGCTTCTCTACCTTCATGGTCCCAAAGAAGGACTTGAAGGAAATGAGATACATCATTGATTACTGCCCCCTTAACAAAGTCACTCAAAGAGACATCACACCACTCCCAAACCTTGGACAATGATGATGCTACAGATTGTGGACACGAATGAGTCACAGAAGTGGATCAATGCAATCAAGAATGCCGTCCTTGGCCAGAGGTGCATATATACTCGGCCTCTCTGTCTGCCTTTGCTACTTTGCTCATGTTCCTATTCTTGCGGGCCCTCTTTGACACAACAACCTCACTCCCAGCCAGTCCACCCTTCTTTGTGTTCCCTTGCAGTGGCACATTGACTTCAGGCTCGCCCTTTCGTGGTGTTAAATCGACCATGCACTTGCCCCCTCTGAGTCGCAGCACTGTTTGCAGCAACCCTGCTGCACTCAGCTGGCACCTCTCATGGTGCCATCTCATACCTGCACCTGGCCTCATTATGCCTAATGCCTCGGGTTGTGCTACAGTGGCTCTTTCAGCCATGCTCGCAGACTCGATGCCAGTGGTTCCCTTGGCCAGGGCTGGTGTGGTGCCCCCATTTGTATGCATCAACAGATTCAACACCCGAGCGAGGACTGACTTCCCTCGCATTGGCATTGGCATTCAGAGCCATGCCCCCCTTCATTTATGGGACCAATGCCCGATCAACTTCCCTCATGTTCACATCGGTGTTTAGAGCCATGCCCCCCTTCATTTATGGGGTCAATGCCCGATCAATTCCCCTTGTGTTCACATCGGCATTCAGAGCTGCACCCCCCTTCATTTATGGGGTCAACGACCAATTGACTTCCCTCACATTCGTGTCAGCATTCAGAGCCGCGCTCCCCTTCATTTATGGGGTCAACATCCAATCGACTTCCCTCGCATTTGCATCAGCATTCAGAGCCACATTCCCCTTCATTTATGGGGTCAACACCCGATCAACTTCCCTTGCATTTGTGTTGGCATTCAGAGCAGCACCCCCCTTCATTTATGTGGTCAACACCCGATCAACTTCCCTCACATTTGTGTCAGTGTTCACAGCTGCATTCCCCTTCATTTGTACATGCCAATGCCTGAGGTCTTGACTTCTCTTGTGTTCACATTGGTTTGTTTGGGTACCACTATTTATGATGCTGTGCGGCCTGTCACCTGCAGTACTACCTATATACACACATACTTAACCCTCTTGCCTGGCTCCATCCAGAGTTAAGAAATAAACCGCCTGCCTTTCCCCAACTTCGTTTGTGTGCTACCTCAAGTCACTCCTTACTGCCATTATGACCCCTCTCCCCCTTGCATCTTCGCAATCCCAAAAATGCTTCTTGAGCTGGGTTGAAAAGGCATTTATCTTGGATTTGTCGTGAGGCTTGTGATTGAATATGGATGATGGCATGGATGGTCCATCAGCAGTGCTGGAAGAAGGCATGAAACTTGACAACACAACTGAATGCATGTAAGACAAGGCAGATGATGCGGATGCATAATTGTCAGAAGACTTTGGCACCTGTTTCCAGGCCTGTACTGTAGAGAACAACACAGCGTTGTGTTTTCTGCAGGTCGAAGAGTTGCCAGGGCTGCGATGATGCATTGTGATATCTCGAGGGCTCTGCCAGGGCTCACGGAGTGTAAGAGCTCCCAGCAGATTCTGACGATGCCTCAGGCTCAGCAGCGGGATGATGCATTGATGTCGAGCTTATCCTGTCCAGGTGTGCAATACTTGCAGAGGCATTGGCCTACTTTCCTGCACATAAGCCATATCACGTGCTCAACGAAGTCCATCCAGGAGCAGAAGACAGTGTGCGGTGCGCTATGGAGATACGTGTCCATCCGTAGGTGATTTTGGCTGTAGCTGTAGCTGTGGAAGTAGCTGCAGAGGCTGCAATTGTGGAGGGGACTTAGCAGCACTGCTGGGCGCACTGTTGTGTCTAACAGTGACACACTCATTGATATACATTATTGGCCCCCTTTCCTTGAATATAGCACTGGGCAACTTTTGTAAATCAGCAACTTTTGCAGTTGGCAGTTTGTGTTGGCGCAGCTTGAGTAGGGCCTTGCTAGCATGGCTGTGAAGACTGATGTGGATGCAGTCAAATCTGCGGGAGTCAATATGCATGAACTATGGGGAGCACTGCCCAGTCGCAGACACCATACCAGGCTTGGCCAAGGGAACTGGCAGCATCGAACTTGCAAGCAGGGCTGAGAAAGCAACCACTGCAAAACCCAAGGCGTTGGGGCCTGGGGCATATGGCAAGGCAAGCACAGGCACAAGCTGCCGCACTGGGGCACTCTGACCAGCGAGGTATCAAGTACAACCTGCATGACACAGCTGATCACGAGTTGGTGAGGCGTGTGCTTGTGGCATTGGCCATCGAATGTTGTGGGACGGTCTGATTGCTGTTGTCAGGGGGTCTGAGGCGGGGCAAGGGTGAAGGTGAGGAGCAGAAGATGTGAGATAGTAATGTAAAATGATGGGTGGCAGCCAAGGACAATAGGTAGGAAAGCATTGCATTAGTGTTTCTTTCATTCGAGTGGTGCAACATGGCTGCATGGTGGTGTGTGGCGGCGCTCAGGCAGACATCACATGGTTGGAATTGCTCCATTCTGAGCTATTGCACATGCTGGCACTTACAGTAGTTCTCCTTATCAACATGTTGACTATGTTTGCACAGTGACCAGGTGGCTCATTGTGTCATGTTGGACTGCTTCCATGCTGGAGCACACATAGCATATGTTTCTCAGAAATAGCCTTTTTAATATCCAAAAAACCCAGTCTAGACCAGTCTAGACTGGTCTAGTAAATTTTTAGAAACCCATAGACTGTA
>Ga0307510_10005964_pt1 | contig 14540 bp, 21 predicted proteins | sample 12_EM_MG_FD_207224 | JGI IMG/M metagenome (GOLD analysis project Ga0307510, IMG submission 207224) | Populus trichocarpa ectomycorrhiza microbial communities from riparian zone in the Pacific Northwest, United States - 12_EM | ecosystem: Host-associated > Plants > Roots > Unclassified | place...
GAATTGCGTGGGCGACGTGTATCCAACGATGGGCGCCACAAACCCTGATATGGCTCGTCATCGGCGTGGTTCCCTCGACAATACTTGTCCTGATCGGCGGGTTCTTCATTCTCAAGGGTAGATATCCGCAACTCTTTCGCTAGTCAAGTCAATGCGCCTCAACCGGATGCTTACTAATCATTCGCGCATACGTCCGACTTTCCATTTCACCCTCGTCCTCGGTCGGATCGAATTCGGCGAGCGGCGCTTGGATGGGGTGGAGTTCGGGGCCGTGGCGAAGGCGTTGAAGGTGGAATCCGATGGAGCTGTTCACGAAGTTCGTGCGGGCCTCCTGAGGTGCACCGGCCGGGGGCCGGTCCGCGCTCGAGGAAATGCGATCCACAGGACCGCGAACACATCGTGAGTTCGGTGGGCCCGTATCCTAGATGGAGGTAGACGACGTTGAACCGTCGCAGGCTGCTCGAGGCCATTGGCATCATGGGGAATGCACAGGCCACCCACGACAGTGAGATCGTACTCGCGCTGACCAACGGCGGCTACACGCCGTCGGAAGTGAAACGCTTGATGGCCTTCGTTCCTCTCGCATTCAGCCGGCCTATCTTGGAAGAGTTGGGCGTGTCGCATTTCGTAGAATCCGTGTCGGCGAAAAATCGCAACGGCGAATGGGTTCAGGTGCCGCTCGCATCGCAATCGATCTACATCGCTGGGCTGACGCTCGCGCGGGAACATCGGCGAGTGGGATTGATGGATCACGAGGTGTTCAAGGCGTTGGCGCGTCGTTGTAGCCAGATTGATGCGGTGAGCAATGCCCTCAACGCGGGTGCCAACGTCAGAGGGGCTACGATGGCCGCGGCCTTGATTGCGATTGCCGCCGAGGATCTCGCACCGGAGTCGTGGTTTACTCGGATAAAGCGGGCCCTCGTCGGTTGACGTGATCAAAGGGGCCAGGGCCACCTTGATTGCCAGCGGTGCATGCGGATGCGGTGGAGATGATTCGGCAGGCGATGCGTTAGAGGATTGCAAGTTACAAATGTGCGCATACACTTTCTACAGCGAGCTGAAAGGATGGCAGGGCGGGATTGGTTCGCTTCTTGAATTCATCGCTCTGATTGTAGGCGCTCTCTGGAACTTTCGATTGAGCTGCGAACTCGGTAACCTGTGCGGATCCAGTTTGAAGGAGCGGCGGATGTCGTGCATTCGTTGCGGCCGCGGACGGGGGAAGTCGGCCAGTGGTGACGCGTACGCCTCGCCGACCAAAATCGCTCCGTAGAATCAGTGTCGCCGGCTGAGGGTGCTGAGGGAACATCGTGGAACCGCCCGATCGGTTAGAAAAAGGAATACGCTTCGGTTGCGGGTTCGTGTTGGGTTGCGCTCTCGCAGTGGTCGGGCTGTTGGGTTCACTGTGGAGCGCTCACTACACCGCGGCGTGTGTTCTTGCAGCAGGACTGGTGTGCGGTTACGCGGCGATGAGGTGGGGAGACCGGTTCTGGGACAACCTCCGTCGATGGTGGTGGTGGCCTTGATTGTAAACCGCCAGGAGCCATCCTGGACTTCGGCGTTGATCAGTTGCGGCTCCGGATCTAATCCGCCGAGCTGCGCTGGGAGGGGTCGAGTTCGGGGCGGTGGCGAAGGCGTTGAAGGTAGAGGCGATGGGACTCATGAACAAATTGAAGACCGACGGCGCGTTAGGGATAGACTCGCAATCTCCCGAGCTGAGAGGCTTTCTCGAAGCGGCCCACAGGCGCCCATTGCCCGTTGTGGACTTGCAGATGGCCCGGGGTACCGCCCGTCTTCTCTCAAGCGTGGCGATCGTACTGGTGGCGCTATCGATCCCCCGATGTCTTTTCGCGCAGGTCCCGGGCGCCGTCGGCAATGAACCCGCCAGTGCAGTCGCGGATTTGCAAACCATGTGTGGCGATGATGATAGCCAACAGCGGGTGGCTGTACCGGCGGAGCTGACGCCCTTTGTCCCGCCTGGCGCAACAGCCGTGGAGTGGCACAGAGCCGATCTGAACCTGGATGGGCGGCCGGATTACCTGCTCGTGATTGAGCATCACTGTGATGAGCGCACGCTGAGGCTCGTCGTGAGACAGACAGACGGTGCTTTGACGCTGGCCGCTGAGAGCGACCACCTCATTACGTGTCGAAGCTGCGGAGGTATGTATGGCGGATATGCCGGAGCGATCCTCGGACGAGGGTCTTTCACCATTCAACAGGAAACGGGCTCTGCTGCCGCCGGTTTGGGCGAGAAGGTCACGTTCGTGTGGTCCAAAAAAAGCAAGACTTGGTTCGTCAGTGCCGCCGAGTACAGTGAACATAGTAGCTCGGGGTCATATCGAGGCAAGGACTCCGAGGCCATCGGGCTGGGTATACAGGAATATTCCAGTCATCTGCAAACGATCGGAGGCTGACGAGAATCGAAGCGGCGTCCCGCATGGAGTCCTGGAAAAAGTAAAATTGGTTGTTTGTTGACAACGCGGCGGAACGTTTCAATCGGATAGACTAGTAACCTCGTCGGGTTAATGCGTGCTGCCCTTCGCAGAGCTCAGTTGGTGTTGGGCGTCGCGGTTGGGGGGTATGTATGGGGTGGGGCGCTCAGCCGGGCGAAGAGGGCGGCGATGCTCACCGTAGGGGGGGCCGGAGTTGTGTTTGTGCTTTTGGACGACGCGGAATCCACTAACGCAAACGCCCGAGCCTCCGAATTCCGTTATCGGCGGTGGCGCCGATGGCAGCCCTCTCTCGAGAGTCGCCCGACATCGGAAGCCCGTCCGGCAGGCGATGAGGCGGGCGGCCCTGGATCGCTAGAATCGAATGGCAGGCGCAACACACGAGGGGAAGGGGATGGCGAAGGCGCTGATGAATGCGCTGACGCCCCGTCCGCCGTAGGCGGGGTTGAAAGGGTACTCACTCGGTCGCTATCCTGGAGGTGTCCGGTGGCACGGATGTTCGGCGTTGCAATAGGCGGCCGGCGAGGGCGGGGCGGTGCCTCTGGGGCGGGGTGCGGTGGTTGGGCGCGCCGGGCGCCCGCGGATCGGCAGCTTGAATATGTTGTGTTGGAGCGTGGGTCTCGCAATCGTCTGCTCTCGGGCCAAGAGCGGCCGCTCCCGGACAGAGGTAGACTGCGAACAGCCCCCAGCGGGCGGGAGCCGATATGTGGACTGGGCTGGTTAAAAGCGATATCGCGGCCATGGCTGTCGTGCTCGCCTGCGGCTGGCTCGTGTTACAGCGCTTTACATCAGATCGATGGAAGCGGCGCTTCGGGGCGATCGGATCACCTATGATCGCATCACCCGCTTACCGAACGTTGTTTCTTCTGGTGGTCATCGGACTTCTGCTCATTGCGGTGCTTCCGGAAGCGGCTTTTGTACTTCCCGCGGTGGACGCCGTCGGGCTGGATATCGTAACGATTTTTGCCGCATTAGAACTGCGCCACTATCTGGATGCTGTCGCCCGACGAGCCGGCATTCCGACCAGCGCCGACGTCTACCTCCGAGTATTTACAGCGGTTGCGAGCCGTTGCAGGGATGTCGTGCGGACGAACCCGGTACTGTGGTTGTATGCGTGTATGTGGCCGGTGATCTGGCTCCGTACGCACGTTCATTAGATGAGCGTGTTGCCGCCCGCGCAGTTCTAATGTGTGCCTCGACCCTGCGCCTGACCTGCAGATTCCAAGCATGCGAACGAATCACTGCGCGGAAACCGCATCTTGCAAAGCCGGTACTGACATCGAATTTGGGACGTGATTTGTGGACACACTAAGATGGGTGAGAAAACATGGATTCGCCTTCGCGATCTCACTCTTACTCGATGCGTTGCTGACAGCCTGCCACACAGTTGGCGAGAGTGACTCGGCCAGACTCAACTGCAGTCTCGAGACGCCACCTGCGAGCTCAGGCGAAATGTCAGCTGAAGGGGGGCAAATGAGGATATACCCCCGTTCCACTGAGATGGCCAAGCACTACTCGGGTTGTCAGACTGTTTGGGGACTGGACAGGTCCAAGAGTGTGTGGATTTTCATGGGGGAAAGACACTACCTCGATGGGTCGGTGACTGAGTTGCGCGTCATCGACCTGGGTCCTGGCGAGAAAACATGCAGGTACAACAAGGGCGCACTGGTCGATGGCCCCGCCTCGTGTCCGACTTTCGAGATTATCAATAAGCGTGAAGCCTCACTGCCTCCCGGTTGCCTCGAGACACTCGCCCATTCTACGCAGGGCGCAAGAGAACCGTGCCTTCAGCAGTATAAGTAGCCAGCCGCATCCTTTCGATGGAGCAAATCGACCAGGCGAACAATCGATGCGACGTCACGATTGCGCTCCGGATGCGCTCAATGTGAGGCAACCCATGCGAAGTTGTATTGTTGAGCTTGTCGTCGTCACCTTGTTTGTCGCGCTTCCGGCCGGGGGAGCGGTTCCCGACCTGTGCGGGCCGCTGCGCCACTTCGTTGAATCAGTGAAGCCGGGTGACACCCGGAGGCTCGAGTTTCATACGTCCTGGGGCGGTGACTTCAAAGATTCCGCCGCCGACCCCGATACCCTGTCGGCCAAGCGCTGCCTTCACTTTAACTATGGGCCTGCCAAAGAGGTATGCACCTATCTCATGGAACACGGTGCGACGGAGTTTGCCGGCAATAACGCAAAGGACGCGGTGATGTGCCTCTCCAAGACAACGCGCTTTGCCGATCGGCTGGTGCTCGATGGCATCCAGATCTCATTTATGTATGGCACGGGGAATCGCAGCAGCAACGTGGACCTCGAGTATTCAGAAGACCCTCATCTCGGGGGCATGGTTTTGTCGATTGCGGTAAGGGGCTATTGATGTCGATCCCGAACGGACCGAGATTTGGAGCTATCGGACCAAGACAGACGTCACGGACGCGACTTCTTGAGAATCAGTAAGAGGTTGCTATCGTATATCCCGCTCTCGAGTTGAACGTCTGATGTGGCAGTCTCAGAACACACTCAGCACCTATCACAAAGTAGTTCGAGCCATCGCGGGCCTCATGGTCGTCGCCAGCGCGTACGGAGCCGTATTGTTACTTTTCGCACGGGGCCCCCATGTCGATCCGGTTGTCAAATGGGCCAGTTTCTTGATCCTGGTGCTGATGCTCTTTCTGAGCGTACTCATGTTTCGGGCCCCCTCCCGCGGTCCTTAGCATCTCTTGCCATGGGCAAAAAGGCAGTGCTCGCCGGATGGTTACTCTGTGAACAAGAGTCTCGATCCTCTGGGGCGATCCCGTTTGAGAGGGCGGCTGCGGAGGTCGAGCGTTGCGTTCCGGCCGCAGGCGGGGAAGGATCGCCGCAGAAATTTTACATGTTGTGGGAAGTGATTCGGCAGGCGGGGCGGGCGGAGTCGGGAGAGACATCAACTCCGATTGTCGGAGGCGCTTGAGAGTTGCAATGGATTAGGAAGGCTGCGTGTGACTGCGAAAAAGATGGCAGAGAGCGTACAGAGCGTGTTTGCGCCAAACGGTACTCCCCGAAGCAGCCGACTGCGCTTATCATAAAGCGATCGATTTCAGGAGACCGACCCCAAATATGTTTTGGAAGCGAAAGCAGACCGAGCTGAGTGAAACCTGTTCAGACGCTCTCTATGGGGCGTTGAAGGGCGCCGTAACGCAGGACGGTCGCATCCGTGTCGAAGATCTCATTTCGGCCGCGGCCTCAGTTGTCGGGGAAGCGGCGATTGCGAGTGCAGGTGATTTGGACCCGCGCCGACATGATCACGCACCGGGTCAACGAGTGTTTTCGACCAACGTCAACCGAGTAATTTGTGACGACAAGAGTTTGGACGAGGCACCTCCGGATTCTGTTGTCGGCATTCTCCGAGAAAAACTGCGCACGTGCGGTTTTACACGGGCAGACTTTCCCGTTTTGAACGACGTCTTTAAATATTTCGCTGCAAACATCGGGAAGAAAGAGGATTGGGGCAAAGTACCTTTATCGATACCGCAACGGCATTTTCCCTTCCTTCTTCCCCTTCGAGTAACTTACGAAACTCGAGGAATTGTCGATGAGGCACTGGCACCCCTGGGTGGTGATACTTCGCAAAGACTTCGGGCTACGACCTTAGCGTTGGCAAAAGCGCTTTGCGAGACTCGCGACATCCTGAGTCATATCGTTGCAACGACGCTGGCTCTCGAAACCGTAAACGGAATGGCGAAAACTGCGCCGATGACAGATGCAGCAATGGCATCGATTCTTGAAAAGGAGAAGAGCAAAGTAGCCGAGTGAGTGGGGTTGGATTGCCACATAGCTGCCGTTGATCAATGGCCGCACGGGGTCGTGAGCGGTCCGTCGGTCGAGGCGATCGCGGAGTCGATCCGCGTCCGGCGCTGCGCGCCTTGGAGAAGGCAGTTGGGCGAGAGGTTGGACCGGACGGATCATCGGATCATCCCCTAGCGTGGAGTTTGACTCCTTCACCGACGACAGCGTCTTCGGTGTCGGCGAGATCTTTCTGGTGCCGGCTCGGCGATCTGCGGCGGGCTGATCCGGGGTCGGGCGGGAGGTCAGGGAAGACGGATTCAAATCAGTGTTCGGTGCTGCGCGTCTGGACGATTATAATGGCGCCCGAGAAACGCGGGTAATCAGTGGATATGACGCATCCCGAGAACGCAGGCAGGGTGTTTGTACTGCGGGTCGTCGATCCCGATACGGCCAGCATTGCGCACGAAGCCCGATTCGAGGTCGCCGATGCCGCGACTCTGTGCGCGTTGTTGCAGAAGCCGCTGTCGGAGTTCGATCCCCGGGCGTACTACGAGCTGGATCCCGAGGACGTGACGATCCTCGTTCGACACTTCCATCTCGATTTCGACGCCCACGCCTCGGTGGTCGAACTGCATCCATGGCATCCGAATGATGACCTGCCGTACCGAGTACACACGGGGCGAGAATTGGCGCTCATGCTGGCGGGTACCAAACCCTTGGCCGCCTTCATAGACGACTTTCCGAGCCTCCACGGTTTATATGTCATTCCGGAAAGAGAATTCGAACCGCATGTCGCCGCCGGCCGGATCGTAAAGCGAGAGGACATCACGGCGCCTGGACCGGGTGCGCCGGTCGGGCGCGGCCAACGGCTCGGGACGCGAAGGGTGCTGTATGCATTGCCCTGTGAAGCGTGGCGGATCGATGCGTATCTGCTTCTGTGGAAAACGGCGGAGAAGTCCGGTTGGAATGCGGGCTTCGAGCGGATGGAAGGAAGTCTGTTGGGCTATGAGGATTGGCAAAACGACTATTACGTCGAGCACCGCTATCCTGTTGTTCCGCGTGACCACGTTCCTCCCAATGAGTCAGCGGTCGGCATTCACACTCGTCGAGATGCGGTGAAAGGGTGACTCGAGACGGCCTGATCTTGGTGTCTTCACCAGCCACTCGGTTGGTTGATCCGCGTCCGGCGCTGCGCGCCCCGAGGGGGAAGGGTGGAGCGAGGTGAGGATTGGGATCGGATCCGCGGCGAGCCATCGGTTGAGTTCGCATCTACGCGCATGGCGCAATGGAGTCAGTCGCAGTCTCTGCCAGCGCGTTGTTGTTCCAACTTGCAGATGCCAGAGTCTCGATCCTCTGGGGCGATCCGGTCTGACCGAGCGGCGGCGGAGGTCGAGCAGTCCGATTCGGCCGCAGGCGGGTGAACCGAAGGCGGGCCGGTCGAGGATGAGCGCACAGGGTACGTTGTTGGTGAAAAGTCAGATGGGGTACGAGGATCCGCCGCCAGTGGCGGCCGCGCTCGACGATGACTCCAGGAGCGCCACGAATTCGCCCTGATGTTAGAATAACTCGATGGCAGATGAAAGACTTCTGAAAAGTTGGAAGGTCACCGAAGCGCTACTGGAACGCGCCATGCAGGCATTGCCGGAGCCATCCGACCAACAACGGCCGGAGTACGTCGCCATCCTGGCCGAGTATCAAGAGTACCTGGAACACAATGAGCTCGGTCTTGCGTTCGATGCACTCGAAGCCCTCGGGCACTTGATCCCTAGCCGTAAGGGATTTTGGAATGATCTGGTCAGTGCAGCAGAAAACATGGGTCGTACTGTCAAATTGCCCGCCCTTCGAACGGCCCTCTCTGATGCCCCTGATTGAACGGAGCGGGAATGACTGCGTCTGGCGATCGTCCGCTCGATACAGGGTCGAGGCGATCGGGGAGTCGATCCGCGTCCGGCGCTGCGCGTCCCGGTCCAGATTGGTCGGCGAGGTGAGGATCGGTCGGATCAAATTCGTGGCGAGTCAGCGGTGGAGTTCGCATTGATGCGCAGGGCGCAATGGAGTCAGGGGCAGTCTTTGCCAGTGAGTGGCTGTTCTAACCTGCAAGTGCCAGGATCTCGATCCTCTGGGGCGATCCCGTCTCAAGGACCGGCTGCGGAGGTTGAGCAGTCCGTGTCGGCCGCAGGCGGGTGATCGATTGGGACAGCAATCGACATGTTGAGGGCCGTCGGGCTGAGCTTCATCGGTGGGGTCTGGAATCTGAGGTTGTACAATACGAAGGGTGGACCGGCTAAACTTCCTTGCCAAGGGAGGGTTCATGAAAGCACGAATAGGCTGGCTCAGTGCAATCGCACTTGGCACGACGTTGCCGGCACTGACGCAAGAGAAGGCGGACCTACTCCTCTATAACGGCAAGGTGTTGACTGTCGACTCGGAGTTCTCCATCAGGAGTGCCGTCGCGGTCAAGGATGGAAAGATCGTTGCCGTGGGTGGCAACGAGTTGACCAGGCGGTATACGGCAGCGGCCCGGATCAATCTAAAGGGCCGGGTCCTGATGCCCGGCTTCATGGATACACACCTGCACATCATGGCGCTCTCACGACGGGACATTGAGCCCGACAATGCGCGCTCCATCACTGAGATTCAGCAGATGCTGCGTGCAAAGGCCCGGGAGCTTGGGCCGGGGGAATGGATCACCGGGTACGGCTGGGATGAGGCGCGGCTTGCCGAAAGGCGCAATCTCAACCGGCAGGACCTCGATCTCGTCACGCCGGACAATCCAGTCGTTCTGACGCGTGCAGGCGGTCATTCCGTTGTCGGGAACTCGCTGGCACTGAAGATCGCCGGCATCGATCGCCGTACGCCCGATCCCAAGTCCGCCCTCATCGAACATACCTCAGACGGCGAGCCCAACGGTATCGTCCGGGAGAGCGATCCGTTTGCCAGGCATGTGCCTCAGGAGTCGTTCGAGACCCTGCGGGCGAGCTATATCACTTCGCTCAAACACCTCTTTGCGCTGGGGATCACGAGCTTCGAATCCGCCACGACGACCCTCAACGACGAGCCGGTTGGCCAAGGCGGACTCGCTGCTCCGGATCCAGGTTTGACGTTTCGGCGCTTTCAGTCAATTGCCGCAGAGACTGACATTCCACGTGCGACGCTCTACATCTCATATCCGGGAGCGGAGCGTCTCAAAGCCTATCCACATCACTCCGGCTACGGTGATGAGAAAGTGAGACTGGGGCCGATCGGTGAGAACCTCGTCGACGGTGGTTTCACTGGCCCGACGGCGTGGACGTTGGCCGACTACAAGGGAATGCCGGGATTCCGCGGCAAGGGACGTTTCACCGATGCAGAGTTGCAGGACATGGTCGATACGGCAGCCAGCCTGGGCTGGCAGATGGGCCTACACTGCATCGGCGATGCGGCGATTCAACAGACAATCTCCGCCTATGACCAAGGACTGGCGAAATATCCCGGGGTCGATCACATGGGAAACAACCGCCGCTGGTTTACGGACCATTTCACTATTATGCCGCCGGACAGGACGATGGCCACCATGGCCAAGGACAGAATCTTCATCGCCCAACAGCCAAATTTTGGCTATACCCTGGAGGGACGCTACAACCAGACAATGGATGACTGGAGAGTGACCCATAACAACTCCGTCGCTACACCGGTGAAGAAATTCGGAATCTTCATGGCGTTCGGGTCCGATAACCTCCCCATTGATCCGCGCGTCGGCTTGTATTTCGCAACCACTCGACGGGGTCCGGATGGCGTTCGTCACGGATATGAAGAGGAAAGAGTTTCCAGGCCGGAGGCTATTCGCATGTATACGGCGAACGGTCCCTATTTGTCATGGGAAGAGAATATCAAGGGCACGCTCGAGCCTGGAAAACTAGCTGACATGATCGTGCTCGATCGGGACATTCTAACGATTTCCGATGTGCAACTGCTCAGCCTGCAGGTTGATCGAACTTACCTGGGTGGAAAGCTCGTTTACGAACGCCGTTAGATGAGTGAGCGCGGTCCGTTGACAGGAGCCGGACGCACCATGAAGTCAGGGCGTGCTGCTCGGTGTGCAATGGGCTCGATCCTCTGGGGCGATCCGGTTGGAGAGTGCCGGCGAGAGACGAGTGGGGAGGTGGCAGGAGAAATCAGGCGACCGCTGTCGCACCCAGGAGCGGACACTCGATGTGGCCGCTTGGCCGGCGAGAAGCGGACAGTCAGAGCCTGGCCGAATAGAATCGCGTATAAGATGTTTGTAGCGGTCCTTGTACCTATCAACGTGGCATGCTCCAGAATTGGTCGCCCCAAAAGAATTCTTAGTTTGCATTTTCCAAGAGGAGAAACCGGTGGCAAGAATGACAATAAATCCGCTCGCGCCTTACGTGCTCACTCTGGCTACCGCATTTCTCGTATTCGCCGCGTCGCATGGATTGACTGCGCAGGGTCAAGTCCCGGGCAGTTGTGCAACCCCGGTGGCGGAGCGAACAAGCGAAGTAGGTTGTTATGTTGATGCAAATGAACCGCTTGGTGAGTTGCCGACGGAACCGATCTTCTGGCATATCTATAACTTCCCAACGAGGGCGGCTGCTGATTCCGCCAAGCCGCTGCATGGGACGGTAATCGAATCATTCGGGAAGATTCGGCTGTATGCGATAGCCACTTCGGACTGGCATCCAAAGTCTGGCGAGCGTGTGGCTGTAATCGGTCCACTGGTGGTCTTGCCAGGCAAGCAATACACCGCTCGTTATATGGAAGCGACGTTCACGCCGGGGATGGCTGCCCGCGCGCACGAGCACTCGGGGCCCGAGGCATTCTACGTGGTATCAGGTACTCAGTGCCTTGAAACGTCCGACGGGATGACGTTGTCTCATGCAAGAGAGAGCGCGGTCGCCCCACAGGGTTCGTTCATGACTGTAACAGGGGTTGGACAGGAAGTGCGTCGCGCTCTCGTCGTGGTTCTGCACGATACTGCGCAACCTTGGCAAACATTCACGAGCGATTGGAAACCGAAGGGCTTGTGCCGGCTGTGATCGAGGATCATCAGGTGTTTGGGCAGGCGAAAGCAGACGCTTTCGACGGGCTGCAATGGGTCGTGATTGATCCTTTGTTCGAGGGCGATCGGGCAGTCGATCCGCGTTCGGCGCTGCGCGCCCCAGAGTTGAAGGTTGGGCGAGGGGAGGATTGGGATTGCATCCGGGACGAGGACGGGGTGGAGGGAGCATTTCGAGCCTGGCGCGATCAAGCAGTCATGGTCATTGCAGGCGGGTTGCTGTTCTAACATGTCGATGCCCGAGTCTCGATCCTCTGGGGCGATCCGGTCTGACGGAGCAGCGTCGATTCGACCTGCCGGCGAGCGGCAGTTGGCTCATCCAAGGTTTACCACGGTAACAACGGAGTCACTGGGTATTCAAAGAGATTCTGCGCGCCAACGTCCGCGTCGTCGGTAACCACGGCTGTCACAGTGCCCCCCGAACTGACGGACAGCGTAACACTGCCGATGTCGGGACTGTCACCGAGAACTCGCGCAAGGACGACTCCCGGCAGCACCGCTCGCTCCTGGCGAAATTCGGTGTAGTGAGGTCCGACGGCGCCGCCCGCCATCCAGTAGGCAACCACTCGATCGGAGCGAACGGTAATGTCAGCGACCGGAAACGCGTCCACGCGGAAGACGACGCGGCTGCAGCCGGCAGGGACGGCAAGCACACATACCACCGCGCCCAGTGATTGCACAAAGAGACGCTGCCATGTCGAGCCGAGCCGTCGTCCGCTGGTGAACGCATAGGCGGATAGCAGGCAGAGCGCGCCAAAGAGTACCGGTGAATCCAGGGACCGCTGATGGAGTCGAAAGCCGACGGGGCTGAGCCAATTGGCAAGAAACAGTACGCAGAGCGCAAGGGCGAGAATGCTGGGTAACCAGGGCCGGGTATTCCAAGGAGTGCGAACGCGTTGGCGAAAATCCGGCATGGGATAGCGACCTATTTGCGACACAACAGCGTGAATGCTGTTCCATCCCCGTGGAGCCTGCCGCCCAATGTGGGCAAAGGGATGTCTGAATTAGGGCGAAATCTGAATGGCTCACCGTCTATCCAGAATTGGGGTCGCCAGTCGTAAATGTCGCAGAAGGCTTGTAAGCGGTCCTTCGGTCGAGGCGATCAAAGAGTCGATCCGCGACCGGCGCTGCGCGCCGCAGAATCGGAGGTTGGGCGAGGGGAGGATCGGGCCGAGTTTCCCACTTGCTTGGAGTTGATGCTCTTCAGCGACGACGGCGCCTGTGGTTTCGGCGAGCTCTCCTGGGTATCCGGTGTTCCGTCTGGTGATCTCTGGCGGGCCGATCGGGGTTCGGCAGGAGGTCGGCAGACGAGCCGGCGTTCGCAGGAGGCCCGAAGCGGTCTGTCGTCCCGCTCCACTAATAAACTGGCGAGCTACTTTTCACCTTCACACCGCCGAGTTGTATCATCGCGGTAAAGCGACAGGACGGGCACCGCGGATGGGCGCATTCTTCGTGAACACGACCGTTTATGGGCCTGCACAGGGCGAATTGGCTGCGGCCTTGAGCGATCGGTCGGCGCTCGTGTCGCCCACAGTTCGTCGATGCACACTGATTCTCGACGAAGCGTGCGATTCTCAGTTTCAGGAAGAAATCATCAGTTTCTCAGCCGTCCTGTCGTACCGCTTCCGATGCCCGGTCTTCAGCGTGCTGGTCCATGATGATGATGCCCTGTTCTATTGGCTCCACCGCGAGGGTCGGCTTGTCGACGTGTATCAATCGAATCCGGGTGTCTTCGCCCCGCCAGGCATGACATTGTCGGGGACGGCCGGCGGCAACGTGGAGGTATTGGCCGAATCATTTGAAGTTGCTGTGACCCCTGACCTGCACGCCGCTCTCGGGACGCCTCACGAGCATAATTCCAAGTACGTCTGTGAGACACTGCGACATCGAGATCTTGTTGCGGCCCTGGAGTTGCCAGCGTTCTCGGTAGGCTTGGGTTATAGTTATTTTAAACGAGGCGATGCACCGGGCGTGCCGACGACGGAATTCATACTCACTGCGCAGGCCCCGCGCGATTCCTGTTGACAGCTAAGGAGCGGTCTTTCGGTCGAGGCGATCGGAAGTCGATCCGCGTCCGGCGCTGCGCGCCCCGATCCAGATTGTTCGGCGAGGTGAGGATCGATCGGATCGAATTCGCGGAGAGGTAGTCGGTGTTGCTCTCAGCCGTTTACCCCTATAACGTTCCTGTGCCCGAGTCTCGATCCTCTGGGGCGATCCGGTCTGAAGGAGCCGTGGCGGATATGGAGTAGTCGCAAGCAAACCGTGAGGACATCTTACGCATCGGAATTCACCTGGTCAGCCAGAACACTAGGAAGGCTCCGAGGACGAACGCCAGTCCGAGGATCGCAGCAACCATTCCATTGCGGATGGCGGCCCAGCCGGTGTATTCGGTGCGGCATCCTCCTCGGCCGTACAGAACCAGCTGACGCCGAAGTATCCCGACTAAGGAGTAGGCCATGATTGCGAGTCCAACAGCGCCCAGGGCTAGAGATTCGCTCGGTACGTCCGTCATGCGATGCGCTACCTCACAGTTTCAAAAGGGCCCCTCGGTGCATCAACAGCTCGTCGAGACGTCTGGCCGACGAGGTCGGTAGTTGCGAAGACCCGCTTCAAATATTACCGGGTTTGGCTGCGGCATGCTGATGGCATGGCTCGGCTGATAGTCCGGCCAGTCAGATCGTGGACATTGGTTGCGAAGTGAGGTCGGAGGAGTCCGTGTCGGCTGCAGGCGGGTGATGTAAGGGCGCGGTAATATACGTGTCGTGGGAAGTGATTCGGGAGGCGGAGCAGTTTACTGGGGAAGGTGCAGAGTTTTAGCGGAATGTACGGCGATAACTCACAACTTCCTCCGGAGAGGGTCGAACGGGTTTCTCTGAACATTCTTTCGAGCCACTGAACGGAGATAGCCGAGTGTTGGGTTTGTTTCCTTGGGAAAAATGGTTGCCGCCCTACGTCTTTGGCCCGTTAATTTCCATCGGGTCCATTTGCATCTTCGCTTTTGCGCGGCCATTATCTTGGTCGCAGTTGCTCGGTATTGGGTTTTGCGTGATCTATGGCGCATGGGGCACGTGGGTCTGGATCTGCACTCGACGGAACATTTTCTGGCCCTTTCACACCAAGACAAACGAACAACAGGAGACCAAGCGACGGTAACCTTTTGCTTTGCGCCACCACGTTCGCAAGGCGCGGCCGAGGGCAGCTATGTCAGAGTCTCGATCCTCTGGGGCGATCCGGTCTGACAGGGCAGCGGCGGTGGTCGAGCAGTCCGTTTCGGCCGC
>Ga0307510_10005965_pt1 | contig 14539 bp, 15 predicted proteins | sample 12_EM_MG_FD_207224 | JGI IMG/M metagenome (GOLD analysis project Ga0307510, IMG submission 207224) | Populus trichocarpa ectomycorrhiza microbial communities from riparian zone in the Pacific Northwest, United States - 12_EM | ecosystem: Host-associated > Plants > Roots > Unclassified | place...
CTTCATTTCCTTTATAACACTACGTACCTTTGCGGCAATGATATCAGAGGGCTCAGGCTTTGAGTAAGTTTGACAGCTTCTTCCTCAGTATGCACAGTCTGATTGAAGCAGAAATACCGCCCGCACGTGGAGCGGTCCTGGAAAGCTCGAATATGGACATCAACCAGGAAGTTCACATCTACACAGGCGAGGACTCCATTTTCATACATTTGAGCTATCCCTGTTACATTTTTTATAGTTGAAACAGATTGAGGATCATTTCAGAATCTCACGCTGAGATGCCGACCAACTTTTTCTTTTTTGGTCAAAACTTAAAGAGTAGATGGATATGCCATCGCATGCATCTGTACCTTTGAGGTATGACATTGTTGATAGGGGGTTCTGTTGAGAGACACCAGGACCCAAAACTAGTCCAGCATTTATGGAAACCATGTTGAGCTTACGGTCCATGGCTAAAGCCCAAGCAGCATGTTCAGAGAGTGTCTTTGCCAGGGCGTACCATAACTGTCAAACGACAAGGTAAACCTTTTTAACATAAGCAAATTCTAATCTAGGCACTTCCCTTCATAGAAGCAAAATCCCAGTATATATCTTCTTGCTTCTGAAAGTAAGAGCTCTAAGAATTTGGTCATGACACCTTTCAGAAGTAGTTTTCAAAGCAATAGACGATGCACACAGAAGAAAACCAGCGACACACACACACTAACAGTATTTTTAATTACAGAAATGGTCCTTTACTATTTCAAGATGCTCACTAGTGGAGGAAAGAAAGCTAAATAGCATCATAATGTGTTCATAGCATATAGCATAATCAAAAGAGAAGGGACCCAAGAACCAGGGCAAAAAATAGTTTCAGGGGTCCAAACCTTTAGTTTCCTGCAAAACTCTTGATCGCTCCAAGACCTCTCGTCTACATCCTCCTGTGAACAAATGTTCTCTCTCCATATTGCCGCAGTTAGTGAAGAGCTGAATATAATCTTTTCAATGGTATCGGTCTGTGCACATGCCTCTACTACATTGATTGCTCCTCTAACTTCCAAATCAATCATCTTGTCCTGCCAAGATCACATGAAAACAGTGTCTCCTAATCACAAAAGGAAGAGAGCAAAATTGTAGATACAGTGGACAAGCTAGCTAGTTTGATCAGATAATTAACATACATCATAACCATCTGGACAGTCCAAGCAGCAGAACATAGCAGAACAACCCTTCAAAGCAATTAGAATGCTATGGTAATCCAAAACATCAACTTCAAATACCGACAATCTCTCCTCCTCTCTCGCCAAGTCCCTTATCGTCTTCTCCATCCCAGTCTCACCTGAAGAAAACCCAGAAAATGAAAGCTGATAATTAACACAAGTCTAAAGACACATAACAATATAATCAAAGACACCAGATCAGAGTGAAGAAGATGACTTGCCATTATACTTCTGTATGGCTGCGTGAACTGTATATCCTCTACTTAATAGTCCCTTGAGAATCCAAAAACCCACATAGGTTGAGGCATCAAGAACACAAACTGAGGGCAGCTCTTCAATATCCATCCCAGCTCTTCCGACTTTCTTTCAATTTTCTCTTTGCTAAAGTTTCTTTGCTGCTCCTCCTCCAATGAGCTTTTACATATATTTATATATACATGTAGCAATGATTACGATAGAACGCAAGATAAAATAATAGAAGAAGAGTTGGTGAACTGTGTTCGTACACGTTCCCATCTACTCACCATCTTTTCGCTTGAAAGATCTTTTCGATCGGCCTTGTTTCAATTTCATCAACCTTAATTTTATTTATTAGTCTAAGCTAAACAATAAAGGTTAGGTTTATGAAGTCACTAAAGATTGAGCATGCATGTATCAAGAGTGTGTCTAGACGTAAAATGTCTGTTTTGGGCAGTGAAGGACGCAAAACTTCATTTTAGTTGTTTTTTCCTTCTGTTTTTCTCTGGGTTTAAATTAAATTAAAGGGAGAAAAAAAATCATGGCTTAATTTAAGTAGGTAGAAAACGTGATTATGTGTTGCAGATGAGATGAATTAACTATTGACATTGGGGTTTGACAAGTAAACAAAAGGGTCATATGTGGGGACAAAACTTGCTATAATGTGCTGTGCTGTGTGTGATCGGAAATGGTCCATATGGTCTATTTGCTACTCATCGACCAGGTGCTACGTAACTAGTTAATAAGTCGACATGCAATCATTGAACTCTTTAACATAACTCTGAATTTGGTGTAGCTTGTGGTCGTGGTGAATGGTTGTTTTTAATATATATATTTTTTAAAAATATATATATATTAAAAATATTTTTTTTAGATTTTTTTATATTAACACATTGAAATCATTATAAAATATTAAAAAAATATCAATTTAATATATTTTCAAGTAAAAAACCATTCTTGAAAAATATTTTTTTAAAAAAACATAAGTTATAACAATGACCTCTTCTAGAGTTTTTTTATTAAAAAAGAATTCACATATTAAAAAATAATACAATTTAAATAATCGCATATGTTGTAACTTTTTTAAATGTGGTAAATTCAATTTTATTAAAAAAATAAGTTATTATAAATTCTAGATTAAAAAATAAATAAATATTATCTTTATGAAAATTACGATAAATATAATATTCATTTATTCTTAAAAAATAAAATTTTAAAATAAATAAATAAATATTAATCTCGACCAATAAATATTATTCTCTCTAATCATCTCAAAAACATGAATTGAGAATAATAATCAATCAAGAAGATGTGATTGATGCATTTAGTAAGAGATACGCAAATATCTAAATGGAATAATTGAAAACTAATTAAAAAAACATATAACAATGTTACATACATGCACATTTATTTATTATTATGATGTCTACTAGTGTGATCATATATGTATATAAGTTATCTTGTCGTTAATTTCATTGCTTTGAAGATTTTTGAACTCTCTAAATCATCACAAAAACATGTATCAGAAATTCTAATCAATTAGAAAGATCGATGTGATTCATACACCTCGTGAGAGATACACAAATATCCAAAATCTAATGGAATAAATGGAAACTAAAAAAAAAAAAAACATAACAATATTACATACATACACATTTGTTGTTATTATGATGTATCATAATACATGTGTGTGTACATATATTATCTTATCATAATTTGAGATTGAAACTAATATTTATTTATTTATTTATAAAATATTATCTTTACAGTAGTTGTGATAAAAATAATATTTACTTATTAAATTCAAGATTTTAAATAATTTTTAAAAAATTAATAAAATCATCTCTTCAATATTTTTTTTAAAAAAATCGTAAATGACAACTGCAACTCTTCAAACTGTAATATATTTCCAAATAAGTTTTCTACTATGTTGATGCTAAATTATTTCTACAATTCGATTCCAAATTAATTAGAAGAACCAGGTTCATTTAATGGAATCCACATCTAAACCCATTTTTATGATGGATGGAGCATCAACTTTACGACTAGAAGAAACTTGCACCAATTTTACACGCATGGTGCTGATGAATTATTGGGCATAAAACTGGTGCCTTTACCATGATCTGGATTGAATATTGGACTGGATTGCCTGTTTCTTATTTGATTAATCACCAAAACTCTGTTGTTCTTAGTGGGTGCGGTCACAGCATGAGTGCAAAGTTTGACAAAGGTAACATATGTGAATAGTCGTGCTTATGCAAGATTATCTGTTGTCAACCACGTTTTCTTTTTATACATTTACCTTTTTAATCACCTTAACATTTTGAAATGTCGGCAACTTACCTTGCCTTATCAGGGGGAGTTTGATTATTGTAGACAAGATTGGATTGGCTTAAAACATCAAGCACTCTTGAAGATGAGTGTAAGGTTGTGCAAGGCTTGAGGGAGGAGGCAATCTACTATTTCCTTGACTTGTCCTCCTGGCTATTATATGTTTATTGACCTAAGGCTCTTCTCTCTCCCTCCACAGTCCACGGCTTGATTGATGCTGTAAGGACGCCAAGCATGTTGTTACGTCATTTTACTGATTACGTGACCCTCCATCATTTCTGATACTCAAAAGAGGGAACAGAAAAGAATGACTAAAGGCAAATCACCAAAACGAAATTAACCTCACCTTGCATGAAGCTATAAACAAATTCAGCGCAGGAGTAATTTGTTCCAAATAGCGTAACCTGCTTCGAAGTAAATCTCTAATGGTGAGGAAAACAGTTTACTGGCCACTTGCCTATTAAAAATCAAGGATAGAGCTCATTATTTACCCGATACCATCCAAAGGATATCTAATAATGCTGGCTGCTCAAGCCTTGTGCCCTTTGTTGGGTTGCCGTGCGCGTGCAAATTTAGGAAATACAGCTGACAACTTCGGTGCCTAACCTCCTCCCGTATATCCACACCAGATTGCTCATAAAACCACATGTTAGGCATATAGTAACTAGATAGGATTAGAGTGCCCAACTACACAACCATCGGAGATAATAAATCTTACTACAGGATTTCAAGTGTCAGGGGAAACAATCTCGTTCCGGCTTCAGCTGTATACCAAGTTGCAGTTCAAGGCACAAGTCCCTCTTATTATATAATTGGTTCTGCAATAATACATGATCATAAAATAAGGATGACGCAACTTTGACATCCCTCGCAAATCATCATTTAGCAATCCAAGGTAACGATCCAATTGCTTACCTGAAACTATAGCAAAAGAACACCGCAATTTCTACCACCAACTGCACTCGTGTATAAAGAGGTCAAATAATCAGCTTTATTTATAAAAAAAAATTGTGGACTGCCTGAGAATGTTTCAATTGACACATTCTGTTAGTAAGAGGTTGCAAATCATGGAACCAAATACATATTTTAAAGAACATATTATTGTACATGTAAATAGGATTTAGGGAAATCTTCTCCATGTTTAGAAAAGTTACCTAATCTCATTATGATATCAAACAACAACTTCTTACATACATGAGAAGAGCATGTTCTGCCTCTTCAAATTCAAATGCAGCTAAGGACTAAATTAAGCATTGCATGCAAAAAAGAAAGAATTATTTGTTTATACCTAGTCCTATTGAAATAACTGAAAGGGTACTGCCATGTCCTCGTTGCTGAAACATCATTATCTGAACAAACTTTAGTGTCATCATCCAAAAATGTGAGTCACTTGCTGAATATTGGCAAAACCGGCCCAAGATAACCATGTTGAAAATGAGAATCTATTGATTCTTAAATAAGCTTGATGGAACCTAAATAAAAAACGAAGAAAGAAAGACATTATAAGCAAAGAAGCAGATAGATATAAACGGATGGAATGTCTGGGTTCCCCAAAAGAAGAAGAGAAAGGCTCCATGGGCACTTAGGTTCATGAAAATATTAGTACAGACCAACCAGATGAAGTTTGGTAAAGAGAATTAGAGAAGTATCATGTCTATCTGGCTGAACCTGAATGTATTCAAGTTTTAGGCATTGAAAATATAAAATTTGAGCTGCTGTGCTAAAAGATATAAATCTAATTGGAGTTCACACAAGTCTTTAGTCAAGGATTTGTCAAGCTACTTCACCTCATACATATACACAGGAGACTGGTGAAGAAAAGTAGGAGAGCAGAGACATGAACTGGAAAAGGAAAAATATATTTATTTTCTTCAGAATTGAAATCTAGCATCTTTCTAATAATGGAACATAGTCTTGAATGACAATGACATCCACATCAAAAGATGATGGGACATCTAAGTCCAACATTTAGCAGAAAACTAATAGGGTTTATTTGTTTTGAGAAAAAACAGAACCAAGAAATACAATAATATGTTTATGAGTTCTGACAACCCTCCATGATTTATAAAATGAAAGTGTAACATAAGGCCAGGCAACCATGTGGACAGCATTCAGGATAGAAAGAGGAAAGCCTCACATAGAGCACCAATATATTCAGTCATTTTCTATTCGTTAAAGAAGAGAAAAATGAAGTTTTTCCCAAGTCAAAGCAAACATACCTTCACATGATGTGGCATGATCTTGATATCAAAGGGTACATGAAGCCATGCTTCAGGCGGATAGAGCAAAAAGTTCTCAGGCTTGCTTGTATAGACATCTGCATATTGATGGATGTAGTACGCAAAAGCTGATTCTTGACCTTTGTCAGTTAGGAAAGTTGCTCCAAAAGACTCGTTAAACATTTTTTTCATCTTCTGCCTTGCCTTTAGCCTCTCATCATTTAGCTCCTCTGAAAGCAACTGACACACTTCACTTCTCTGACTATTTGCAACAGTTGCATGTAGTTTACCAAGCAGTTCTTGTATGATATGAAATTTTGCCTGCATCCAGGAGCAGAGGAGACCAAAATAGGGCTTATGATCAACCAGAAGAAACAACTTTAAGCCTGACAATTTTCATTGAACAATTTAAGTGAAAGACACAACCACATTCATCCCAAACAGACAATTTTAAGGCTTTCTTTCATGGATAGGTGAGATTGGAGGTAACAAAGGAGGGTTTTTCTAGTTCAACTTTTCCTTTTCTTTTCCTTTCTAAAATGCACACAGCAGAGAAGGCTAGATAATGGAAGATTCAAGCTGATCATCAACTAAAACAATAAATATTTGCTTCATTAGATATGAAACATAAGATGAAGATGAAAGGCAATTTAGGCAACTGAACAAGACTGACCTTCTCAAATCAATCCTAAATTCAAAAGGCAGCTGGTGAACTCAAAATGTAAAATCTTTTGAATCTTATAGCACTTACTATATGCCATGAGTCTTATATCATCTTCCTATGATCAATACAAATACTTCACTAACCCAATCACAGAAGTTGCTCTGCGACATTCTTTTTGTTGTGCTATAGTCTACTTTGTGGCTGATTACCACTACTTAAGTCTGTAATCACTTGCAGATCTAGTTCAGAACAGATTACAATCACAACTTCTTTGATGTCAATAAGAACATTGTTAGTCAGGTGCCCTAGCTGTTCTAGAGTTTTAGTCCATTTTCCAAAAATTCAATGAAATCTACAACACAATCAATTGCGGGCTTTAATCACGCCTGTGAGGACTTCACTCAGAAAATTAATAAACATGACAATACCAGCATCATGTGATGCAAATAAGATGACCACTCTTATAATGCCCTGAGTGTTCAAGAGTCTTGGTCCATTTTTCAACAAATTAATGAAGTCTAGAAACAATAACATTTTTGTGCTTTTTTTAAGAGATATAAATTTCTCTAATCATGCCAGTGAGAACTTATGTCAGAAAATTGATATAATTGACATCATCAGCAGATGCATTTCCACTTCCTTGAGGTATCAAGATTGCCTGTAACTTGAAAGTCATCACACCACATTTAGCCCCAATTTGTGCTGAGTAATTGACTTGCATGAGACATTTACAAGATTGAAAAATTTTATAGCTCAATACAGATATGCCAAGTCAAGACTAACAACTAGCAGAATAAACTAACAATGATATAGATGAGGAAGAGGATACTTCAACTGAAAATAAAAAATTTCAAAAAACATAAGCACTGTACTCTAAACAACAAAGCTTTAAAGGAAGCTAAATGTGCCCAGACACATGCATCCTATTTAGCCAAAGTCGAAAGATATAAATATAAAAAGCTATTTACTACTACTGTCAAAAAGCTGAGCAAAGCATACCTGTTCAAAACGATAATTATCATCATTCTGAATACGTATTTCATTCTGCATCATGAAAAAAACCAAAATAAGAGAGTGCTTGATAAGCTAAAATTTAAAAACATGGGCATTTACTTGACAGGTAGAAAAGAACGAGAAATGACCCATACTTCTAGTTCATGGATTATAGCAGCAGTGCGCCAACCAGCCTTTGAAGGCCCCCTTAGGTCACTAAAGAGGTGATCACCAAAATAAATCACCTACAAAGGAAATAAATGGTAAATTGTTCAAACGTCACAGGAGAAAACATTTTCAGTATAACTGTCAAACATGGATTTGCCAAAGTGATTAAATTTTGATTTGTCCAACAAGCATGTAAGAAAAAAATAACTCAATTCTATTAATTGTTAAATTTCCATCGAAAATGAGAGAGGGGGAGCAGATAGGGACTGCTTTCCTTTATTACAAATGAGGTGTATTTTAGTTTCCAGTTAATTAAAAACTTTTTCCAAAGAAATTTAATTACTATAGAAGAAGTGGTTATACATTAAAACCCTTTATTATCAAAAGAATGTATCTTTTACAGCACAATTCATCATCTTTGGGTACATAATCTTAAATTTTTTTTGGATAAGAGTAATTTGTATAAAAAGGGAAAACTGTACATAATCTTAAACATCAAATAACAATCAGAGAAATCTTCTTCTTTCAGCCAAATAAACCTTTTCTGTCCTCAGTTTCAGTAAATCTTTTCTATTAATTATTGATTCAAGAATTTTTCATTATAACAAGCTCAACAAAACAAAATTATACAGAGAGGTGGTATCTAAACCCAAATTCTTAAATGAATTGATTTGATTTTGGCAATAAAGTTCAATAAAGGAACAAAACATATGATTCTCAAATTTTCATCACAGTTACCTATATGGAGAGAAGGATGATAACAAATTAAGAACGGAAGAACTCTATGCTGAAACACTTATATTTGTTTTGTAAAGAAAATTACACTAAAAAAGCATAGGAGAAAAGGATGTATATTCAAGGCATGTTTCTTTTTTCCCCAAATCAAGAAGATGAGCAAATATGTAAATCCAATTTCAAGAAGGAAAAGGGTTTGCAGGACAAACTTACAGAACTCACATATATATACTTTTACTTATTGGTCTTTAACCACAACATTTAAAATCTACTGAAACATCTCGAAATCAAAAAATCATATATGATGTACCTCTGGACCATTCCATTTGGTAATTTGAAGAAATGATTTGAGCGATCCGTGGTAGTAAATTTTATTCGGAAGAAACGCATCCACCTTATTGAAAGCTAGGGTGTCCTTCTCCATGTCATAATAGCTTCATAAGTTTCAAAAAGATGGATCATCAAACAATAAATTATTATACATGGATTTCATTGTTAACAGACATAGAACCAAAGTGCAGAAAAAAAATGAAAGAGTAGGATGAAGGACCACTGCTGGCAGCTTAATTTTATAGCATAAGATAAAATAAAACAGGCAGTCATGTCCTTTTCACGTTTCAGTTTTATAAATTCAGCAATAGACACAATTCATCGAGGTTTGACCACATGGGCAAGGAACTTGCTGTCAGCAAGATAAAGTAAACCTAATTGCATTTCCACAATCTTGTTGATTTCTTTTTGCTAATCCTGTCGAGACACAAATGCAGTAAATTTTACCCTCTTGAGAAGCATGATACTACAACTCATAGGTTGTTAGGTACAAAAGGCCCTCTTTTTACAGAAGTAAATCTAAGTTTTTAAAAGGTTTTAATCCCTATGCTTAATAATTTTATTTTCAGGTTGCCTGCAAGAGACCAACTGATGGAGAATGAAGGGAAACAATGGGAATTGATATTTATATTTAGGAATTTTAATATTGCATTACTATTATATATTTTATTGTTTAGGAATATTAGTATTTATTATTTAGTAGTTGAATTAAAATTTTAGTTTCCTTATTGAATTAAGACTTATTAGGTTTTCCTATTTTATTTGGTTTGGTTCATATAAATTAGCACCTAGACATTAGTTATTAATCGTTGAATAAAAAAAACTGAGTTTTCTTCAAGATTGAGTTTGTCTCTCTTGTTGGTGATTTTGGCTCCTATTCTACATCAATTCCCTTGTTTTGATGATTTTGCTCTCTTCTTCTGCATCGCCAACCTCTCTTGTGGTTGTATTTGTTAAGTAAAGCATATCCATCACTTCATTATTCATGACAGCTGCAGTTGTTATCATAAAGCCCTCGCGAAGATTTAATCAAAAACCAAAGAAGAAAATTAAGAACATTGTGAAGTGGCAGAACAAAGCCCCATGTCTGGTTTCTCTTGCATGTATATGTACAAAATAAATACAAGACTTCATAGGTTGAAGATACTAACCGAAAGGGATGCTCCGAAGTGTAAAACTCTGGCTTATTGGCTTTGGCAATAACAACATCAAAAAGCTCCCTCCAAGAGTCTCTGTAACCCAAAGAATCCTAAAGAGCATGTTGAAGCAAGCCAAGAAATTACCATTAATTTTTCTGATGGAGTAATGACAGCAACCTTACCATAATGATACTAACAACAAACCCACAAACCAAACAAAAGACAAATAAGCATTCAATCTTGCACTAACTATTGAAACAAGTTCCAAATCCTTTCCAATGATGAAATTCAGCACTTCCACTCATACCAACTGGAACGAGAAAACCAAACTAGGAGCATTCCACGGTCTACAACCTCCTATTTTATGAAATAAATCTCAATGAGCTGCTTTTTTTAATTCAGAAAAATGAAAGAAAATATTACCTGACAGGACAAAAAAAAAAGCATCTCAAATACCTTTAAGATGCAAAATTAATTCCAAGTGTCAACAATGAAAGTTGCAATGGTGGGTAGGATTCACACTCTGCGTGCATGAGAACATTTCACTCACATTCCTCATAACATAAATCAATTAATCATGAATGAAATTGTGCCATTTATAGCATTCGTACGCCGGCTTCTATTTTACAGCATCCTATTTTTGTATTTCAACAACAGCAAGAATAATCTTTTAAGACAATGCACTGAAGATCTATAAACATGAAATATAGAATGCATTTGCCTCTCAAAGTATCTTGAACTATTATAGGGAAACCAAACTAACTAACTTGAAAGAAAAAAATTATTGCAGGCCAGCTGTTACATTGCAATAGTGTAATAGTGAATGTGACAGGATATTGATCTTCCACTTTTAAGACACAAAAAGAGGTTAAGATTAGATTCTTGTAAGTGAATACCTCCAGCATAAAGCGCATCCCTCCATCCACAAAATTGTAAGGAGAGTTAGTGAGCAAGAAAAGCTTCTTTCCCTTCTCTCTTAGCATTGTAAGAAAGCGAAGTACTTGGCCCTGAAATATTCACCCACATGCAAGAGCTCAGAGCTCAGAAGTATCAAGCAGAAATGCCATCTCACATTCCTGACAGGAACAGATTTGGGAAACAGCTCTGTTTAACTTAAAGCGGATTGTAAATACAGCCAAATATATAAGGAATTGGAACCCACATTTTTTACAAGGTATCTGTAAGGATCAGAAAGAATTCCTCTGTGAACCAACCCACTGCGATGAACATGCTGAATTGCACGATCTACATCTTGATATATGTAAGTTGCATCAAATTCCAGTTTAGCATCAACAAAATGTTGTACAACATCTGCAAGAAGGCAAGCCTACAAAATAAAATGATGACATAGTAGTTTAGGATTAAAGAGAAACACAAATGCACAACCCAAACAGTCAAAGGTCCATCCTATGGATCCATGAAGGGGATTGTGCAATCAAACAAGAATAGCAAAAATAAATATATGACTGTTAAGCTACTGTGTATCAGCTGCAATCGAGTTCAAGTCCTGTTAAGATACTAGCTGAAACATATAGCACCAAGGAAATCCATGCCAAGCTGTAAACCTCTTTTGACTACAAAAGATCAGCTAACCGACTTAACAGTAAATGCTTGGCCCCTAGACATACCTAATTATGTTATTTACATTTGCATGACTTTCCAAGAATACTCCTTTGCTTTACCAGTACTTTACAAGGGAGATTCCATTAAGGTACTCTATGTTATAGTTCCAGTTCAAAGTGAAAATAATACTCCAGGACATCTTAAATTAGGGAAGTGGACATAATGCATGGGATGGAAAGAGACAGTATGGCTGTGATGCATCATAGCCTAAATTTCAAAAGATATGATGCTTCAGGAGTTGACATAATAAACATTCAAGTTCAGACCTCCATAAGTGCTCTAAATACATGAAAATTTTCACGAACTTGCACATTATGACTAATTATGACTAATTACTAAAAATGCCAGGCGGATTTAGGTCTCTAAAGGCTAACACAAGATCTATAAATTCTTATAGTCGGGGATTAATTCATCCCTCCAACCAACATCCTCAGGCTCGGATTAGCTTAATATTGCTTTTCCGATAGAATTATAATGAGACTAAAAACAATGTAGAGGGAAGCTGATTATAGTAGCAAAAGTGTATCCTAGAAAAGAAATAAAGGGGCCCCTCTGCTACTTTTTAAGGAAATAAAAATGAATATAACTTATCTTTTCTAAGTGAAAAATAAATTCATATTTTCCATATACTTCAACCTTACTGGTTTTGAATACTGACTATTCAAAGAATTCAGAGCCATAATATTTTCCACTCATCCTCGGGATATTGAAGTGTAATAAAATCATTAATACCGACCAGCATGTTAAAACCATACTTTCAGCTAGCGCCATCAACATTTCATTACATTGTTTTTAATTTTCTTTTTTGTTTGTGGTCTTGGGTTGGTGGTCCAGAAAGCATAGTGGAAAACAATGTGAAATTAACCTCACTAAAGCAAAAGAAATCCATCAAGCCAACAAGCCCACGTGCTTGGTCACGACCAATATGTCTTGTGCCATATATCTGTTCTATTTCCTTCCTGTTGAGCTGAAAAGAAAAGAATATGACAAGTCACAGTGTTTTCATTGAAAGTGTATAAATCAAAACAATTAATTAAACAAAAGCATCACAATATTCTTAGCACATAAACCACAATCAAATTCTAGAAGTCTAATGTTGTGTTGGTTATTGTTGAAGGTTCTGGATTGTGAGAAATGATGAGAAGGGATAAGGAGAGAGTAAGGCAATCCTTCAGAGAATATAACCTAACTGGTAATTTGGGCAGATATGAAGAGTGTTGCCAAAAATTAGAGGGTGTGATATGAAGTTTCATATGGATCCAAAAAATTCTAGTCTGTGGGATGCTTGCAAAAGAAAAACTAATAAAAACATTAAATAAACAATAATCAAAACAAAATACTCGTCTAATAAAAGCAAAAAATCCAAAACTTTGATTATTAATTGGAAACCCAGCCTCAAAGGAGACAAACTACCATAAATATTAATTTATGCCCTGCGCCATTAGAATTTCTGAAAACCCACAAATCTCCATTGGTCATGTTTCCACTGGAATCACTCAAACACATGATTGATTAGTCTGAGATTATTCAGCCCTTATCCCATCACCTGAATTCTTCGAGATGTTTATTGTTCCTTTATGCATCTAGAAAAGAGTTTTCATGTTTGTGTGAATCCAGCTATTACGTTGAAATTTCTTTCAATCCCTTGCAATGGCTACTCATGGCCTTAGTGATTTCCCTACAAAGTTGCATGGTATCTTTGTAGAAAGCACCTTCTTAACCAGTTAATCATCTACCTTAACAAAGAATTTGGGTTAGTATGTATCATGTAGAGGTACGGATTTCTCTTGGGATGTCACAAGTTCAGTTGAAGCAAGTGAACTTCTTGGCAAGAATGTTGGTTGGTGTCAATCCATTTAGTTATGTATTAATTAATTAATGGTTGCAGTGGCTCCATTAAGCCATCTGCTTTTCATAAAAAAAGGAACTTTCATACAAGTGCATGAGACCTGAAACACAACAGGGAGGATAAGACGCCCTCCATTTTCCAATCATAATTTTTGAAGTTGAACAGTAATTCAAGCATTAGAGCTCTTTTTCCTACCTTGCTTTATGAAGAAAACATCCTACAGCTAACCAAAATTTATCTACAATCCTTGGGATCTATAAACAGGGTAAGGATATAAAGTAAAATATATATATTCTGGGGTACCTTGCGACGCCCGAAGTAGCATCCATCTGGCTCAATTGACCCAAAGAAATCCAACTTCAAGAGACATCCATTTTTCTTGTCATAGGATAGGCCTCTAATGGGAAAGGTTTGATCATATCTGAATTTCAAGCATATCTCAGGGTATCTAAACTGCCAAAAAATAAACCAAGATGCAACACTTATCACAGAATTCCACATAAGATAAAATTTATAAAACTGCAAAAAACGAAAGTTCAATCTAACCTCATTAACCATATGCTCTTTTGCAAGATCATATATCAATTGTTGCAAGTTAGGAGAGTAATGTGCCAACGTATAGTCATAATCAAATCCATAAACTTGAATATTGTCCAATCTCAGGTTCTTATTCACATATATGCCTAACCCATCAAACAAGAATAATAAATACACGGACATCATGCCATGAACAAATAAAACAAAAACTCGGCCAAAACATCATGGAACGCACCTTCAGGGTTCATTTTTGGCATTCCCTTGACTGCCTCAGGAATCCTCAAAAAACCCTGCTTTGCTGCTTCAAACTCGCCCCGAATTTTTGCTACTTCACCATCAAGAACCAAACCATCTACCTCATCCAATTTCAAAACTATTTGTTCAGTTAACGCAACTGCATTGTAGCTCCGAAAGCTTCCTCCCAGACCTAGAATTGAATTAAAAGCCAAATAAATTACCAGCATGGATTGGTTTGGTTTGGTTTCTCCTATGGTATTTCTTTTTTGCTAGATAGT
>Ga0307510_10005966_pt1 | contig 14538 bp, 5 predicted proteins | sample 12_EM_MG_FD_207224 | JGI IMG/M metagenome (GOLD analysis project Ga0307510, IMG submission 207224) | Populus trichocarpa ectomycorrhiza microbial communities from riparian zone in the Pacific Northwest, United States - 12_EM | ecosystem: Host-associated > Plants > Roots > Unclassified | place...
TTATTATTTTTAATTTACTATAACAATAAATTCGGCGCCAAATTCTTTAATCCCGTGTATGAGTTTTTTTAATTTTTAATTTCTTATTTTATTACTGTATAGTCGCGAGAAGGTAGGTATAAAAAGAATATCCAGTGAAGGCCTTTCTCTGGGATTTACCTTAATTAGTAACGTCAACATGTTGCCTTGCCCCAACTAATTTTGCGTAAATGATGGTAACAATGGCCATCTTTTCTGTAATTTTCTTACTTATCCATGAGTTTACTCCTCCTAGATCTTATGTTCGACCTGTTTGTTTATGGTTTTTAAAAGCATTTAAAGAAAAATTTAAATTTTATTTATTTATTTTAAATTAATATTTTTTTAATGTTTTCATATCATTTTCATTATATTAAAAATAAAAATATATTATTTTAATATATTTTTAAATAAAAAACATTTAAAAAACAATCACACTTCCAAACATGCTCGTTATCTAGTAAAACCATAGTTTTCAGACCCAAGTTCCGGGTTTTGACCAGGTCGCCCGGGTCAATTTTTTTAAAAATCAAAATGATATCGTTTTAGTAAAAAAAACAAACGTCAACGGTTTACAACCGGGTTTTTGACCTGGCCTTGTCGGGTCAACCAGGTTTTTTCTTCCCTTATTTTTTTTTCAACCCGGCCCAATTTCAATCCTGGATCGACCGGATCCTGAAACGACCTGCTGGGCCGGATTTCAAAACTACAAAGAGAACAGGATTCATATACAATATTTTCAAATAATTTTAATTGATACAAGTCAAATAATGAAATAATAGCAGTAAAAATAATAATAATAATTTTTTATGTTTAAGGAATTTCCGTTTCATTAAAAATTCTGCCAAAGAACTTGGTCCTCCTATTATGAAGCTTGTCAAAGTTTGCCTACCGAATAAAAGGACGCATAAGGGTAAGATCTTCGATTATAAGTAAATAAGTGACTCGAGTGGCAATTGTGTTAAGTTATAGGGATCAATTTGTATGTAACTCAATTACAATAACAGGCAAAATCTAATCTTAAATCTCTTCAACCACGTTCAGCACCTGTCCTTTCTCTGGACAACACACACCAGAGCACAAAGCCATCACTAACCACTCACCATGTGCACATTAGAGAAGACGGCCAACAACATCTTCGTTTTAACATTAACCGGCGACGATGAGCACCGTTTAAACCCCACTCTTATCGGCTCCATCCTCTCCGCTCTTCACGAAGCCAAAGCGCAAGCCACTAGTGGCTCGGTTCTCATCACCACATCACGAGGGAAGTTCTTCTCCAACGGCTTAGATCTAGCCTGGGCTCATGCCGCCGGTTCCAAGCCCAAAGCCAGCGAGCGCCTCACACACATGGTGAAACTGCTCAAGCCGGTGGTAGCCGAGCTGATTTCTCTCCCTATGCCAACCATCGCCGCCGTCAACGGCCACGCAGCCGCCGCGGGGATGGTTCTGGCTCTGAGCCATGACTACGTCTACATGAAGAGGGATAGAGGTGTGCTGTACATGAGCGAGGTTGACATAGGGCTAACGATACCTGATTATGTCAATGCCCTTTTTAGGGCTAAGATCGGATCGCCTTCGGCTCGACGCGATGTGCTGTTGAGAGGAGCAAAGGTTAGGGGAGACGAGGCGGTGAGGATGGGGATTGTGGAGGGGGCCCACGATAACGAGGAGAGGTTGAGTGAGGCTGCAATGCGCCATGGAATTCAGCTGGCATCGAGGAAGTGGAATGGCGAGGTTTACAGGGAGATAAGGAAGAGTCTGTATCCTGAGCTATGTGTCGTGCTTGGATTGGGTGATGCAAAAGTAATTGCAAAACTCTAAGGAAAATGAAAAGACTTTATTATTGTGTCTTAAATAAGATAGACAATGATTCGTGTACCCATTTTAGTATTTGCTGGGAGTGTGATTTAGTATTTTCTGGAATAATATGTATTTTTTAAAATTTTATTTTTAATAATAATATATGAAATTATAAGTATGGAGGTTTTGTTTCTTTTTGTATTTTAAAAGTGTGTTTAAAAAGATTTAAGATTTTTTATTTTTTATTTTTATATTATTATAATTATATGTTAATATTAAAAATAAAAAAATATTATTTCAGAAAAACATTTTGAAATTCCTGTGACACGATTATAAAAAAAGGCCTTGCTATCATGAATCAGGATTTGATAACCAATTATTATGTGTTTTCCTCTCTTTCCCAGGATTTGCGGACTGGTTTCAGATAGAGCTATTTAACTGCTTTAAGTGCTTTTTATTGCTGAATTAGCTGCGTTGCATTTCGAACAGAACCTTCAAGCTCTTTGCGTCTAGCATTGCATTGAAAAAAAAAAGGCGTATGGTTCTGGAACGGGTGTAATTGCAGGTGTTTGGCTCGAAAATAAAATTTAAAAATAATGGAGTAAAAGTAAATTTATATTTATATTTTAAAATTTCAAGGAATAATTAAATGGTTTTATTGAACAAGAGAACAAGGGAATAAGTTATAATTAACATTTTTAAATTTATTTTTTGTTGTTTAAGCATAGACATAAAGTTCAATTATCATTTTGCTCATTTAGTTGAAAAAATTAAAGTTTTTTTTTTGGGGTTATTTCAGTATTTTTCACAGACTCATTGGTCATTAAACGTTTGAGCGGGAATATGGTAGTCTTTTAATGTTTATTTACACAGTGAAAATATTATTCTATCCCTGAAATTAACAAATTTAAGATCTATTGCCTCAGAGTTTTTTCACCTTTCATATATTTTTAAATAGTTACAATACATCTTCAGTCTTCGAAAAAATTAAAAAATAAGTTTTGCATATGAGGGTATTTTTGTTCTTTCACACTGTTTTTTTGTAATTTTCTATAATCATGGGGGCAATTTTATATTTTAATATTATTTTATTATTTTTAAATTTGAAAAGCCATGCAGGACCTATGTTTACATGGATCTCACAAATATGTCAGACCCAAATTACTTGAGTGTTGCATCCAAGTAACGTGTGTTTGGCATGGTTGTCAAACCCAAGTAAATTAGGCCTGGCATTAAATTTAAATATAAATCACTAATATCTTTAAAGAAACCTCGTTTACAACATAAATCCACATAAAAGGTTTAGACAAACATTATAAAAAAGTTTTAAAAAAATTAAAAAAGTGTATAATAAAACAAAACACATATAGTCCAGTATTGTTAAAAAAAATATAAAATAATATTGTCGTCGGTGAAAAATCACAAATGACCACCCATTAAATAAACTTTTTTTGCATGAAGTTTGATTAAAAAATATATAAAAATAAAAATTCATAAAAACAGAGAAAAAAGGAGAAAAGATAGAATTTCTAATGAAGGAACAACAAATTCATAAACATAAAAAATAAATTATTTCAATAGAAAGATATGATTTGAATTTTTAGATCTAAAACATTACATTAGATTTTTGTCATGATTTGTTGTTTATAAATAATTTTTGTTTAAATGAATTTTTTTTATATAAAAAAAAAATTATAAGTCTCAACATTTTAATTATTATCTACTAATATTCTGATAAGCACTACACCTAATCCATATATAAAATTTATAAAAGAAAATTAAATAGACTTGGACTAGAGCCTAAATACACCTAAACAAAGCTACCCAAGGTGCTTGGGCCTAGTATGGCTGCCAGACTTAATTCGTCTGGTTTTGACATAATTGTCAAACCTAAAACGCCTAAAACATTCTTTATATTCTTAATATTTTTTTAAAAAATTAATATTGTCTCCTTAAAGAGGATGCATATAAATTTTACTCTTCTCCATACTGTAACTCTATACTAAAACAACAAGGTGCAATGCACCTACATTATTGTTCATGTAAAATATAAAGCAGATACTTCTTTTTATTCCTTTTTTTTTCTTGATTCATCCATTTTTTTAATTTTATTCTTTGAAATTTTAACAGCTGTTATATTGTTTTTGGATATGTCAAGTGAATTGAGTTATATTTAACTAATTTCAATATGATTTAAATTTAAACCTGAATTAGATAATAAATTGGGTCTAAAAGTTTTTTATTCTATCAATTTCACTTTAATTGTTTTTACCGGTAAACCAGGTTGCTTTTCGATTAGTCAAATTGACTAGATCACGTTAAGAAAATTCCCATATAGTTTATTTTAAACTAGGGTTGGATAAAAAATTAGATATAAAGATTTCAAGATTAATTCACTAAATTAAATTCAATAACAATATCAAACAATTTTCTACTACTGCTTGAATATTTTTGTTATCTTCAATTTTTTTTATCCAACTCACACTATCGCAAGCATGTAATCTAGTTAAAGTGGATAAGGATCAACTTTGAGATTGTGTTTTCCTCTCTAATTAATTATTGGGATCGTGTTATTTCCTGCCATTGCCACTTCTAATGACTGTACCTTGTAGGTTATTTGATGTGGCAGGCATGTTCTAGTTTAGGGACATGTGTGTTTACCATCGAAGTCAAATTTTACCAGTATTGTGCTTCAGGTTGAAAGATCCTATACTGACTACGTGATTCAAAGATTACACGTAGCATAGGAAGAAATTATATAGATCCTATACAGTTCTTTTTTTTCTTTTCTTTTTTCTTTTTATTCTGACAAAGAAACATACGTTCTCAATTAAAATCGCCTACTCTTTCTCCCATACCTCCCACCCTAGAACTTGTTTCCTGCTTAATATTGCTAATACACAACACTACCTCACCTCCCATTATTACCTCCATCCTTTATAAAACCCTTATCTACATAAAAAAAACCCTTATCAATGAATTCTAGCCCACCGGCCCAATATCACAGGCCCAGAAACAATGTTAGAACCTCAACAGCATCATGGACTGAAAAAGGAGATATTCCTAGCTCACCAAATACACATTCATTTGCCATAAAACCTCCATAATCCCAGATTCCCAGTCTAATTACCGAGTGTCCCAAAAAAAAAAAAAAATTGTTTAAATTTTTTTAAAATTTTCAGATTATTTTGATATGTTAATATTAAAAATAATTTTTTAAAAATAAAAAAACTTTATTTTAATACATTTCTGAATGAAAAACACTTTGAACCGTCACCGCTACCACAATTTCAAACAAACAGGCGAGTAAACTAATAGAGAAAATAATATAAAAAAGAAATGCAGTTTCACTCTGCAAATGGTGTTTTAGCAACTAAAATCGGTGAACTTGACTTGTCAATTTCATGCTTCGCACCAAGCACATGCTAAGGACATGAGATAGAAGTGTCAAACCACCCAAGCTCAGTCTCTAACATAGAAATAAAATGTAAATGCTATCCGAATTCACTAGATGACATGCAAAAAGGAAAGAAATTAAAAAACAAAGGAAAAGGAAATGGACTTCCTAATTATCATTTCGGCTTCCCCCCAAATGAAAATTTAAATGCTTTCACCATACTAGAATTTGTTTTACACTAGTTCTAATTATAAATCAGAGTGTGTACTTCCTGTCACCTTCTAAGAGTTTATGTAACATGTTGCTTGTGCTTGAAGATAGTAAGAGTCCTTGTATTTTCTGCCACTTCGAAAATGGATCCCATTGTGAATCCAATCCTCCCGGTAAATCCATGCATCGCGACCAAAATCAAGAACTCCAAGGATCTTGGAATAACAATTTTGTACAAATGACACGAGGAACTAAAATTGGTGCATTCAAACTTGACCAAACAGAAAACCAACCACAAGCAAAAAGGAGAAACAAGAAATACAAGTTAGTGAGAAGTTGACTTACTGCTCCGCCTTTCCAAGGCACAAAAGTTGGATTTGTTCTTGACTGTAGAACCTGTTTAACAACCATGAGAGTTCGGCGATATCAAAGATCTGAAACAACAATTAGACAAGTAGAACCAGACATAGCTACTACCATCATGCTAACCAGGGGAGGAATGATGTTATACCCAGAGGCACGGCACCCCCAAAGTTTTCTTTTTAGTCCCTAAGATTCTGACACCTTTTAATCTACCTTCAGTTAAGGCTTGCTTATTACAATAAATAAAAAATCTACATTTTGCGGACAATTACACAGCCATAAAAGTGTCGTTGCTTACACTTTTGATAACCGTGCCTATTGGTCAACATGACAGACAATTACACCAGGAGTGAATAGAGTGGTTAAAACTTAGCAGAATTGTTAGTAGAAGGATTGTTGTAAATCTAAATTGGGTAGAGGGGTCTATATGACCAAAAAAACTAAAGTAGAGGGCATCTAGTGATTTTCACCCTAATAAATAGCAGAAAAAATTCAAGGGGTGCTTGTGAAAATGTAAACTCTGCCAATCCCTCAATAATAGTACAAATTGCCAAATTGAATTTCCACAACTATTTTCTGTATAATTAGCCACCAGATGAAATAAATGATTTGCTATTATTATATGATGAATTCTGCATCTAGTAAAGGCCAGGATATTTTATTTCCTCGTGTGTATAATCATATAGATATGCATAAGGAAATCAAAGACAAAGAATAGGCTAAATCATAAGCATGAAGAAAATATATAAGGTAACCTCAACAGTATCAATTGCTTCATTTGAGGGAATTGCATGTAAAACTCTGCAAAAAGAAAGAACATGAATTCAGCAGATAACGTTAACAAGAAGTTACTATCTTTTATAGAAACGCAGTCAATGTTGTAATTTAAGCAGAGTTTTATTGACTTGATATCGAAACTTTTTTGAAACAGGGGCAGTCTAAAGCTTCAAGACTTGACTCAGTACATATTTTTATTTTTGTTCGTGGTCTACTGAATTTCCATAACTGAATGGAGAAGACAGATCCATGCAGCTTAAATCAATTAGTTTGAAATTCAAAGCTTAGTTAAGTTGGGTTGACATGGTCAGAAGATCCATAAAAGACATAGATAGAAAAGGTTGGAGTTAGGCAATTCTCTTGAATAATGAAGCAAGAGCTTCATCCATCTTCTGGTTGGGCTAGTATATTCTCTAATCTGAAATGCTGAAAGTCTTCCTCACTTGAGAAGGATGTTGATAAATATAAGAGGAATGATTAAATATCTACCCCCTTGAAAAGAGGAATGAAGTTAAATTAAAGTGTCGCTATTATCTTCTTTTTTTTCTGACAAGTGCCTGAACTTTGCCTGAGAAAGATTGTAAAAAAAAAAAAAAACAGGTTTTCAGTTGTGTCTTCTGGGACCAGAACATGATCCGTTAAGTGGCTGTTCCACTGGTTTGCCAATTGCTAAACTTAATCTACTGCAAATACTTGAATGCATCTAAAACATGCTCATTGCAACAAACATGGATAATACCACAAAATTATGTGCTTTACTATTAAAATCAAACGCAGAAACAACCTTTCCTCCACAGCAGGAATAACACCAGCTGTCAAAGCCACTCCACCAATCTAGAGGACAACAGTGGAGAAATCTATGTCAACCATCCAGGCTACAAGAAATAAAGAGTGCAATCGCATAGTAATTCTTGCTGCCACAACTCACCAATTGTATGCTGCAAAACAACTTTCTCTGGAGGTCTATACGACCTGTCCATACAGTACCAAGTTATGTTAATATCAAATTACAATTCAATTAAGTCAATTAAAATAATCGCAAATGAATCTCACCAGTGGAAAGAATGCTACTAGTGATAGCTTCAGCAAGGCCAACCTTCTCTTCTTTCTTTGGCTTAGAAGAAAAAATTGGATAGCTCTCCCACATTGGATATCCAACACTAATGCCAGGAAATAAACCATCTGACATGTCAGGCCTTCTAGAATATTCCATATGCAATGTGTCTTCTAGCATATTCTCATAGTCATGGAACCTGATGATGCTCAGCATTATGGCCGGACAGTAATTTCAGCAACTTGTTTAAATAATCGTGAGGTAGGAAAGCTAGTGCAAAACAAGAAAACTTGAAATATATCCTACCAAGAACGAGGTGGTGGTGGATATATATCTGGAATTAAAAGCGTGGGGTAGAACAGACCCATGGGAGGCACCTGTTTCATGAGTATCATCAAGGTTATAACACTATTCAGCTAAATATCCTTGAGGAAGAGGATGAATCTCAGAAAATTTTGGCTAAAGAAGACAAACATTAAGAGCAGTTAGTCGAGTTTTGTGAGATCCAGCAGGCATGCCATCCTCGTAAGAATGAACTACAGCAACAGCATCAAGCTCCCCCTCCTGTACACAGAGAAGTAAATCGCAGAGGAAACAAAATGATACAAATGGAACTATGGAAGTCTTCCAGTGGCAATGCCTTATTCAAGGGGTACTGGAGTGGCTGATTCAGTTAAAACTATACTAAGCTTAGGAGTTAGGACCATGTATCAAGATCAGCACTCCCACTCCCAAGACTGTGTTTGGCGGTTCATGCATACTGAATAGAATAGAATAGAAAGTACTAGCAAATTACTCAAGGAAACTAAATAACAAATGAAATTGCACGCAAGATTTTCATAGAAACACATAGTTGAAGATACAATTAAAAGGAGTATCATAAACTACTTTAGCAGAGAAAGGGACAACCAGAAAAAAAGTATTTCACAGTTGAGCTTCTGTCCATCAAAAAATATAACATCATGAGATTGTCAACAGCATATAATGGAAGGAGAACCAAACATGCTCAATAGGAACACGAGCCTTATAAATGACCCAGACAAGGCTTAATATGGAGGTATGTCATCATCATTCATGTCTGAAATCTTAAAGTTCATGGCATCTACATATGATCAACAAAACACGGCATTAGACCTAAAACTGCAATATCAACTTGGAAGATCCAGAATCCAGATGGTTACAGGTTTCTTGGAACTAGATAACAGATAATTACCAGGATTTTGATTTTCCTATTCTGCAATTGAAGTAGGTGTAAAAAAATTCCTAGATATTCATCAGCATAACAAAGACCATATAAAACAAGGTTTGTTCATGAATGAAATCAATCACCAACATCAAATGACTGCAATAATCAGATGTCATCTGATTTCTGTTATAAGAAGAAGCACACTTGTGTGCTAAAAGAATGGAAGAAATAGGCAGTGTAGCCAATGCATGGCAATAAACTGAAAAATTATAGAAAAAGAAAGTGACCTTGATTCCACAATAGGACTCTTTCAGTCTATTAAGCATCAACAAATCTATAGGCTTTGTCAACATGTCAGTCCGAATTTGGGGCCATGTCTGATGATGCCTCTGGGTCCAGAGAAGGCATCTTGATATATCCTGAAGAAAAGTTGGTTCACAATGAAAATAACTTTGACTAGAATATGAAACAGATATATTCTAAATATAGTATTTGCACAAGCTACACAGCAAAAGACTTTTAAAACACCATCAGTTCAAAGGATAATCATTCAAGCATCCATTTGTTATTTGAAACTTCTCCAAAATCATGAAACTATAAATACTGAGAGTCAGGAAGCATAAGACATGAAGCATGACCAACACAATCTAAGCATGCACCACTGCTTTTTAAATTGGCAGTCAACAACGAAGGTGAGAGAGGATAAATACCAAATAACCTACTTGTGATCCATTAAGGATATCACCATCCTTGTCTCTTTGTTTTTTCCTAGAGTTAATGTTTATATCACCATGGCATGATGACATCTTTTTTAGGTAAGACTCTGAAGCAAGTAACCATCCCCTTATTGGCAGGAACAATGGTGAAGAAAATGGAGAGAGAACTTAAGGAAACCTAAGATCATCAGATCAGTTGATGTAAAAAGTCATGTCAATGATTGAGGTTGCAGCGATTGTGCAAAACAGTATGCATCATTAAGTTGGCAACCTCATAATCTAAACTCCCCCCTGCTAGGTTATGTCTTTGGGATTTTGGTTGAGTTGCCAAAAAACAAAGGTCTGCCAAAAAGCGTGTTTGGAATCCCATCCAGACATTGGTAACTTAAAATGTAGAGATCTAGCTGCATAATTGGAATCCCAAGTGGATGTTTCGTAACCATGGTTTTTAGACGTCAATCCCCAAACACACCCTGGTGCAGCTTTCAACCCTGGGATGGGTAACTTAAAATCTGGTCAAGCAGCTTATCCCACAAGTTATTTCATCACAAGAGTTTTCAATCAGAAGGTCAATTGTATCTTCTGTAAAACACTTTACAAAAAAGTTCAACCAAAAACTACACATGCACATTTTATAATATATGAAGCCAAAAGCTAGACTTGTCAGGACAGCTTAAGGAGCATTAAGTGTGCATCTACATCATACAAACTCATGTAAGAGAAATTCCCTTAGTAACTGAAGCTTATAACAAGCTCAAGGTTCAGTAGTGAGTTGAAGGATGAAACCAAATCCACACCTCTCCACCAAAAGGCAAAGTCTTTTCCGTATTAGGTAAAGCCACTCCATCCTGAAAACCAAAGTTGAAAGTGATTAATAATTACAAGAGTCATGGCCTTGATATCCACATCCTAAGCATTGACCAAACAATACTGTTAGGAACAAAAAAGACATAAAGAATCTCGGTGTAGGGGAGGAGGGCCAAGCCACGTGATAAACAGTTATTTGCTTCCTTGCCACTAGACACCAAAAAATGAAGGTACATCCAGTGGGATGAGAATGAGAGCAACATAGAGGTGCAATGACATCGCTTGCAGAAGCAACAGTGATGCTGAAGTGGTCAAGGTGGAATCTGCAGTGTTTAAAAAAGATGGAATAATTGGTGATTCAAAAAACAGTAAAGGACTGAAAGAGGCGAATCGGTGATAGTCAGCCAGGGAGCCAATGTTCATGCACTGAGTGAAGGTGAGAAAGGTGACAGAGATGTTATATAGTGTAGCAACACCTCATGATAGTTGGGTAGCATGATGACTCTGATAGAGTAGTGGCAATAGAGTCCAATAATTCCTTATAGTGGTAAGAATAGGAACAAAAGAAAATATTAGAATTCTTTGCTTCTAGAGGACTAACATTTTTTGTTACATTTACACAGGATAACTTTCTTCATCCAAACTCACTTTTGTGTTGACAATAAAGCATGCATTTTTTTCCTTTGATCACTGAGAAAGCATACCCTTCATTGTGCCCCACCCCAATGAGAGTTCAAACATGCAGCCCCCCCTTCTAACATACGCAGTGGTGTAATTGACCAGTGGACCAATGGACGAATCAGCATATTTTGATAGCGCAGCCTGAATGCTTATAAAGCTAATTTTAAGAAAAAAACGGTAGTTACCTCAATGCAAACTACAGATGTCACCTGAGCACCCATATTAACTATGCATGCCGTTGATAACCCATTCCCAAAAACTGCAGCAAGACCTTCCTGCATCAATCATTTTAGAAAAGATCCTCATATAGGAGCAATTCCCATAACAGTGTCAATGTGGAGAAGCAGGTCAATAATGAAGACTACCAATAGTAACCAAAAAATATAAAGAAATAGGAAATGCTCTTTATCGCACCCTTCTCAGATGGAATGCAAAATTTTTAATCGTTGCTAACAAAATAATGAGGAATGACTGAAACTCGAAAACAATAATAGATACATAAACCAAGCTAAACAACTGGTAGGTAAAGGCATAGGCAAGGTGGAACTGAAGCAGAAAGTTTGATGCTGAAATATGACCTAGACCTCAAATTGATATCATTGATTTTCATTTCAAAGATAAACTATTGTAATATATCCAAATTTTAGTCAACACTCAACTACTAAAGTGTTAAGAGTAATCTTGTAAATTCACATATTTGAAATCTTGAGTATATTTTCTTGATTATGTTTGGCAATGCCTTTGATTGAAGTAAAATTGTAGGTCATTACCAAATATGTTTAAATCAAAACCTGAAGAACACAACATGTTTAATTGAACAGACTGGATGTTTGCCAATGATAGCCAGAATTAAAAAGACCCCCTTCTTGTTTTAATTCCCTTCTTTACATCCTTTCCAAATTATCAATAACCTTATAGCAAGAGAATATCAAGTGTAAAAAATATGAATTAAGGAATAATTTATGAATAACATGTCAAAATTTAAAGTTGGCTATTATGATTTTCAGTTGAGCGGGGACAAAAAGGGAAAATTAATTCTTCTGAAACCAAAAAATGAGCCAAAATCTTTCTCACTCATCTATGATCTACTCACAGATCTCCGTTGTACCATGGTACTTCATGGCTACAGATCTATCCACACCAATAGAATCACCTTCAAAATCAATTTCTACTGTGTCTACCATATCTGTCTTCCACTCAACATTCACACAACATAAACAATAAATTGAATGATTTACATCAAGCTTTGCCACCACAAACCACAATCTAATGATGGAACAATATAATTAAATATCAGCAGGTAAAAAAAAAGTCTCTTACCTGGTGTACTACTGCTGAGCTAAAGCGCAAGTCACGTAATGCTATAGACAACATTTCCTTTATTTCTGCTCATGAAAAGTAACAACAAAATACTAGAGTTATCCAAACTTTCTTCCCTGCTAAATCAAATATGTGAAGATGTGACTTTATAGGAGAACTGGAGAAGAGTATGCATAAGATCCATGAAGTATTTAATGCATGAATAAGCGAGCAAAAAAAAAAAGAAATTAAAACCAGTTTGTCATACAAGGAAGTAAGCCAGTTTGTCATACAAGGAAGTATGGGAAAAACCAGGTATGGAAGGTAGAGTTTCCACCGTTTTCTTTTTTGCCTTGGCCCAGTTGCACTAATTGGCCCTTCTATGAAAATACAAAAAAAAAAAAAAAAACAGACAGAAAAGGCACATCCAGCCAAAGCAACTTAATAATTTTCAGGTGCAAGAAAATAAAGGAAATTGGCATTTCAGCAACGCAAGATCAATACAAAATGATGGAACATCTGAAATAGACTTCGAGCTGGTGGTATTATCAGCCCCGGCACACCTGAATGCAAAGGGGCTCACTAGGCCAAGGCACGTACCAGAAATACACAAGCACGTGCCTGATAAAAGTAAAGTGCACATATTTAAATGCAAATCAAGTCATGATACAGACCAAATAATTTTTCACTTCTATCACCAATCATTACTAATAATGTAATTATTTCCTCTCTTTTTCCACAAACAATGCACCCTTCAATATATTAACACACCAAAAACCCTTGAAAATTACTCTTTTTTAATAACTCACCCCTATTTTTTAACCTCTTACCAAATTCCACCTAAAAGTTAGAGCATGGTGCAACTTCACAAAGAACCCCAAGGCAGCGAAAAATGTGTGATTGACTAAATGATACTTTGAAAAGCATTAAAGGTCATAGATTGTGTTTAAAATTTTTGGCACAGAAATGAGAATAATGAGTAGATTTTGCCATCTGAATGTATTAAGATCTATATTAAAGGAACTGCCCAAATATAATTACCGCGATTATCAAATGTTTCTGGCAAAACAAGAACTGCAGAATACATGTTTCTTTCTGAGTGAGGGATGTGCAGTTTCTCTATCAATATCCAATCCCAAATAGCATGCATGTCCTCAAGCACCTAAGCGATAGAAAATAAGAAAATACTGTAAATAACTGGAACATAGTTTCTTATATGATGTGTACGCTAAAATGTTGGAAAATAATACAACAATGTTAAGTCTGGTCCGAAACAATAACATATCCACACAAGGTGCCGGTCTATAATATCACTTTCAGGAAAAGTGGTATTATTTTTCTCCTTCAGCTGAAAAAGGCACGTATAAATGAAATCATGCTTGCAAGATAACAAATGCAAGGACGAAACCTGCTGCAAAGGATAATGTTGTGAAATGTTGAAATGACCTCTGCGAATAGGACGGCTTAAGCAGTATGGCTCTGTTGGGGAGATTCTAAGTGCTTCTTCACCAAAAATGTGTCCTCTGAATTTGTGGTTCCCAGAACATATCTCCTCAGCACCAGTGCCTTCATGCTTCTCCACAGATTCACCAGTTATACCTTTACTTTTTGATGTTCCTGCACAAACAATTTGCATATGTTAGGATACATCAAATTCACACTAATCTATGTTTGTCATGGGAAAGCTAAAAGACTTGGTGCGTGAGAAATTATTTTTTTATCAAATGTGACCTAGAAATCAAGGGTAGTCAGAATCTCAAAATACAAGAAAAATAAAAAATAAATAAGAAAGCCAAGTATCAGTCCAATGAGAAAGTAATCGATGCTTCAAGCTTTATATTAAAAAAACTGTGTTTCCATAAGGATCATACAGCCACCAGTGCAAGACATTATTCAGTGTCAGGCAATCAGCACAGAGAACACAATGAAAATTCAGTCTATCAATCAAGAGCAACCTATGCAAGGGAATCACTAAAAAATGTTCCAAGGATCTCTTATCCCAAGGCCCACTATTCATATTTGAGCTCAAACGATATGGAGCTGCCCCTTATTTTTTCTGTACTGTGATTTTGAACACAAGCATAATGCTCAAGAATTTCATTTTTTGTTAGCCTTGAATATTCAAAGCATAACAAAGGCATTGCATTCAAAACCCCAGGCAAAATAAAATCAACAGAGTATCTGAAATTTTTGTGTGTAGCCTTTTGACCCTGTATAGAGATAGTAA
>Ga0307510_10005968_pt1 | contig 14534 bp, 16 predicted proteins | sample 12_EM_MG_FD_207224 | JGI IMG/M metagenome (GOLD analysis project Ga0307510, IMG submission 207224) | Populus trichocarpa ectomycorrhiza microbial communities from riparian zone in the Pacific Northwest, United States - 12_EM | ecosystem: Host-associated > Plants > Roots > Unclassified | place...
GATACTATGATTTCTGCTTATTGAGTTGACTGATTAATCCAATTCTTTATGAGTTGCTTTGCACTTATTATTCTAACATAGTCACCTGGTTTTAGGTTAAATAGAGGGAATCTCCATTTTCCATACCTTAATTTTTATAAGGAGTAAATAGTTATATAATAAGAGTTAAAGTATGTAAGAACTTAGAACGCTAGTACCTAATAGGTGTAAAATATGTTCTATTAGCTTGCTAGTATTAGGTAAGCATAAGATTTTATGTGCTAGTCTCGCAGATTTGAGTAACTTCATGTAATTTTCCTATATTCTGCTAATGTTCAAAACTTAGTTAGCATATTTAACAAAATTCCCAAAATTTGTTCAAATAATCTGATATTTTGAAATTATGTAGTCTATAGATTTCTAATATAGATTATAATGCTTGATTTATTAAATGTAATTTATATATATATGTATGCATATCTAGTATAAAGATGATTTATTACTAGTAGATGTACAATAATTAGTTTATAATATATTGAACAACTAAATAACAGCTTAAATATACGTTTTGAGGTAAATTGTATGGTTTCCACAATGACTACTAAGATTTGAGTAGTAATTCAAGAATATCGAAACCTTAAACTCTATAATCTCTGGTACACTGAGTAGCATTGATAAATAAGAGATATTAGTTTTAAATATGTAGTAGATCAAGTAAATGGGTCTAATAATATCTTACAAATAACATATTATATTTTCCTGGATCTATGAATACTATAAAAATACATTTTAGGCTGTTTGGCAGTTTTATTTGCAAACATTGCTCACAGTTTAGCTACTAAGATGCAAATCTCTATCTTGCATAAACACTAAGGCATTAAATGTTAAAAACATCTATGTTTAGCCTTAAACTTTATTTAGAAACTAAAATAATGATAATAAAGTATATTACAATGAAATAGAGTTATTGGTTTACTTAATAACAAGATATCTTACAGTGAAGATCCTTGAACTTGTTTAGAGCTTTCAGCAGTTTATTAGTTACTGTAACACTGAAAGATAGTCATGAATTTCAATAAAAAAACACGTGACTCAGAACCTAATAGCCTTATGCAATATTTCCATAGGCTTACCAAAATACAGTTTGTAGCAGTTTGAATTTTATCCTTCTAAGAGTATTGAGTGGTTTGTTATGTGTAATTGGTCTTAGAATGATTTCTCTAGGAGCCCTGTTTCTTATTGTCAAATATTAATTACATATTTAAATTCTCCATACTCAAAAGTACTTGTTGATTAATTTTCAAGGTTGTATCTCAAGTATTAACAGAGTTAATCAAAGGGAAACTTGGTTTTCCATGGTTGCCACATGTGGGCAGTTTCCCGGTCGTGGGCGGTTACCCCGTGCGATATGTTACCTCCACCCTCGGTTTGGCCCTACTCACCAGGAGTGGCCTCCTCCGACCATATTCGTCCAAACATCAACCTCGTACAGCATAGAGGCGCCCCTGGCTTCTATTTACCTGGCTGTTGTACCTGGAAGGAAAGTCAGGTTGCCCTGGATTTCGACCCAACTTCGCGTGTCCTTCAACTAAAGCCTTGTTTTGACATATGGTTGTCTTCTCTTTCTATGTAGTCTGGTCAACCGCTTTCTTCACGTATGACTGTGTTTTTTTAACTTTCCTGTGGTGAGCACAGACTACCCATTATTTTAGTATAAAATGGAAACTGGTATGCTTTTTTGGTTTTTTAGCTGTCCGGTGGGATACCATCACTGACTACGCCGCAGGTTTGTCGGTCCGAGGCCGCAACCACACTACCCAATCACCGTCGTTGTTGGTACCAGGATGCCTTTTTACAAAATGTGGTCATCCTCAAATGCCCACGCTGGGGGCCTTTATGCCGCTTGTCTTGAGCTTTGTCCCTGGCCATCTACGGTCACAGTGGCTAGCTGGGGGCGTCGCCTTGGTGTGAATCAGGCTTGTCGTTTGGGCTCTGCCGACTCTCGATATACCACTGATACATATACTGGCTTTCGATAGTATTTCCAAGGGTTGTTTTTCATCACGTACCCTGTGCATTCCTTGTCCTCTTGTCCTGTGTTGACAACATTTTGCTCGACGCCCTTGTGGGCTTCTGCCCACACCGTGTGTTTAACCTCCCCCACCGGTGCCACCGACCCTGCTTTCTTCACCTTTCTCTCCCCAGGCTTCTTTGCCTTATAATCCGCTTTTGCTTTGGCCGAGTATTGCTTGTTTCCTCTCTTTGGGGGCCGCAGGCTTCCAATCCTCAAATTTCCTTTTCTCGCCACTTGGCACACCTGAGGGACCGTCTCCCCGAAGACTCTTCCTTTTTTCCTTGAAGTCTTCTTCCACTCGGGTAACGGTCCTGACTGCTTCCAACCATTCGCCGTACTCGACAGGCTCACTTCACGAGCGCCATCGTAATGCGTCCTCGGGAAGTTGGTCTTCAATCATCTTTCTCAGGGCTATCCTTGTGACTCTTGCACAGATGTTTAGGTATTCCATTTCTAGCAACAACCTAGCTATGTCACTGCGATATATGACAAAGCCCATTTCTTGTAGGCCTTTTTCCGCCTCATGGGTAAGGCCAAAGCATCGTAGGGCTTGTCCTGCAAAAACGTGCCAGAACTGGTATCCCGCTTCTGCTGCCTGGTGTAAGATAACTGTCCGGTCATTTGACGCCGGTAGGTTAGCATGAAGGGCGCGACCTCCTTTACCTCAATTCAGCTTATGGCGTATCAGATTCATTGGGCCTTATCATCCCATAGCCAACTGTTTCTACCACAAGGTCCATCCATGTCAACAAGCATATGCGTATATCTTGACGTTTTTCGTTTTGGAACACGGTAGAGGGGTTCCTTGGGACCCTTGTCCATCGTCCCCTAACCGCGGTGATGATTCGCACCAGGGTCACCAACGGCTCGGCCTCCCCCTGGTCGTTATGGGCCTCTGGCTGAGGTCTGGGTCTCTTGTCCCGTCTTCCTTTCCTGGTGTCGTCTGGCTTCCTTCCAGACCCTTCTTCTTCATCCTCCGGGTCTCCTCCTCCTGGTGCTCCACCTGCCCCTCGTCTCAGTGGTGATGGTGTGTTTCCTCAACCTGGCCCTGATGCTTTGGGTGTCGCGTGTGACGCCTTACCCTTTCCCTTTACTTGTCACATCAGGGTCTCCACCATGGCTTTGAGCTCTGAGATCTCACCATCTCAGGCCTGTTGAGCCTTCTTATGGTGTCGCAGCTCTTGTGTTAGGAGATTACTACTTATCTGATAATGTTTAATTTCCCTTTTATACTGCTGATTTAGCCGGACGATCTCTTTGTCCAACATTAGGTCCCGGTGCAGGGACTGCGCCTCGGTTCCTTGTACCGTTTCGTAGAGCTGGGATGTGACAGCCTTGTGTTTGGCCTGTCAATCATCTGTTTCTCCCAGCTGTTCAGCTACTCGGGCCGCGAACATTTCCTGTACATTCTGGGATCCGAGGTCGAGGATTTGTACTTGATCGTCTATTCGGGCAACCTCGTGTCCTACGATTTGAGCCCCAGATTTCAACTGTGTCTCTACTTTTAACAGTTCCTGGGACATCAATAGGACGTTGGTTGGTAGGGAACTGAAAGCATGATGTTCGTCATCCTGGCATTCTGTGAGCTGAGGATCGAATGGTCCTGCAATTCGGGCTAGTGGTTCGATCTGAATGCGCCTCATGGGGTGGTTGGTGGGTTCGGGCGTCCTTCAACCCTTCTCCCGTCTTTTCTCATAGCTCACTAGGAAGCTTAATGCGGGTATAGCAGAGCCTCGAGTTTGTTCAGACGAGTGGGACCTGACAAGCTGGGTCTTGGTTGTTTCCACCCTCAGGGCTGAAGTTCGGGCCAGCTCATCACCTTCTTCCTGTTGCCATTCCATGACTTCCTGCACTTTGGGGTTAGAAGTCATGTTTTCGACTTCTTAATGTGAAACCTATCTGTGGGCTCCTCCCCACACAGCTCGTATCCCAAAGTTCTAACTCGGGTGACAGTCCCTCTGTGGGTACAAAGTCTTCCAAACGGAGTTTGATTTCTCAGAGGGGGTAGGATATATGAAGTCTTCGCCGTACTAGTATCGATATAGTGCGGCGATATCTTCCTTTATAATGGGTTTTTCAGGGTTTATCCACCCGAAATAGGATACGTGGTAGGACTTCGGTGTCCCTAGTTCATGTATCTCCGTCTAGCTGAGGACCTAGTCTTTTGATGTAATCCTCAATGGACTTGGTTCGAAAGGTGTTCTGGGTTTGGGAGTATAAGAATTTCTGCCAAGCATTCGTCTTGGTAATGATGAGAAGTATCAATATACTTTTAGGTGGTAGCTTCGGCGTGAGGTATTCCGACAGCTAGGAGCTGAATCGTTTTATATCAGAGAACTCGTTAAGAAGACACGAGGAATGTAGGCTAGATATAATGAGGTACTTTGGGATAGATTGTCCAAGTATTGGTAACTATAAGGTAAAAACTTATTATATTGATAACATGTCTTCTCCGTGCTTGTTCTGTTCTAATAGCAGCCAAGATCCTTTGATATTTATATTCCGCGTCTGAGCAATCGCGGTATACATGCTAACTCTAGACGAACCATGTACCTTTCTCCAAACTGTGCGAACTTCACCTGAGTGCGAACACTTGTAGCCCATGAAAACTCTCTGCCACACCTTTTGCACCCATGGTCAACTTGTCGGTCCGCGCTTCCGTTATTCCTGAGTGTGTGGAGACCACATCTGATGTCAGCTGAGCTGTTTATCTGTTGATTGAGTCTGCTTCTCCCCCAGCCAGCATCAAAAGCTATTTTCATTGACTGGGGGAGGTAAAGGCACAATACCAGCTTAGTTTGAATGACATATGGAATGCCGATGAAAATGGGTTTGGTATAGGAATAGCCAATAAGGGGAAGGTAATGTTATCGGCGCAGACGAAATCCATCCGTACGGCATCCAGGAAATTGTGAGTGTGTCACACTTATTGAGGAAGTCTCAGCAGCTGGGAAGTTACTACATCCCCTGTATATCTATCAAGGTGAGGCTCACCTAATAGGCAATCATGACTAAGATTAGAGAGATGAGGCCAGCTTTGGCATTTCCAAGACTGGTTGGACGAATGCTTACTTTGGTATCCGTTGGTTGAGAGAGGTTTTCGATCCAGCATCCCAGAGTAGAAACTCTAGACTCCTCATTCTGGATGGTCACTCCTCTCATTTGACCCTGGAATTTATTACATATGCCCGATCACCTAGGATACATTACCTCTGTTTCCACAGTCACTCTACCCATGTCTTACAACCGTTGGATGTGGGTCTCTTTGGGCCTCTCGCAGCATACTATAGCCATGAGGTGGATTCCTGATCCAGTGCCCATCCATATCAAACACCCAACCAGGGTGATTTCTTTGCACTTTGTTAAAAAGCACGACTGGCAGCACTTACTGAGACTAACCTCAAGTCTGCATTTGCTGCTACTAGCATTTCCCCTTACTGCCGCCCCCGTGTTCTTGAGATTTTAGAACAGGTTACCCCCCCACCTGCCGACTTCTTCAATTCAACTCCAAATCCTCTTTGGAACCTCCTTCCTTCAGTAACCCCTCTTCCTCCCGCACTACAATCATGACCCCAACAAATCCCCAGCAAGTATATCAACTCAAAAACCTACTCGAGTCTACAAACAGCATTGAGGATCCAATGAAAATTGGGTTGGCCTTAGGATTTGCAGCCGGTAGTGCTATGGCAGCTGGTACTATCGCTCAGGAAACAGTAAGGCATGTAGCTGCTGCACCAAAAAGAGCAAATCAGATCACTGCCATATTAGCAAAGCAAAACTGATCTCTCGAAGTGACCTAGATACTGCTCAAAAGCAAAGAGTAGAAAAGCAGGGGAAGGCAAGAAAACAAAAAGAGAGGAAGGAGGCTGCCAGGCCACCTGGTTATAGCCGAAAGGCTACACACTCTACCGGCCGGGAAAATGAGCCATAGGTGCTTGCACTTCCTCCTCATGCATCTATTGCTTCAAACATTAGTTGTGGGCCCTCCATTCCGACAACCTCTCAGATCAACCCACATATTCCTATTGGCCAACAATATTCCGGTTCGCTTCTATCACTAAGTTCTAATACCACTTACCGCATAGGCTAAGCTATCTTCTATATTTGTTTCTCCGTTAGTTCACTCAACCTTTCATTCTGTTATCACTATCTTAGCTAATATCACTCGTTTAAGTAGTTTTCTCACACTTCAACACCTGAGGTGTTCTTAATTTACCTCTTTTTTTTTCTTTTACCTGAAATAGGCTTGCTTCTTCTCAGTTAGCTATCCTGTATTTTTTAAATAATTTTATTTTAAGGTTGATGGTTGGGTTTTTCTCGCTATTGGCTTTTGTTAGGTATCATGTAGGGTGGTCGGTTACCTCGTTCTGGTCGGTGACCACATAAAACTCGTTACCTGCTTCCACTTGTATAGGGTGCCCGGAGGTCTCCCCTCTTAGATCCTGCCTACAGGATCTTGTCGAACAGACAGCCGCGAAGTATATGGTGTTATACGAGGTGTTCCAATAATAGTGGTCTTTGGTGTTGGGACGCAACCACCCAGGCGGCCAGTGGTGACGAGCCCTCCCAAAACCGGGGCTGGGGGGGGGTGTTATCTTTTTCCTTTGAAGTTCACGCGTGTCAAGGTAGGGTAACTTTGCCCAGTAAATCCTTACAGGGAGTCCGTGAGCCTAATATGAGGATCTCCCCTCTGCTACCTCCGCGGTTACCGCCATCACCACTGAAGACCGCCACGTGAGACACTTCCTCCTCAAAACCCGTGAACTCACTGCTCTCTCCCCTGAGCAGCTCCCTCTCCCCTCACTTGGAGAGGCAGGGGATTTCACACTGGCTAAATGCACCATCCTCCCACTTCTCTACTCAATCACCCAAGCCATGGGTGCCATACTCAAAGCAGTGGAGGAGCTCCGTCTCCATACAACCGACCACGAGGCCCCTCTCGCCAACACCCTGGCTAATGGTTCGGCCCGCTTCGCTCAACGTATCCACATCTAGTCTACCCTGCGTGACCTGTCACTTAGGATAGCATACCTCCCTCCTGTACAAGTGGTACGACCACCACCTGCACAATCGTCCCACCCTCGCCCCTCCAGAATCTCCGCTTCTCCGGGCCACTCAGCTATGGGCGCTCCTCAACCACTCTCCCAGGGCCCCACACCATCGTTTGCAGCACTCATGCGTGGCACCAGTAATTTCGATGATGCGGCCCGGGACAATATGGGTGCCAAGATGAACAACAAGGGTAAGAAAAGTCCTCCTGCTAAGACCTCGGCAACGAAAGTTGTGGATACCATCACGGAGGGGTCTTCCCCGAAAGCCCCTCCTCCTCTTGCCCGGGCTGCAAGAACACTTTTTTGCGCATCACTCGTCCCCTGCAGCCCCCCCCTGATGCCGCCAACATAAAGGCACACCTACTGGACCTGGCCGCCTCTGTACTCTGTGAAGCAAACTGCTCTCACTCCCGCTCCCTCAAACCCATCATCAACGACAGAGGCTTAGCCACCCTCATAGTCACAGAGACCTCGGTCCCAGCTGCCTCCTATGCCCCATACTTTGAGGTCCTTACGACCAAATTCAATCAGGCCTACCCCATCAGTATAAATGCTTTGCTTCCACCCACCTCTGTGCAACTCGCTATCCACTCCCTTCCTGTGGACTACATGCCACATTAGGATGAAGACCTGTTCAGTTACCTCTCCAACTCAATCCTCAACTCAAAGGACGTTGCCATCTCAGGGGCCCGCTTTCTCAACCCGAACCTTCAATCCGGTATGGAAATACCTGCCTATTCAGTGGTGATCAACGTCGAACCTGATCCCATCCAAACTATGCTTCTGTCCATCTATCTCTATGGCAACTTGAGGACCTTTGAGAAACCCTACTGGTCCTCTCCCCTCACCGAGTACCAAAAGTGCTGGGCGTATGGCCACGTCAAGCCACTCTGCAAAGCCGAATCCCCAACATGCCCTTTGTGCTCCCTCCAGCACACGCAGGCGGAACACCGCTACCCCAATCCTTCGTGCGCTAGCTGTGGCAATGCCAAAGCCATCCTCAACTGTTGTCTGGCCTCCCCTGCCAGATGCTCCAACTTTGGTGAAGCGCACTCAGCCAAGAGTGGTGACTGCCCTGAGCGCCACCCTCCGACGAACTCTCGCCCTGCCCCGGCCGCTGCAGCAAGCTTGGCGCCTTTAGACCCTGACCAGAAGGATGTCCGGTGCGCAGAGATCCACTCCCCCAGCACACTAGGGGATCCAACACCCCCCGACAAGGCCTCCTCCCACCATTTCAGGCAGAAACGCCAAGAGCCACCCGCACCCCACTACCAGCCACTCCCCTCCCACTCGCCTGCCAACCGGCTCAGCCTGGTAAGATGTCGCACAACAGCGAGATCTCTCCCCCATGACTCGGCCCGGGACACCCTCTTTCCATAGTTCAGCACAACTTCCTCGGGAGCTGGGATGTGTTTCTTTACTAGTTTTATTCTTTTGCTTCAGCAAAAAACCCTCCCTAGATTGTATGTCTACAGGACCCTCCGGTCTGAAGGAATTGATTACCTCATTTTTCGGGCTTCACATCGTTTGCCCTTCATCTAGCGATCGCCGCCCTTGGCTGGCCTTTTATGCTTTTAGGTTATTAGTTGACATGGCCACCATCACCCCGATTTTCACCGGCAGATCAGATCTCCCTACCCGTGAAATATCCACCCCCTCCCTATTGGGCGGGAAGGCTGAGATGTTCCACATAGTCAACTGCTACAGTGTATGGGGCTCGACAGCCACAGAGAGAACAGTTTCACCCACCCTTGCCCTTCCAGCCACCTCCTTCCCTACCCTTGTAGTCAGAGATTTCAACATCCACCACCCCTTGGCAGACCTGATGAGAAGACACAACTCCTCTGAACTCTAGGCTTCCTTCCTGTACTTCTCACAGGCCGCTGAGCACTGATTCACACTTCTCAATACCACAGGGGTACACACCCGTTTCCCACTGCAAGCTCCCTCCAGACCCTCACTCTTGACCTTGCATTTGCGTCCTGCACTCTAATATCATTCTTCCTGGAATAGATCCTTGACCGGCCTTCTACAGGCTCTGATCAGGTTCCCATCACGATCAAGCTGGCACACCCGATCACAGCCCCTTTGCCCCTAGCTCCGAACTAGGTCAGAACTGACAGGCCTTCCCTCGAACAACTGCTTAAGCAAGCCAAAGTTCCCCCCCTCCAGATCTCCCGACCAGATATTTACTCGAGAACTAGTTTGACTCACACCTCGACACCCTAATCATGCTCGACAAAGCACATACGCCACTCCGCCGCCTCTTGATCAGAGCCAAACAATAGTGGTCCCCTGTGCTAACTACGCTACCGAAAGAATTCTACTGATCCTCCCGGAATGCCCTGGTCTCTCATGATCGGCAACACAGGGCTGCGGCCAAACTCTCCAATCAAGGTTACTTCAAGTCTATCAAGGCCGCCAAGGCCCAACACCGGAAGTCCTCCCTGGTGGACGCCACACCACGTACCATATGGACAGCCAAGAAATTCGCCATCCACAGAGTCATGCCCAGATTCCCTCACCTTCCTGATGCCACCTTGCTTGTAGAGGTCAAAAAAGCCCTGCTGCTCCACTTTTTCCCCCCAATGCTGTTCCCAATTGCTCCCTCCATTCTAATGCGCCACAAAGGGTGCAACCCGCTTCTCCGAACTGAGATACCAGCAGTGCGTTGGAAGTGAGCCTCACCCTCTGCTCCAGGACCAGACGCAATCCCTTACACCGTATGGAAAAGGGTTCACCTCATAGCGCCCCGACTCCTGACAGACCTCTTGGGCCCCCTCTTGAAGTTTGGTTATCACAGGGTCTCAATGAAGAAGGCCAATAGTATAGTACTCAACAAACCAGGCAAGCCCTCCTATAATTCACCTGCTTCCGACAGGGTTATCGTCCTCCTTCAGACCATCTCCAAGATCCTGGAGAGGGTTATTGCAGCCTGCCTCTCCCTTGTGGCTAGGGTACTGAAGCTCGTCCATCACAATCAGTGTGGCTCCCTCCCCACCCTCTTATCGTTTGACGTTGCTCTTTCCCTGGTGCACACAGTCAGGACCCTCCAATGCTTGAGACTCAAGGCCTCTCCCCTATTCCTGGATATCAAAGGGGGATTCAATAATGTTAACGCATCCATCCTATGCTCCTCCCTTAAGAAAGCGAGAGTCCCTCACTACATGGTCGCATGGATCGACTTATTCCTCTCTCAAAAGACTTGCCGCCTATGTTTTCAACGATCACCAAAGACATTTTCCCCAGTCCAAGTGGGCACCCCACAAGGCTCCCCAACATCCCCGCTCCTATTCGTCATATACGTGGCATCTCTTCATATTGACCTCAACAATATGCGTTCCGTGTTGTATGTTGACAACTTGGCATTGTCGGCAGCATCACCATCATATAGGACAAATGTCAGAATCCTACAGAGAGCATTCAGGCAGATTTGGGCCCAAGCCAGAGCTCGCGAGGAAGGCTTTAGCGTTCCCAAGATCACACTCATCCACTGAAGGACTCCTCTGCAGAGAGACCCCACGGGCACTCCCTCCCCACCTGCCATATGCCTAGATGGCCAGATCTTCCCCCCCCTCCCCTGCATCAGATGGCTAGAGTACTGATTTGCCCCTAACCTGGCATCTTCAGCGCACTTCGCAACGAGAGTAGGCTTGGCACAAGGCGCCTTCACCACTATTAAAAGACACTGTGTACCAGGCTTGGGCCTCTCCCCTCACCTCTCTCACAGCCTAGAGAAATCACTACTCCTCCACTTGCCTATATGGGTCCGTCATCATGGTCCTAGCAGAAACATGCTTGCGATGATAGATATCTACTTGTGCCAAGTCCAACGATGGGTTTCAAACTGCTTCAGGTCAACCCCCATACCCATACTGTCAGGACAGGCCTGCATCCCCCCTCTACAAGCTATCATCCATAACTAACAGCACCTGGCCGCCCTGAGGGTGGTCTGCCCGGCACCTACAAACAACCCGGCAGCCGGCTGCCTCTGCCCGACCTTCCCTTTTCTGCTCCAGTACAACTCCCCTGACTTGAGCAGAGCTTTCAGGACTCAAAGGGCGCCCAACATAATGCCCGTCTCCTGGAACACAAACCCCCCACTTACTACACATTCCCGTTGTCGCTAACACCGCACCTGTTCATGGGACTGGGACAGTATATGGCTGGACGCATCGACCAAATGAGAGCCCAAAAGACCTATCTCCCCTCCCACCTCTCATTGTCAAAGTTAGACAAACCCAGACACTGCCCTAGATGCCGTTAGGCGGAGGGAACAATTCGCGATCCCATACTCCGCTGCCAGTCAAGATCCTACCACAGAGAACGCCTCCTCCAAAGCCTCTCTCGGGTGGGCCCTGACTCACCCCTCTAGACCAGTAAAGACCTGCGCCTGGCCCTGACTGCCTTCATAAGGGGCACCGCCACTAACTACCCACCTGACATGTTCCTGTCCCTCCCTCCCTTGCCGGCCTCGATGGTCTTCCCCTCATCACAAGTATCGTGCTGTGAGGTGCACGGACTCCTTGTAAGGATTTCCAGGGCAAGGTTACCCTACCTTGCCACGCACGAACTTCGATGGAAAAATATAACAGCCCCCTCCAGCCCTGGCATAGGGACGGCGCATCATCGCTGGCCGCCTGGGTTGTTGCGTCCCAACACCAATGCCCACTATCACTGAAACACAGCTTATGACACGGTATATGACATGGCCGTGCGTCCGACCGGATCCTGTTGGCCAGATATATGAGGGAACACGTCCGGGCAGCTTATGCAGGTGGGGGCAGGTGTCTCAAACGACGGCGCATAAAGCTACAGACCGTTGAAGACAGGTGGTTGGAAGAGTGGGTCGCAGGTAACGGGACGTTTCGCACAAAGGTTAGTCCCCTTATACCTACGAAGACGTGTAGGGCTTGCAGGAGGTGACTATACTGAGTAAGTGCATTGGGGGCATCGACAAAGGACGTGTTGGTACAGGATGGAGTCGGAGGCAAAAAGCCCATAGCCGCGATCCCGAGGAACAGTCATGTCCTGCTGGAAGACAAGAATACGACATGCGGTCACATGCCGAATTCTCTACGAAGCCAACAAAAGAAAACTAGCCATCTTCTGTATGGCAAGTTAGACTACCCCCGGTGAGCACGGGGGCAAGATAATTCGTAACCATTGCTGTCAACGGATAAACAGTTAAGCTGACACCTGACGTGGTCTCCACACCATCAGGAATAATGGAAGAGCAGACAGACAAGTTGGCCATGGGAGCAAAAATGTGTGGTAGCAAGTTTTCATGGTCTACGAGTGTTCACACTCAGGTGAAGTTCGCAGAATTGTGAATAAGATACTTGGTTAGTTTAGAGTTAGCATGTATACCGCGATTGGTATGAGGCAGAATATACATATCGAAGCATCTTCGTGGTTATTTAAACACAACAAGCCCGCACAAAACATCTTATCAATAGAATAAGCTTTTATCTTATCGTTACCAATACCTCGACGACCCACCCCAAAGTATACCATTTTATCTAGCTTACCTTACTCCTGTCTTGTTAGCCAGTTCTCTGATATAAAGTGATTCAGGTCCTAGCCGTCGGAATACCTCACACTGAAGCGACCACCTGACACGTGTCCTTTCAGCCTTTTTCCTTCCTCTGCACTATGCTCGATTTAGGGTTTATCCTCACGTACACGGTAGTGTTTTCCAATTACAAGTAGGCAGTTGTTATAATCGTTTACAATTATCGCTGAATTTGTTAGATGTGAGTTAGCGATGTCTCCTGCACCTGACACGATTTGGAGATGATTTTATATTTTTATTTGTTTTTTGGTTGTTGACATTAAGGTTTTGTTTACACCATAGCTAGCACTCCATGTGAGTTCTTGTACCGTAACAATGGATACATGATATCAAAAATAAAAATAAAAATGCCCAAGAGATACAATCTTCACACAACCATCGAAGTACTTTTCTATACTAAAGATATTGCAATACGATTACGCTTTAATCTCTTTATACTCACTCCTGGTCTCGATGAGCCTACACTCTGAGAATGATCCTGGAGACTATTGTGATAGTCTCAAGGACGGGTTGCCCTAACATAGCACTATTGTGATAGTTCTACCAAGACACGCCAATCCACCCTTCTTAGTATCTGACAAGATAGTTTCTGACAAAGACAAGCAAGCCAGTTCCGTACTATCCGAAGAGATAGTACCTTTCTGCTCCTTCGTGCAGAAACAGGAGACTGACTTACTCAGGAGACGACTGTCATTGCCTGTTGCACTACTACTCAACAATAGGATTGTTACACCTTGCCCCTCTTAGAGGATGATAGCGAGTGGATCGTAATGTTTCGCGATGGTGAGACCTTTACCACAGGTCATGCATTACGCCATCTCTTTGCAATGGCCCTGCAACATACCACTGTTAGCAACCGACTGCAGATATGACAGCAGTTTAGGAATAGCTTTTGTGATGATTTGTCAAACCTACTTTGTACTGGTCAGGTTATTGTTCCTGCTGAAGGTGACACTATGGAGAATGAACTTTCACTAGACTATGGACTTTACCATATCCAACAACCTTTGAATGAGTATGGTAAATCATTAGCTGAGTTTAGCCTACCGCAACCAGTATTGGAGTGAAGGGATATGGAAGGACGAATAGTACTAGTAGGGAATACATTGGTTACAGAGAAGATGGAATATCAGTTGGGACAACAGCAGGAGTAGGCAGAGGAGATGAGACAGCAGTTGAATGAGGAACAGGTTGCCAGTGTTCTGACAATTATTGCTGCAGTAGAGAGCTATGAGCAGGACCGACACTGACCGGAACTACAAAATGCCTTCTTCCTACATGGCCCAGCTGGCACTAGAAAGAGCTTTCTTTACAACTGCTTGGGCAGCTACTTTCAAGCCAAAGGAAAGATAGTCAGGTATGTTCCATCATCAGGGATTGCTGCCCAACTACTTCCTGGAGGCAGGACTTCACACTCAAGGTTTACAATTCCCCTATTGAATGATATTAACGATGTCTGCAATATTACTCCTAACTCTAATCTTGCAGACTTGATTCACAAGAGATCTCTGATCATTTGGCATGAGGTTCCGATGCCCCATAAAGCTTGCTTCGAGGCTGTAAATCGAACCTTGAATGATATTTGCAACAGTAATAACCAGAGAGTCTTTGGCGGGATTCCTGTCGTACTTGGGGGTGACTTTGCCCAGATCTTGCCTGTTATCCTCCACGGGACAAGGCAAGCAACTGTGCTTGCATGTATTCGCCATGCATCAATCTGGGCAAACTTACACATCCGCAAACTCAAGACCAGTATCTGTGTCATTGCCAGTGATGCCAATTAATTCTTTCTAACCTTCATTAAGGACCTGGTTACAAACCCTCTACTTCATGGAAATCATCAACTCCTGAGATA
>Ga0307510_10005969_pt1 | contig 14533 bp, 16 predicted proteins | sample 12_EM_MG_FD_207224 | JGI IMG/M metagenome (GOLD analysis project Ga0307510, IMG submission 207224) | Populus trichocarpa ectomycorrhiza microbial communities from riparian zone in the Pacific Northwest, United States - 12_EM | ecosystem: Host-associated > Plants > Roots > Unclassified | place...
CATTCGTACTTTGTACTGGTGGTGCGCCTTCTTTATTTACTAGTATTTGTGGCGCTGTGATGGCAGAGTTCCGGGCGCTTGCGCTTAGAGCTTGGCAGCCACGTGGTGCTTCTCACGGGGGTTCCTAGTTAGTTACCAAAAACGAAACCGACTTATTGCCCTGGCCTGTGTGACCACTGATGTTCCCATCCGTCTGTCTCTTCGAACACTGGGTCTTGCTGGATAACCGTCTTTTTCTTTCCGGTCACCGGATAACTAAAATTTCGGATAACTAAAAATTTGCTGGAAAAGGGGGCTCCCTCGGGTTCCGATGCGTGCGGTCACACGTATTCCTCCGGAGCATTACACAACGTTACGGTATCGGATACAGGACTTGAGCTCCCGTTTCACCCGTTGTGGACTTGCTCTGTGACCTGTACCCTTTCGCACTCGACTTGTGGTCGGAGCTTCGGGTGATTTCTCAGTACCGCCAGTGTGCTGCCTTTCCGCTTCTTCCCCTCAGCGGCCTGGCGAATCTCTTCACAGGGGTCCAAGTCAGGTTGCGGTTGCCATGTGCCTAACTCTATGTCTTGGCTTGGACGCTTGGGCGTATGTGGCGCCATACCTTAAGAGAATGATCGCTACACCGTGTGACGATGGATACCCGCGATACCCTCACGTCTCTTATGGGCGTTCGGGCACTGTGGTTGACGTTGACCCTACTCAGAGGCGCAAGTGCGGCTAACCATTACTTGAGAGATTCCTTGTCAACCTTGTTCTTCAGTTTCCCCTGTCACCTTCCCGGATGTGACGCTTCGGGTACGTTATGTATTGGCGTACCTTTGGTCACGCTTCAAATACGGGCGCACTGGTACTGTGCGTATGTGGCGGCGTAATAGGGCAGGGCAGGGGCTAGGCAAGTGGGCTTTTCGGTTCTCCATATCTGTCACCTTTGTAGCGGAATCCCTGATACCCCCAATATCCCGTTTTTGCAGTGTCGCCGTTCTTCTGACGTCGGGTGTAAATTGTCGGAGTCTCTTGCTTTTTCGAACTTTATCAACGTGCGATCTGATCGTCAAGGCTGCCAGTAGGCTTCCTTGTTTTTTTATTTTATTTGTTTTTTTTTCTACCCCCGACAAATACTTTTCGCACGCCTCCGTACGCACGACGCTTTGCCTTGAGCGCCATTCTGCACTGGCAGGCGTTGTATGGACGCCCAAATGGCACAAGGAGTAAGATCCTTCTTTACGATTTAGCGGCAATGCCTGCTTTGGGGGAGGGGGGGAAATGCGACTCGGCCATGACTGATTAACCAACGAACGAATGGTCGCTCGGAAGCCTGTTCACACAGTCTCTGAATCCGACTTCTCTTGTAGCCTAAGATATGACCTCGCTCCTAGTATCCCAGTCGCTACCTAGGACAAGCTTTGTTAACCGCTTTTCCTCTGAGGTTGAAAATGCTTGTTGTCTATTACTGGATTGGCTACGAAGCGGCCTACAAGCGCCTTATCCACAACTCGTTGCGCCCTATTCGCGCGTGCCCTGAAATTTACAGGTCCTCTATCCTAGTAGTACCCTACCCTACCCTTTCCTACCCCCCGCCTCACCTCACCTTCACCATGCACCCAATCCCCTGAAGCTCAGGAAGGCAGCACGATTTAGTGGTCTCTGTCTGTTATATCGATCTGGAACGGGCCTTGGAGCGTTCGTCATTTTGGTGACGACTTTGTTCAGTGCGGATGTTTGCCGAATTTTATCTGATCTCCGACTTGAGCTGGCCCACGAGGTGGGGTGAATGTTGCCCTTGTGGATCTCTGTCGGTCCAGATGGTTCCCATATATTTAATCGAACTTTGCCCGCCGTCTTCCCTTCATCCACAACCATTTTTTTTTCTTCATCTCCCCGCCTGCCCCCTCCGCCGAGTCACTATCTGCCGAAATTAAATCCCACAGAATGTATCGCAGCTTCCCCGGGATGGACCAGTTCTCCTGGTCTGAATTCCCGGAGATGCAGTTCGCCTTCCCGCCCTCCCTCACTTTGGGTAATTGCTCCCCTGGTCTGCCACAAGACCAACCTGATCCTTGCGACCCAAACTCCACGTCGTTTGACGACAGTCAGTCCAATGACTCGCTGGACTTCTACCCTCCTCCGTGCGTCGCCATTCACCCCCCTCCGGGAAGAGGCGACGTGTGGGATACATTGGATCTTTTGCAGCTTTATTCTGCGAATCCTGGTGTACCCCCCGCGTCCGCAGGACAAACTCTTCCAAGGCAACAATTTGTCTTTGGCGACGGACAATCTCCCTTCGCCTTAAACCTAGGAGACTTTTGGCCTGCCCAAGGAAACGATGTCTCTACGCCAATTACACCGGTCTCTGTGCCTGACCCTCACTCTCATCCTTCTCCTATTCCATCTCTTTCCCCTCCCCTTCTTCCCAGATATAGCTCGTCTTTCTCGCAGAACAGCCAGCCTGACGACCCTATTTCTGTGACGTACCCCACCCCCTCTGAATCTGTCTCGACATGGGGTGACCGGGACTTTCCCCTCCAAGGAGATTCTCAGGTGACGGCCCCACCCCCGACTCGGAAATCTCGGCCTATTCAACGGCCATCAGGCCGCCCCTCCAAGAAACGAAAGGCCGACCAAGCCGACAGCGACGACGAAACCGTACGCGTGTTTTTACATTTCTAGCACCCGATTCTAAAATTTTCCCCCGGCACGAAAGTCGTTGCTTCAATGCTGTATGACGGTAAAGCCAGAGAGCCTGGCAAGACATCTGAAATCCGACGGGCACAAGCGCAACGCAGGCCTGCCTCTGGATAGGCCCGAGGTGTGCACCTTTTGCAACATCGCGTAGGTATCCCTTCCCTTCATTCGCGGCCACGACGTAATTATGTCAAACTCACCGCCGGCACGGAATGGTAGCTTCGCCAGGCAAGACGCGCGGAATCGCCATTTTCGTTCTCAACACGGAGGTAAAATCCCCCCCGTCGCTCGCAAGGTCTACGAGAAGTTGAAAAGGCCGAGTGCGACACATCCGAACCTGCTACCCAGGAAACGCAGTAAGTGAGCAATGCTATTCAGTGCAGAAAGGTGCCGTTTCAACGTTGAATCTTTGAGTCTGGCTCTGATTCTAAAGCAACGGGAACAGGTACTAATAATATCTCCACAAGTCGGCCAATATTTTCCTCTGCCGGCCTTCGTTTGACGGTGCGAACCGCCTTCCATCTTGTGCAACGTTTTTTCTGCTCGGTTTCGTACATTTCAAGCTTGACACTGTTTCAACCTCGCTCCAACAACAGTATTCCTGATTCTCCTAACGATACGATACGCCCTCAATTTATCACGGAACTTCACGAAGCCGTTACGCTGTGTCAGAGCCCATCACTCATGTTTCTCTATCTGACTCATTGTATTCAGCCAAAAGTACACCCCGTCATCTTGACTGTAGCTATAGCCCGTGTTCTTTTCCTCGTAGTACTACCGTTTTCTATATCCGATCTGATCTACTTGAATATAACAAATGTTTTCCTCTCTATGCAGTCCAACTATTGTTACAGTCCACCCAAATCGCTGCACATCATGTCTTCCCCCCATTCTATTTAAAAAGCTAGTGTTATGGACCCCTCGGGTTGCGCATGTCACTAGAGGTGCTCTGACGCCCATTGGCCTGCATATTGCGCGAAAGAATACACCACGCCTCGGCGTATCATGGTCACGAGGGCTTGTGTACCGCCTATGTACTTCCGGTCGCGTGTGTTGGTATAAGTGGAGTAGACACGCTGCCCAAATGGAGTAGAAAGAGTACACATTTTATGTTGTCGATTCACCACCCAATCACGGTGGTCAGCTGATGGACCAAGCCCGACAAGGGCACCACACAGTCCCTATAAGTCGGAGAGTGTCACGGTCCCAAGGCCACATGTATATATAAATCATTGTGCTGAGAACGAGTGACGGTGCGCGTCGAAATCTCAGCCCGCAACTCGACGCTTTTGCGCCATTGACGAATGGTTCGACGAAGTGTACAACACATTGTCAAATTCGTCCCATCTATCAAAACAATGAGACACAACAAACGCCCTAGAATACAAGGATAAACTCTATCATGCTGGGGCTTCCGTCGGGAATTTCCCTTCACCCCACCGCCGTATCCGCGACGCCATCTCCACCGCGGCAGAGCCCCAGTCCTCGCCATGGTTGTGGCCTTGGCCCGAACGGCCCATGCCAGCGCGCTCCAGGGCTTGTTCTTCATTGAGGGCGGTGAGCACCCCGAATATGACGGGCACGCCGGTGTCGAGCTGCACGCGCATGAGCGCCTCCGAGACGCTTTGACAGATGTACTCGAAGTGCATGGTCGCGCCTTTGATGAGCACCCCGATCGCAATCACGGCGTCGAAGGGTTGTTTTTGGGTGCTGGCTGTGCTGCCGCCGATGACAGGCGTCCCAGATCGTGGGGTGCCAATGTTGAAGCCCCCCAGCAAGTCCGTGGCGGTTGCGCCGGCTTGGACATGGGAACCGGCGATCACCCTACGGTAAAAACTCTGAGGGTGCGGTTGACGTGGTCAAATGGATAGGATGCGAACCGCTGGCAGGCTAAGGGAAGCTCGTAGCTCCCTGGCACCGACTGAATGACGATGTTATTGTCCTTGACGCCGGACTCCTTGATCTTGCGAACTGCGCCCGCAATGAGCGCATCTATGACGGCTTTGTTCCATCGTGCGTGAACTATTGCGATCCTCAAGGTCGACCCGTCGAACTTTTCAGAAAAGATAGGATGGCTTTTGACGGAATCGCCCATGGTTGCTTGTCGTCGGTTGATCGCAAAGGCTAATCAGGAAGAGCATTAAGCGCTTCCATTGATAATCCAGGAATAGACCGGCCCGGAATTCCTTCGCTATTTCTGCCACTGCCGTTATGACCAAGTCAAGGTCACAGGCCAAAAACACCATAGAGCCTCAGAAAGAGGCAGGAGCCGACTTGACACGTATGTTGTATATCTACCTTTCTCTTCGTGCTCGTCTTAACGGAGTATAACAGATGTCTATACCTTAATCCATTCTTTCTTGAAGGAGAGGTCTCACACAAAGGCGGCAAGCGCTCTCAAAAACGCTGTCAATGGCATCGTCAATATAGATGACGCTGCCGTTCACGACGGGCCAACTCTACAGAAGATTTTGGAGGAGTGGAAGGAACTGAAGGCTGCCACGGATGCTATGTATGTGCAGTGGACTACATTCACTATCCCATATTTATGCCACTCCAGGGATACCTCAAGTTCTGATTCTAGTTCTGGTGAGTGCACTGAGGCTAGATAATTTTCATTTAGTTCAGCTCTCACTGCGCCTAGATTCGTCTGATGAATCATCGTCCGAGGACGACAGTGAAACAGAAAACATGACAGGCAAGAGCAAGTCGACGCCGTGTAAGACTTGCTTGTTGTGAACGTTATCCCCGTGCGACTTATGGCACCTCTATCTTCAATTCATCCCTAGCCGATTCCTCTGGTCTGGACAATCCATTGTTCCCCTCAGCTCACCCTCACTTACCCCGACTCAGATGATAGCAGCGATGACAGTGATGCCAGCCACCCAAAAGCAACGCAACGGGTTGCAAATTCACAGGAGTCCCAGCGCGACTCGAGCAAAACTCTTTCTTCCGAAGATGTCACTGACAGCGATGAGGAGTCTACGGATGAGGAGGACTCAGATTCAGGCATTGATTCCGATGTTGATATGGATTCAAGCACTGTTCCTACTGCCACGGAAGGAAGTAAAAGGAAGGCTTTACAGGTGAAAAAACCTGCCACGTCTTCCTCAGGCTCCACCTCTAGCTCTAGTTCCGATTCGAGTTCTAGTGAGGACGATCAAGTAGCAAGAATACCAAAGCGCAAAGCGAGGCCCAGTTCGAGTTCGAACTCTAGCTCTAGCTCTGATTCGTCAGATTCTGATTCTGACGAGGATGGTGAACCCCCAACAACGAAGAAATCGATGCGAAAGGCAGCTTCGTCCTCCTCGGACTCGGCCTCTAACTCTAGCGCCGAGTCCGACACGTCTGAGAGCTCGTCGTCAGAATCCGGTTCAGAGGACGTGAATGTGTCAAAGAAGCGGGCAGCTATCCAAGCTACTCGGAATCTCGCGAGCTCGTCGTCATCCTCATCTCAGTCAGAAGACGAACTTGCAGAGACGCCGGTTACGTCGGTGAAACCTGATCCTGACGCGCGAGCAACGAAGAAGCTTCGAGCAAACGAGGAAGGTGCAGCCATAATCACCGAAAGTGTTACAGCAAAAATACAGGCAGGCAATGGGCGTGGAGGCAAAGCTTCGCGCAAGCCAAACACACCCTTTCAACGTGTCAACATACAAGCAGTAAACTACTATGATGATAAGTTGAAGGACAACACTTTTGAATCACGAGTTTGTCCTTTTTCGTGTCTGCTATTGCATAGGACCTTTCTGAAGGCGCGTAACTGCACAGGGAGCGCACGGGGATGACTATGGCGCGCGAGCAAATCGCGATTTGATTGTGACACGCGGAGACGGGTTCAGAAAAGAGAAAAACAAAAAGAAGCGTGGGTCTTATCGAGGAGGGGATATCACGGTAAGCCTTCCCTGATCTTGGAATATGGAAAGGGAGCTGGCTAACTTGCCGTAACTGCAGTTACACTCCCATAGCTTCAAGTTCGAAGATTGAGACGGCGATATCTTCCGAACTTCGATGCTAAACATTGCATTCACTGGCGGCTCCATAATTAGTTACCAGCCGTCCTCATAACTAGAGCAATATAGACATCTACATCATTAAGGCTCGTCTAAAACACGAATAAACTTGAAATCGACAGCATCCTGCCACGGGGGAGGTGCTTCCGGAACTTTTTCTGATGTGGAATAGTTTCTTCTCGTGCCTGGTGTAGGTTCGTACCAGTCGAGTTCAGGCGCAGATATACATGCAGCCACGACGTCTTCCTCACCCTTACGTCGCCATACCACCTGGGGCCAGAGCCATCTACCTCCGAGGATTAACATAATCCTTCCAGACCCCTCTATAAAACTTGACATGATGGGGTCGCCAGGTGGAATCGCATCGAGCCGGAACGTGATGAAAAATCTGTTGTCATACAGTACTTCTGCACGTCGTCTTGGGGGCGACAGTTCCGTGCTGATATCACGATCGAAGCCAGACTGGCAGGGTCGTGGTGGTGGTGCACGTGATGCAAGCCATCCGAAGCGCTCGCCCCGTCTCGGTTCTCCATGTTTTAGCACTCCGTATCGGCTGATTCTTAGAGGTGTCCAGAGGACGTTTGCACCCGCCTCGAATCGGGTACGGGTCTTGGAAGCCGGGTCGGGATCCCACACGCGTTGGACGATACGTAGTAAGCTCTCGTTACGCCGTCCGGCTTGTGCGCGCGCCGAGCCCCATGGGTGTGGTGAGATGTACCGCAGGATGCGGAGGACTATCGCCAGCTGTATAAGCGGGTCCGTGACAGTGGAAAGGTTGTCGGCAGCGAGGATAAAGGTGCCTGGGGGAGCAGGAACAGAGAAGCGGCCGAGATACGTGCTGACTTGGATGAGATGCGTTCAGGCTATTGCGCATATATGACCGTGGTGAAATGGTATTACCTCGACTTTCGACATCAGATAGATCGCGGGATAAGCAGCGAACAGCTTCCTGAAGGTCTTCGCGGCCAGTCATCAAGTCGATTGGGACCGGGGTCTTCAAGTTCTCGGCGGCCGTCTTCATGCGTGGAACCTTGTCTGCCAAAACTGGAGGAAGTGCGACGGGCTCCTTCATAGAGACATCCACGTCAGCCTCGATTTTTTAAACACGATTGTGCGACGAGCAGAGACGAACGACGATTTCAGCAGGGTGTTGGCGCGCCTTTTCGTTGCAAGCGAGGACATGGCGAATGGCGTTGCGCAGCGTGAGTTCTGGCTGGAAATTCGTACGGTCGAGCACGTAGGGGATGCCATGCAGATCGCAAGTGGCGAGAATTCTGTCCTAGGGCGTAACGCGCGCGCACGCATGCAGACTCATCGTTCAACCACGCAAAAAAGAGTATGAGAGGTGGGTGCGGCGCTGACCTTGGTCACGCCGAGCAGAGGACGAACGATCCAGCGATGCAACCCCTCGTGTCCAAACCAGCCGAAATCGCCCTCGCGCTTGCCGAGCGCCATCCCGAACCGACGCACGGGTCGCATCCCGCCCAGTCCGAGCGACGTGCTGCCCGAGCCGAGCCGCATGAGCACCGTCTCGACCTGGTCATCCGCGTGATGTCCCGTCGCGAGGACGTGCACGCGCCGGCGGACCATCGCGTCGAACATCAACCGATAACGCGCGGTGCGCGCGACAGACTCGATGGCATCGCCGCCGCCGCCGCCGCCGCCACCACCACCCTCTCCTGCGCCCGGGCGGGACGGGAACGGCGCCGTGCCCCAGGGGATGCGGAGATCTGCGTGGTCGGCCGCTTTGAATTTGGTCGCTGCTGCGTTTGCGGCGCGCGCCATCTTCACGGCGTCGCTTTGGAGGTCGTGGTCCACGTGGAGAGATAGGATGGAGTCGGGGAGATCGGGCAGGACGGGCAGGACAGGCCCCTCTTTGTCGTTCTTTTGCTTTCGCTTCCAGTCGATCATGCGTCGGAGAAGAAAGAGGAGACATGTCGAGTCTGGTCCGGCAGAGCTCGCGACGGCTGTTTGGGTGGTTGTAGTTCGAACGGCTACGGAGGAAGGTTCAGGTGTCATTACTGACCTATTGTGGATGGCCAGCCAGTGGGAGGCCGACACTTGTCTATCATCTGAATAAACTCTGCATTAGTTATGGCGCGAATTTGTGGGACGCGCATATCGACGACAGAGAAAGTGTCAAGAGCATGTCCACCAACGGGCCGTGATAACCGGAGAAACAGACAACTCGACAAACAAGTGGACACAGTAAACTCTGCATGCTACAAACAAGTTTGAAACAGCCTGGTCTGTCTAGAACAAGTACATGTACACGTACATTTTATTTCCGAATCGATAAAGCAATTACAGCAATACTTGTCAGTGAGAAAAGGGAGGTACATCCTATGCGTAGCGTAATAGTACGACATTGTGCAAGTACAAGGAGGACGAACAGGGCCAAGGTCCCACGCCCATTCGACATCGTCCCTGTCCGTGGCATGCAGTAACGCAGTATATGTAAGTACAGAAAGGCTAAGTCAAAATCAAGGAAAACATGAACGGGTCGCTGGGGTTTTGTGAGGGAAGATTAGCGGCGACACGTAAGACGACAGACGGGATGGAATGGGGGCCCATTTGCTACTCGTACATGTTGTTTTCGAAATCAAAATATAGGCAACAGTGATAGAAAAAAAAAATAACGCGAGATCTATGTGACTGATGAAAGCCGTTGGTCTCTTTGATGACGGAGAGGCGCCCACTTAGGAGGGGAATCCGGGTACACCACCTGTGAAGCCTTGACCCGGCACTGGGCTCGGGTTGCGCATGAGGCTTTGTATTGTTTGAGTGTTGACTAGGGGGAAGCCCATCTGCATCTGCATCTGCATCATGGGACTCATCTGCTGCAGCTGCAGCTGGGAGAAAGCGAGAGTGTTTGGGTTAGTCATACCAAACGCTTGCTGTTGCGGGACAGGTGGCGACGGCGAGCTAGTCTGTGGTGACGGCGGAGACTGGATATTCGTGGTTGGCCCACCTGCGGCATGGGCTTGCATCCTTTGGATGTGTTGTAGCTGAAAGAGATTTGGACGAGTTAGACAACACGTGAAATGAGTTACAGGACATTACCTCGTAGAAAGCAAAATCTTGGAGCAGTGATGTCCTAGCTGGGTGTGTGTGGAAGATTCGAAGCATCTCTTGGCCTGCGTCAGGGGGGAGCTCCTGGGTATCCCGCGAGTTAGTGACTGGCTTTCTCTCTTGGGTATTGCTAAAAAGGCGCTCCTGCTCAGTAAAGGGGTAGAACAATACTAAACGATACCTACTGCAGGCGTATGTGACGCAGGTTGGCATTCGGAATGTCGCGTACAAAAATCCACCGAACTTTGAACACGCCCTTCCACTTGTCGGAAGCCCAAACGGTGCTGCTTCGCGTATAATCCACAGGGGTTAGCATCTCTGCCATACCGCAGAAATGGCCACTAATGAAATGACATCAGCGCGACAAACGAGCACAAGATAAAACGATAGCACCTGGCATTGACACTGAAGAAGAGATAGATTGGGCCTCTCCCCGCGTTCTCTTTGAAGGCCTTATCAAGCCTCTTGTTCCCAGGATCGGTAGAGCTCCATATCTCGTATTTGAGAGACTTTTGCACGTCATCTTCGGTGTAAGACTTGATCACAAAATAGCGAGCCTAAGAGACGAATCAATAAATGTCGCAAAGGACAGAACACACAGACAACGAACAAACGCAGGGCGTGTATCGAAATTTTGGGGGTTATAACCCTTCGTTGCAATAAGAGTGGGAATGTCGATGGGCGATGTGAGAAGACCAGGCTGAGCGCCCAAGGCGCCAACGCCACCCACTTGCGTGTTTAAGCCCAGCCTTGCGTTTTGCTGTTGGGTAGCTTGAAGGAACTGCGCCGGAATGGGAGGAACATTCGGAATCCCCTGTGCCTTCAACTGCTGCTGTTGGGGATTGGTTCCATAATTGATGTTCGGGTTCGACGACCGTGTGTGGAGAGTGCGTTCCTTTTGATCCCAGGTTCCCGAAGCCGTGAACGCGCGATCATCGGTTTCACCTGTGGTCCCACGTTGCTGTTGCCCCGTCGACTGTGGTAGTCCATGACCGATGGGTGGCACGTAGGCGGACGCGCTGACAGGGCCCGATGAGCCTCCGGTGACCTGGTTACCACGTTCGTCCATGTTCGTGACGAGCTGTAGCCTGCGCGAGGCACTGCTATCACTGTCAGTTGGTGTCGCATTCCGCAATACCGTGAACTGCGGCGGCTGATTCGGATTGAAGCGTGGTGGATGGTTGGACTGTGCACCGGAGAAGGCAGCTGCGGAATATCCCTGGCCTTGACTGTTGATGTCCATGGAAGACAAGGCTCGCTGGACATCATCAATGGCAGAGCTCCCGCTGTTGGACCCAACCAAGTTGGCATTTCCCCCGGAAGGGCGCCATTCATTGCTGGGGGTGCTCCACGGGGATCGGTTGATGGGGCTGGTAGGGGGATATTGCTGACCCTGGTTCGAACCCTGCAGGTCGAAGTAAGATTCATCCTCGTGGCTGTGGGAACTCCCAGTAAAATCTTCCTCGCCGCCAGTAGGGCTGGGTGGCTGGGGCTGACGACCATGCGAGCGGCCTTGGTTTTGCAGAGTACCGGCACGCCTGAGGCTAACCGAGGCCATCTTCTTGGCCCTTTCACTCGCAGCACCATAAGTGAGTGACTGGTGTCGTCGAACGGCAGAGCCGGGGGGCGGGGACGGGATGGTACCGAACTGTGTCGCCAGTGGGGAGGGTGAGTTTTGACTGTGTTGATCCATGGATTGGTATTGCGAATTCTCGGCAAGGTAAATCTAGGCAAATGGTCAACGTCCGTGCGCCCTGAAATGACCTTGTAAGGAGTGTACAATACCTCGTCCTCGCTTCGCAAGCTACGTATATCCGTTTCCCACTCGTCCTCTTCGCCCTCTTGGCCAGTGATCGCCGTAAGACTGTTCAACCCACGAGGAGTATGATTACTGGCGGTGCGCGACGCATGGCCATAAGCTTTGATATACGATTGTCAGTGATAAACTTATAATAACACTGCGAAGAGAACTGGCAAATTTTGGTAGACTAAGAACCTACCTCTATTATATCGTGTGGGAAGAGAAGCCTGTCGATGAAGGGAGACTTTCGGCTCGCCGACAGCCCCTACTGATCCCACCCAATCCTGATCCACGACCTCTTCGTCACGATTCCAGGGCTGCTGGTCTTGAATTTCCTCCGAGATCACTTCCCGGGAAGCTGTTCGTGCACTTCTTGAGGCTGCCGTGATGGTGTGGACACGCCGAACGCCAGTCGATTGTTGGTCGGTTCCTACGAAACCCGGAGGTGGAGAGATGTTGTGAGGAGAGGGTGCAGACATGGTGAGAATGGGCTATGGGGAAAGGAAAGAAGATGCGGGCAATGATTAAGAGGTGGCAGAAGAGTGTTTGGCGATGGCAGTGACTCGGAGTGTGTGATATTCCCAATGGGACTAACGTTTAACGCAGTGGTGTCCAGTCGGTCGTGTTCGGACAGCCAGTCGCACCGCACTGCGTACTAACCAGTGCAGTACAGTATTGTCTCCGCACCTCACAGGAATTAACCAATCAGCCGTTGCCAGCGCTCGCTCTTGTGCGACACTTCGGCTGCTTTTTTTCGTTAGAAAAATATTCAAATTTTTTTATTTCCGTTGTTTTTGCGAAGCCGATGCTCTCGTACAGTGATGCTATCAAAATGCGAAAATGGAATAACATTGCCATGCTCCACAACCACCTCTCCATCGGGTAGAAAGTCAATAAACCTACGCGTAGCGAAGCGAGAGACGGTGGTAGAATGCCGCCAAGCATTCCAAGGGCCTCGTTGTAAAGGCGTGGCAGTGATGAGAACATCACATCACGAGGGATCATATGTATGCGCGCCGCGCGCCGCAACATTGGTTGTCATTTCTCTTTCCGGATCACCAACGTAACCTCTATCCCTGAAAAGTACTTTTTGTGACCCCAACACGAGTCCCCGTGTCGAAATGGGGGACCAGCAATCAGAATTCTCTTATTATCAGATTGGTGGCTTCAGACCCAACGTCACCTTGCAAGGGTGCTGCACCACTTTTTTTCTTTCTTAATACTCTATTCAAAGGCCTTGTGATGTCACTGCTAGAGCGCATCAATATGACATGCGCAAGCTTGCCGAAGTCATTGTTGGTTCAAATCCCTCAGTGGACCTGGTCCTCGGTACGCTTTCATTTTAATTTTCTGGTTTGGTTTTAGGGTGCTATGGACAACCCCGAGATAGGAATCAGACCCTCTGGGGCTTCGTCGATTCTTGTTCCTACCTCCGAATGGACAAAAAAAGAAGAGTTTAATTACCCAGGCCGGCCGCAACTAGCATCTGATTTCCTCTCGCTCTCCCCTCTCCAATTCAATACCGCTCTCCAGTTACACAAGAAACTTAGTGCACTCAAACCTAAAGGCAAGAGGCGAGGCGAGGATGATAGTGCTGCAAACAAACTTTATCTTGGAAACATTGGTTACTCTGGCCAATACCGTTCCTCATTCGAGCACAACCGGTATTCAGATCGTTTTACTTTTCTTTCGCTTGTCGTGATCATGTCGAACTGTCTCGTTCAGATTGTTATTTCATGCTTCAAAACCCTCCTCCAACTTCTGGAAGTTCGGTCTCAGTGGGGCCTCTCCGTGGGCATCGGCACGAGTCATTTCACTCGTCTTCAACGAGTGGTCTCACGAGAAAGGTGTGATTCTTGATATCGGTTGGAGTTCAATCACTTGTGGCACACACCCTCCTACATTTGGAACTACCGTCCACCTTGAAATCGAAGAGAGACAACGTTTTGGCAACCGAGGCCAGCAAAGGGCGGTGAGTATTCGGGAGACTCGAGCGTTGGAAATGGCAACGCATACATTCGTATAGGCTTTCCGGCATGGTGAGACCGAGGTGCTGAAGCAGGACGACATACCGACAAGGATCCGTGATTTACTCGGGTGTGAACGGCCTCTAATCCTACTCGTCCATGATGAAGACGCTGTTCGTGCCTTTTTCAAAAATCTCAACATTGATACGGTTGATTTCTCCTCCAGACTAAAAGGCTTCCTGCAGTAAGCTGTGTAAACGACTCCGGCACCAATCCTCTGAGACATCATCTTATCTAGGCCCGAGTCCCGTGGCGCGGCATTCCGCAGCCAGAGCACCTACAAGGACTCACGAGGTCGTTCACATTCCCCGAAACGCGATGAGAAGTCAGACAACAAACGTCGACGCACCCCCCCTCGCGCAAAAATGCCGGTCTGTCTCATAGACATCCGCCAATTGTATATAACGCTCTGCAAACGCTATGCGGAGTCAAATGTTTCCCTCGTCACGATCGCCGCCGAACTCGGGCTACAGGGCGACAAGAAAATCATGTGCGCTGGGAATGAGAGCCGGTGAGTAGGCGAAATACGTGCATCTGGCACCCCTACCCCAGCATCCCGCTCAAACTGGGTTTCAAATCAGGCTGTTGGCGGAAGTGTGGACTACCATGGCAAGTGGCCCCGCTATCGATGAACAATACGAAGCGCGATGGGGTTCTGGTGCAGCACTCCTCAAATCAATAGCCGCGGCCCAGAGTGGCTCACTAGATCCGAGTGACGCGGACTTTGACCCCAATGATCTTGCGCCCACGGGATCGATACCGGATGCTCAACCCTCACGCCCCAGTCAGATGATGGATTGGGATGACCTAGACGACGATGAGGAGGAATTCTATGGACGTTGAAGCTTTGAAGTCTTGTTACTGTACAATGTGCGTCATGGACCTGTAATTCGAAGTCCCTCCGGGTGTACTGTAGTGTAGTCGTAGTATGTCAG
>Ga0307510_10005970_pt1 | contig 14533 bp, 11 predicted proteins | sample 12_EM_MG_FD_207224 | JGI IMG/M metagenome (GOLD analysis project Ga0307510, IMG submission 207224) | Populus trichocarpa ectomycorrhiza microbial communities from riparian zone in the Pacific Northwest, United States - 12_EM | ecosystem: Host-associated > Plants > Roots > Unclassified | place...
AAACAAGTTTTTATGAACATTATTTTATTATTATTATTATTATTATTAAAAGATTTTTAAATTTAACTAATCAGATTTTAAATTTATTCTCTACATATCACCAGTTCGAGTCTTACAAACCTCAAGGTCACTGAAGACTTGTATAGTCGTTAATTTCAGAACTTGTAGGATTAGTCGAGGTAACGTGCAAGCTGAGCCGAATACCCATATTAATAAAAAAAAATACCTAAAAAAACTTCATACTTTTTATTTAGGTTCACACCCCTTAAATTTTTAGGTTTGTCACTATGAAAGCATGTGCAGAAATCTAGTTTACCATTAGAATAATTGGGATTAAAAGGACCACCTGTAAGCCGGTTAGTCAATAAATTAGTACTATCAGCACTAATAGGATAAACTTTACAAATATATATATCATATTTATACAAAATCATAAAGATAATACACTTGAGCAAAATTAATTAGAATTAATCATAAAAATCTTAAATCAACATAAGTGTGTGTGTGTGTATATAATTAATGTATACATACATCAAAAACAACATGCAGTAATGCACAAGGAATGTGACAGAGGCATGTATTTTAAGAGAAGATAATGACCACAAATTGACAAAAAGATGTGTATGTGCAAGGTGTCTTCTTTTTTACAGTATCTTTTGGAATAAGATAAAAATACTTAGGTTATTTTTATTTTTATTTTTATATTTTAAAAATATTTTTTAAAAAGTTTAAAAATTAATATTTTTTAATGTTTTTAAATATATATTAATATTAAAAAAAATTATTTTAATATATTTATAAATAAATAAAAACAACATAACCACGCTCCAAACTCCAAACATGCTGTTAAATTTCTAGTTTTTCCAGCTATTTTCCTTCAAAAGCAACTGGAATTTGAAGCAAATATGAAATCTTTTAGTGGAAACAAGGCAGTTCTCTATAAGAAGAAAGAGAGAGAAAGTTACCAGACTTGTCAGTGGTTAGGAGTTGTTGCACTTGATGAACCTCGGGCTTGAATTTAAAACTACCCTCTCTCTCTCCTTTTCACTTGGCTCCTTTCCTTCTCTCTTCTTGTCCATCCTCAGATTTGTGGCACCAATCCACAATTTTCTATATGGAACAGCTGCTTTAGTTCTTGATGATGCCACTGAGAGTGAGACCCAAGAGGAAGAGAGCAGTCTCATACTAAAGGGTGTCCTAAACAAAAGAAAAGCCAGACTTGATATGGCCTCTCGGGTCTCAACCGAAGACCTTAAGGCTTAAATTTGGCTCCTTTTTTGCATAAAGCCCATAACTTTATATTTATTTTTTGCTCTCTTCTGAGACTTGAGAGAGAAACTATTAAACCCTCTTTTCCTTTCCTTTCTTCTCTTCTGATGAGCTGCTGCTTCTGCAAAGAACAAGAGCAGTAAGATCAAAGAGAATGGGAGTGATAAAAGAAGGAAAAGTGAGTGGATTGATACCAAGCAAAGAGGGTTTTGCAGTTCATTATCCAGGCTATCCTTCTTCAATATCTCGGGCTATCCAAACTCTCGGAGGAACTGAATCAATTCTTAAGGTACGGCAACAAACAAACTCCAAATCCCAATTACGACCCTTTATTTATTAGCTTTTGTTTTGTGTTATTAGTGATTAATTTTGGTTGTTAATGCTGTGAATTTGGCATTTTAGGCTCGTAGTTCACAATCTAATAAGTTGGAACTGTATTTTCGCCCTGAGGATCCATACTCGCATCCTGTGTCAGGAGAGCTTCGTTCTTGTCACAGTATGTTGCTGAAAATATCTAGAAAGAAGAAGAATTCTAGTCCCATTAATGAAGCAAAGGAAGAATCAGAGGAGTTTCATGCTGATATTGTTGCTAGAATACCAGAGGCTTATTACTTTGAGGGTTAGGATTGAACTGTCTTCTTTTATGTTTGTTAATGAATAAGAAATAAAGTTTGATTCTTTCTTCCGGTTTCTTTCGGATTTGGAATTTTTTGTAGGAATGGCTGACTACCAGCATGTTGTTCCAGTTCATGCTGATATTGCCAGGAGGAAGAGGAAGAATCCTAGTGAGATGGAGGAGCCACATTTTCAAAGTAATGGTTTGTTATACACACACACACACACACACACACACACACACACACACACATTTGTATATAAAACTGGGAAACCTTTTGTTTTAGTAAACTCTTTATTCTTGTTTTTGTAGAAAAACCCGGTCTAATTGATATGGGTCCCGAGGATGTGATGATGCTATCGCCTCCACTTTTTTCACTCAAAGATGTGCCAGAAAATATAGTGTACGAGGCTCTGTTTCTGTGTTTGGCCATGTTGTTTATTTAATGGTCTAGCAATTTATCATATTTTTAATCAAGGGCTTTGCCTATGGTGACAAGGAGGAAGAACATAAGCTTTTAGAGGGGATTGATTAAATGTTTGTTTTGGAGTCTAGATTGCTAAATAATTGTTGGTTTGATTTTAGTTTGCTTTCGTGCTTTTCAGGTTAAGACCACCATCAACGTCAAGTTCAAAAAAGAAACAAGATGAACCTCCAGAAACCCATTCAAAGGTATTGAATAAAAAAATAGTTGGTTTTTCAGTTCATCACTGACTAAGGAGGGATGTAAATGTGGTCTAATGGCATAAACACAGATTATAAGATTAGCTTGTAACCTCATTCTGTGATTTAGATCTCATTACATTTACTCTTGCTAGACATTACCAACACGTGTTAAGCTAAAATTTAATGATCTTGTTTCTTTCCATTTTTCAGATGACCTTTGAGCCAGCACTTGGTATTGATTTTAAAGATGTTCAAGATATCCTGATGTTAAGTGGTTTTTGTTTCATGAGTAATTGTGTGTTTAGGTCTTTTTTATCCACAATGATACTTCTGTTAGAACACTGTTGGGTATCCATGGTCTTTTCATTGTTTATGAATGTCAAGAGAATAGATGGTTGTTTTGATGTGGTCAACCGTCCTAATGATCTAAGGGGTGATTTCTACAACTTTTTGGATCGGTTTTATTTCTTTAAACTGTTGCAGGGGAGCCGCCTTTTTCAAAGAAGTGCTTCTTGTGAAGTGTGTACAGACCACAAGTTGAGCATTTATTTTGTGTAGACCTCTTGATGTAGTGTTCATTTCTCTTTTGAGTTCTGGATTATATCCTACAAAGCCCTGTTCATTTTATTTGGTAGCCCTTAGCTTTCATACAGATTCCTAAGAAAATAAATTGGAAGGAATTCATAACAGAAGGTACACCAATGTGGGAGTGGCAGATAGCTGTATCTGAGCTGTTTGAGGAGCGGCCCATATGGCCCAAATATTCACTGATTGAACGCTTACTTGATAAAAATCTTAAATTTACATATCAAACGCTTAAAAGGTATTCTGCCACTTATTACTGATAATTCTTTGTCAGGTTGATCATGGTTACTTCATCTGATTATTTTCTAACATGTTGATAGGTTTCACTTTGTATGAACAGTCACCTTTCATCTGTTTGATCTGGCAGGCTTCTGCTCACAGTTGGATACTACTTTTCAGGCGGACCATTTCAGAAGTTCTGGATCAGAAAAGGATATGATCCTCGCAAAGATCCTGATTCTCGCATGTGCATTCTCTTACCTCAACATTCTTTTTGGATCTTTTCTTGGCTCAGATCTTAAATCTGTTTTGCTTTTGGTGGCATTTAATTTACTGGTCATTTAGTTTCTTTTGAATATGAATTGAATAAGTCTTCATGTTCCAATTATCCATTAGAAGGGGTGTTCTTTGGGAATTCCTCATCTTCTGCTTATAGATTATAAAAGAAGTAGCTCAGGCTGCATCATGAATCATGATTAATCATCCCCACATAGGAACTGCTTTTTCTTTTTCATCACCTTAAGTAATCTAAACCAGGATGTTTTCAACATTATGGTGGAGAAAAGATGTATCTTTATCCAGTCAAGTAATTTGGGAAGCACATGATGGTTTGTGGCATCTTTGTACGGATATTGCTGGTCCGGGTTCAAAATTTCCAGCCTCCATTCACTTGATTTACAGTTCAGGCTTACAACCTCTGGTATTTTATGTCACATTTCCTTCCTTTCCATGTTGATTATTGCTGGCATGCTGTTGGTTCTGAATGTGCCGATTAAGCCCTTTTCTTTTGGAAGAGAATCTTAAGCATATCTCTGTCATATCAGAAAATTTTCTTTTCTACTAGAATTAGAAGAACTTGTCGTCAAATAGTGAGTCACTCAGAAGTAAACAAAATTTGAAATTGAGTTATCTTAAGTTCCAGTTTATCTATGTAGTACTCTTGAACTGCCTATTTGAATTGGAGAAATGTGAATTGTGTTTTATAGATGCTAATCTATGGTATTCTCTTTAGCAGATATCAAAGCGTTGCTTTTCGAGTACCACCTGAATTAAAAAGTTACTGTGATGATAATGCTGCTAAAGGGTAAGTATGAGAACTAATATCAGTCCCTTACTCACTTCCTGTAAGTTCTTGAGGTAACTTTTTTACTGCCGGCATGATGGCATCGGAGATGATGGATGATACCACACCTCTTCCAAAGACCACAAATCATTTTCTTCAACCACTCCAAATTAGGCCAACCTCATGCATATAGCAAGGTCTTTGGAGTGGCTATGATAGATGCCTGTACTTGAAGCTTATGATTTGCCCATTGACCTGGCCTCTGACCAAAACCGTTGTTGAATGTGACTACACGTATGATAACTGATATGCACTGTCCACAAGCTGCTCATATGTTTCATGGCTAGACTGTTTGCTTGTGCTGCACCGAAGCTCGTCCAAATACTGAAATCTGTTCTGTGTGGCTTTGCAGCTTGAAGCATAGATGGGAGGATTTGTGCAAATTTCGATTTTTTCCTTACAGAAACCAGTATTCGTTCCAGCTGTATGAACTTGATGATGATTACATTCAACAAGAGATACAAAAGCCTCCAAAGCAGACAAGTTGCACTGTGAGTTTTTCATGTTTAGCTGTGTTGATATTGATATTGATTTTTTTTTGCGTGTGCTTATTGGAACTTTGAGCATATGACAGTGACAGTGACCCCAGTGCACATATCTATTATGAAACTATGCAACACATGTTTCAGCGTCATTCTTCTCAAAGGGTCTTCTGTTTCTACTATAAATCCCATAGTAATGTCCATTGTATTGTATGAATGTCATATATCTCTCAATTTTGAACACTGTACTTAAACTTATGGCCTTTTACTCTATTTGATCACAATGTTAGACCATCAAGTAAACAACATGGAAAAACACATAAAGAAATAGAGCTTTCTTACAGTATATTTTTGGGCACATCTTTGAGTGAAAAGTGGAGGAAATAGCATCATCACATCCTCAGGACCCTAGTCCATAAGACCAGGTTTTTCTACAAAATGAAACATATAAACAGTCTACTGGTGACAAAATTTCCTGGTCTTAGATACAAATGTAAAGATTATATACACACACACACACACTATGAAATTGTGGTTCCATCGATTGCTGTTCAATTCTCATATTTCCTCCTGGCAATATTTGCTTGAACTGGAACAACATGCTGGTAGTTTACCATTCCTATACAAAATCCCAAACAAAAAGAAACCCAAACAAAAAATCAAACTTCATTCTTTCTATTTGGTCTGGTGGATCAACCTCTAATAATTTATTATTCATGCTGACTTGCATGCTTCTGCATTTCTTCAGATGAGGATAGTTTGTATTTAAATTTATGATTTCTATAGCAGATCATGAACAGCGATACAGTTAATTTTCTCATTTTTATCTAAACTTTGTCTGTTGTTTTATGTTTGTTCGTGTTAGAAGATCAAGATTTAATGTAACTTGGTTAACAGTATGAAACAGGATGGTTCTCACAGCATGTGCATGATAGCTTGAGACTTTGTGTTAAGGTGAGGTTCCTATCAATATTCCCAGAGACTGGCGCAGAAAAATTTCTTAAAGCTGCTTCTGAAAAATTTATGAAGTCAAAGAGAGCATGCATTTTCAAAGATGCACCAAAACCAGTTCAGGAGGAGCATCAGCAAATTAATGAAGGTTGAATTAACACCTGCACTTGTTTGTCCAATTTTGCTTAAGAAAATAATTTTCATCTTTCAAGAAGTTTTATCTATTCTGATTATTAGTGCCATCCTATATTTTATAAAATTGTTTCATATTGTACGAGTCTTAAGAATTTCAAACCATTATTACCAAAAATGATTTTTTAACTAATATCTATAATATTTATATAAGCTCTGGTTTTCTAGCCCTCGGCAGTTTTTTTTTTCTTCCTTCATATTTATTCACAGTTTTTTGCCTCTTCCCATTCATTATTTTATGCCTTATTTTTGAAATGTGGTTGAACTATCTGTGAAGGTTGTTTTTCTAAATGATGCTATGGTATCAATGTTAGCATAAGAAAACTGTACGAATGTGTGTGTTGCTGTTAAATTCTTTCCTGCCTGCTTTCTCATTTCAATGTAGATCATGAAACCTTAAAAAACGATACAGAAGCTGTAGATGAAGCTATTGAAAATCAGATCGACACTGATGATGTTGAGGTGGATGAACTCGATTCTGATGATGGTGAAGAGGAGTTTGATGTATATGGAATGGATTCGGTAATCAAACATCTGCTTTATGCATTTTACATGCAGCTTCTTTTGATAAATCATTTTGAAGTTTGTTGCTTCTTTTTGCTTGTAGGCGGGTGAGGCAGATAATCTTTCGTTGAATTCATATTCACGTATCCTTTATTGTGCACATCCCTTGTTGTGTTCAAGTGTGCACAGAACAATAAAGAACTTACTTTAAGCATCTTTCTATAGTAATTTTCTTTTTCTTGAAACATTTCCATGTCCGGTTGTTACTCTGTGTATCCTTTACACGCATGGATCTAGATATGGAGAACACCTCCACAAGCTATCTGCAACAACTCTTGGGCAGTTTTCCATCGATGGACACCAATGGTGACAAAAAGCAAGATGGTGGTGAAAGTAGTGACGGGGAATATCAGATATACGAGCAGGATGACGATGAAAATTACCTTGATGACGATGATGACTGACCTAATCTACAATGCACTATGTGAATATGTTTAGCTTTGTTTCCTTTAATTTATCTTCATTCTCTCAAGCTGCATTATTTTGATTTGTATGCGTTTGGTTTATGGTGTTGAGTGTTTTTTTATTAAAAATATATTAAAATAATATTTTTTTATATAATTATTTTTTTATAGCAGCATATTAAAACCATTGAAAAATAGTTAAAAAAATATTAATTTAATATTTTTTAACAATAAAAGTAATTTGGGAATGTTTTATCAGGAATGCTTTCTCTAAGCATTTGCATGTTAAAACCAAGATGTTTACTTTTGGCAGTAATCATGCATCAAGGCTTGACCATTTTAGTCCTCTGAAGCCAGACAGTTCTTGTATTGCGGCTTTTCCATGCAATGCTTTGAAGGAGTTATGCACCTACAAATGATGGAGGGGTTTTTAAAGAAAATTATTTTTCTTTAATTATTATTTTTTATGTAGTTTAGAAAATTAAATAATATGTTTAATAATTTTATTTTTTTTAACTTGTTTAGAACTTTTATTGCTTTCCTTTATTGTCAAGTTTTTTTAATTTGTTTATGTTAGTTTTTTGGTTTTTAAGGAGTTATAAACTTTTTCAAAGAAGTAAAATACTTGAAAAGAAATATTTAATAATAAAATTATGAATTAGAGTTCATGTATGGTCTTTCATTTGAAAATTTTATTATATCGAAAGCTAAATGGTGTGGGGAAATTATTGTAGATTAAGAGACATTTCACTGTGGATTATAATAGTAATTTTATTTTCAATTTTTTATCTTTTCGTGAGTGAATAAATGTTTTTTTAGCTTTTTTCCATAAGGATAATTAGGTTTTTTCAATTTTCAAGTACGAGCAAATAACACTTTTAGCCTCAGAAAATACAATAAAAAAACTTCGCCTTTGGGGGTCTTTTGGTGTTTTTAAATGGGTATTTTGTGTAATTAAGAGGACTATGGGGGTATTTTAATATTTTCATGTTGTATTTTTTTTTTATCAAAAAGCTGTTGGTGCGTGTTCAAACACTCCAGAGAGTAGGCGGCGCCTGTGCCATTAAGGAGGCGCGTGAGATGTTTCCCGAAGGTAAAATCTAGTCATCCATTGTATTACTAGATGTATGGAGCGGTGCGTGTAGATATATTATGGTTGGATTGCCGCCGGTAATCGATTGTTTGTATTTTTTCTTTCTTTTCTTTCTCGTGACAACTAAAGTACATAATTATCCTTTCTTTGTTTGTTGTTTGCTTGGGTCTGGTAACCATGTTTGATGCTAAACTCAAGTAAACTTAGATCACGCGTGGTTGCTAGACCCAAGCATCTTGGGTCTAGCATAGTTGTTGTTAGTGTTGTTGTTAGTGTTGTTCTTATTTTTTGTAACCTTCCATGTCAAAATAAATTGGGTCTAGGATGGTTACTAGACCCAATTCGCTTGGATGTAGAATGGTTATCAGGTCATACCAAACAAAAACACTTAAAATATTTTCTATATATTTAATATTTTTTTATATTTAAAAAAAAATAATATTAACCCGCTGCAGAGTGTCGGTCAATATACTAATGTTATTGTGTTTTTTGTTTTTCTTGTATTGTTTAGTTTATGTCACCAAAGTTTCTCGTACGTAGACCACATGGATCGAATGAGGAATAATAATAATTAAGTTGCTCACCCACAATGACAATTTTCCTGTATTTATAAGATTCATCATCTAAATTTTATAGCTCACTGATTTAACTTTTGCCATGAAAAAACTTTATATGAAGTTAGAAAAGTTGCGAGGATTTGAAATTCACTCGTAAAGTATTTCATGCCTAAAAGTTATGGACGATCTGCACCGGTTCCCTAAGAACACAGTGCAAAAGGGCCGGGTTTATGGCAACTGTGGAGAATCTCAGCAGGTGGTGATGGTGTGCTTGCACGGAGATTCTTTACAGAAATATAAAATAACCGACAAAGAGGATATGTTATGTCATTTTTATTTTAAGATTAAAAACAAAAAATCACATTTATCTGCTAACTAGTTGGGTGGTAACATGAGAATTTATTCGGTTGACGGTCTCTATCTTAAGACAAAAGCTCTTCATCTGTTGAGTGCAGACAAATTATTCGAACAGAAGCTGATGCAAAAACAGGACTAGCTTGCAAGGAGAATAATATTTCTGCGGCAGCAACAGTTTCTCCGCCATTTATAACCAGCTTGATCTTAGTAGAAACTACCATTTACACCCCTCGTTTATTTCAGCAATTTTATGGATCTAATGAACTCTGGCAAAGAAATGATCGAATAGCAGACTTTCCTGCATAATGTTAATGCCAATAACCGAAGGATAGCCTTCAACAACTTGCCTTCGGGGAATTCAGAGGAGCTTCCTTTCACTAGATAGCCACTCTTAGCTTTCACACAGACAGATTTTTTTGCAAAGAGATTTGGTACTGGCGTTATTATGTAGCAATATTACAAATACGGATGGCCCAAAACTACTCGAGTGGAACCCACATTTAACAGAAACAAGGAGTTCCGTCATCAGGTGATCCTACTATATGTCCCATCTCTTTTTAACACGGAACATGAGTGCAGAATTTCTGATGTCATCCCGTGGCACTTGCAGCATAAACTGGATTTTCATCTTCATCGGGGTGGTCTTTGCGGTGCTAGCTTCATCTCCAACCTACAACATGGAGATTGTGCATAACGAGGTCATATATTAACACCTCTTGAATTCCATATAACAAATAAGAAACATGACTGCTTAACAGATGCTAAGTTGCAAAGAAGGTTATGATCCTCGTCTTCAATTTATACTTCCTTCTTCCAAGTATTACAGCGTCTTAATCGCTAAAAGGTTTTTAGCTTTTGAGATGCGCTCTTAGGATTCTTGACCATGGCTCAGCTCCAATCTAGATAAAAGTTTCTTGTTATGGAAAAAAAAAAGCAAGCAATTTTGCTAGATAGAGCTTACAAAGACATCATTCAGTAACCCTATAGACTGTACTAAAAAAATCAAGTGTTTAAAACACCATGTCCACAGAATGATCTAATTCATCCTATGTAGCAAATGAACTGATTGGGAATGGAGAACAAAAGGATCATCAAGGAGCTCGAATCTGAGCAATTTAGGGTTGTATCAGAACTAAAACGCCTTCAAACTGCACTTTCCGATCATACAGAAGTTAGCATGTGGCATTTACATTACACAGAGGCAAATGTCATAGTTCTGCGAGTAAAATTCCTACATCCTTGTTAAAGAAACACATTCTCAAGAGTTGCCATCGATAGATCATTTATAGCAAAGCACTTTCCTTAATCTATAAGGAGAGGATTATACAGAGCATGGTGAACATGCATGTGAAAGTATGTTAGTTGTTCAATTTCATACATAGATGTAATTATTTTGTCTTTATTTTTGGGTGCTAAGGAGCCAAGACTATATACACATTAGGAAAATGGGACTGAATCTGTACAAGACCATAAAGGCAAAAATTCAAAAAAGTTCTGTCAAAACAACAAATACACTACCCTCTCCGCTTTAGCACATATAGAGATGTCACAGACATGGAGTGGTTCTGTAACTTCAAATCCCATAACAAAGGTAGAAGTGGCTCCATCACTACATTTATGCTAGCAAAAAGGGTGTCACTTCCCAAATAGGTTGAGATAAGATTACAATAAAAGACAATGAAAACAAAGATAACATCATCAATAAAATTAGAAGTTCTTGTCAGGGAAAAAGCAAAAGGTTAAAAAGTTTAATATATAGGAATACTTACCCAAAGTGATGCCCAGCCAAGACTAGCATCTGAATCATAACCAGCTTTAAATTTGAAATCCTTCCCATAGGTGTGCTTGTACACAGTACTCCAGTTGTTAGAATCAAAATTGTACAGGTAGCTGCATCGCACATTGATACATTACAACTCACTTGAGAAACCAAAATAACATAAATGAAGGTGCAAAAAAAGAAAATGATAATACTAAAATCTGATGAAGAACTTCCACACTCAGTTCAACAGCCTGAAAAACAGTAAATCAAGCTCCACAGCATGTCTGCAACTTGGGACATTTTACTACAGTTTATTTTTCTTTTGTCCACAATTTGGGAATGATTGACATCTATCCCTCTAAAGAGGATATCATAAACAAAAAATTAATAAGGATGACAGCATTCATGCATTCATCTTTGGGAGTGATAAAAATCTGGGGCATGCATCTTCCAAGTTAACGTGTCAAAAGCAAACATATACACATACGAATTAGAATTAAATTTCCATTCCCAAACATAACCCAGAAAATCAAAAGGTAAGTACCATGAGACTAGAAAACAAGTAATTCAGAGTACAAAGTGAGTGAGGATCCTCCCCAGGATCTGGATAAAAATTGCATAGAAACAGTACCTCAACTTATTGGAAGGAGTGAACCGACGTTTGAATGCAAACGATAAAGCACTTGAAGGCAGTGAAATGCTTGGTATAAAGGAAACTGTCTCATCCTGCAATCAATTCAAAACTTTTAACAGCAGAACCTATATAGAGGGCACTATAAAGACACCAAAACAACACATTAAGCATGTCACCAATTGAGAAAAAGCAAGGAATGTGATCACCTGGTCCAAGATTTTTCTCATTTACATAATTCATAATCCATCCAAAAAAATTATATTCATTTGTACAAGTATAGGTGGCAGAGACCACAAAGAGAGGATGGCCGAACAATAAATAGAACAGTGCAAGCAAAACTAATCATAATGAAATATTAAGCCAGGAGAAAACCTTACCTTGTAGCAATATCTTAGTTTCAAATCTTCATCGTTAAATTGAGCAGTGAAGATTCCATTCGTTAACTGACTTTTGACAATTCCACTAACAGACAATGTTCTCCTCGCTTCCTCCTCCTCTTTCTCGCCCAATGAAACTTCACCATGAGGGAATTTCAATGTCGCCCTCGGCTGCAACAACAGGAAGATCATATATATGAACAAAAGGAGGAATAAATATACAAAAAAGAGATATTTTTCCCCTCCTAAACCCCAATCAAGATCCCAATTCAAGCCACAAGCCAAGATTCCATAGTCAGTCACCAAACAAGTATGAAATCAACACAAACAACCCTTCAGCCCCCCTAAAAGTTCCCAACTTTGAAAATGTTACACTGTTCAACAATAAAATGAATAAAAAATGGAACTGCTTAGGACTTACCGCACCAACAGTTGGAACAGGAGATGAGATTTCAAGTGCATAACCAGGATCGCCCAAGTCAGCAACCATTGCCACCTCTCCTTGTTGTGCCTAACAACAACAACAAAAACCCATGTCAAAAAAATGCAAAGGAAGAAACCCGCATAAAAGAAATAAAATTTAAGTAAAAGATTGAACCTTGACATCATGGGCAGCCTTAAAATGGAACTTAGGACCAAGATCAAAAGAAGTCTTGACAAGGGCATTCTGTTCTTCAAGGTCATAATGAATGGAGAGTAATTTGGAAGTGAGAGCAAACTGGGGTTGAGAGGGTTCACCCTTGTTGTTGTTTTGAAAAGAAAGTTTGAGCTTGGCAAAGCTATCAAGGAGCTTACAGGAAACTTTGTGGAAGAACAAAGAAGTGTCACTGTCAAACTCAGAGGTCACTCTAAGTTTTGGTCTTTTTGAAAGTAGGGAAATTGGAGATGCTGGTGATTGTGGTGCATCTGTATGTGGGATTGGTGGGACCATGTGGTTAGGATTTGGTGGAAGGGCTGGAGGAGGAGAAGGAGGAGGCGGAGATTCAGCCATGGTGGTGGTGATTGATATTTGATTCTCTTCCAAAATTTGTTTTGTTTGGAGATAGAGGGGGGGGGCGAAATGAGTGTAGGAAATTTTGGATTTTTAAGGCGGAAATTTGGATGAGGGCATAGCTACAAAACTCGTCCTATAGTGACCCGGCCGGCTTAGTGCTTGAATTGTAAGTGTATGTTTGGCAATGTGGTTCCGGGTGCTTTTCAAATAACTTTTCATGTCAAAATATATGTAAATGATATTTTTTTTATTTTTTAAAAATTATTTTTGACATCAGTACATCAAAACGATCCAAAACATACAAACCATTTTAAATTTTAGCAAAAAAAATATATATATTCAAATTTTTTGAAAACACAGCCGCAGTCGCGTTCCCAAACGTGCTCTAAGTCAAAAAGGATCCATCTAGGTTGATAGGAGTTAATTTAAAATGAAATTATTTTAAAATTTTTTTAAAAAAAATTGATACATGTTTTGAAAAAAATAAATTAAAAAAAATTTAAATAAGGTTTCATTAGTTTATTTGATTAGATCATGAATTGATTAAATTTAATCAAGTAATCTTTTTATCTAGTTCAATATAAAATGATGTATTTTTAACTTAATTTTACTTAAAAATACTTTAAAATTACCATAAAAACCTATAAAATTCATCTAACAACCTCAAAACTCCTTCTCTAAATCACTCCAAAAATAAAAATCAATCAAATAAAAATAAATCAAAATCAAACTTGATTTGTCTTTTCCATTATGCATTATGCTTAAATAAAAAAACTAATTTCAATAATTTTCTCTCAAGAAAAAAAACTTATTTATACAAAAATTATACTTTGTGTTTTTTTTTATAATATCTAATCGACAACTTTATTATCTTCCAGCGAGTTTCTCTATATTATCTCAAATTCATGAATTAAAAAATAAATAAAATAAACTTTTAGACAATAACAAAAATTCTAAAAATTTTAAGATTGATCACATATTTTCTCTATACTTTACATTGTGTTCCTCTTACTTTAAATTTTATTTTTCTATTATAATTTAAAATTTTATTTTATGAAATTAGATCATAAAAAAACTAAATCAAAATGACAAAAAAGGGAGGGGTTTACTAATAAAATAAAATGATGTTACTCTTTGGTATTACTGGCATTGAACAGAGTTATCCATTCCAAAAGTCCCCCAAAACGAACTCTGATATTGGAAGAATTAAACTTGCGAGAGCGGAAGTATATATTTATGAAACTGTAAGGACTAAAATGTAGTTTTGGATGAGCCAAAAAGGGTATTGGGTAATAAAAAACAAATGGCCCATGCAGGTTTCGAACCTGCGACCTTCGCGTTATTAGCACGACGCTCTAACCAACTGAGCTAATAGGCCTTGTTGACATCACGCTTTTAAACGTTGTAATATTGCTAAAACTCGATTAGAAGCCTGAGGAAACCGGGAATTCTTGGGCTTGCAACTGCAGGTTATGCCAAGCATTTCGAGCAAATGATTCTCTCTCATTCTTTTCGTGAAACAAATATAATGGCTTGAGAGTTTAGATTGACCCAGAAGAGTGGTTTTTTGTTGGTTTGATGTTCTTAAACTGGATATGGCTGATCAATGATCATGCCCCCTTTTGGTCTCGTGTTGTTCATCATAAGCTCATCTTGCTGCCTTCCTCGCGTGGGCATTTCCTCTTGAG
>Ga0307510_10005971_pt1 | contig 14532 bp, 9 predicted proteins | sample 12_EM_MG_FD_207224 | JGI IMG/M metagenome (GOLD analysis project Ga0307510, IMG submission 207224) | Populus trichocarpa ectomycorrhiza microbial communities from riparian zone in the Pacific Northwest, United States - 12_EM | ecosystem: Host-associated > Plants > Roots > Unclassified | place...
AATTTTTAATTTAATTAAAAATGATAAGGTTAAGGGTTTGATTATTAAAATTCTAATACTTATCAATTAATTATCTCAGTCAAGGGAATAAGTTTTTAAATGAGATATTGAAAATGGTTTAATATTGTTTTATAGTAATTTGAATGATTATCAAACCTCAACTGCCTCTTAAATTTAAGTTTTATAATTCATTCTAGAGATTTTATTTTTAATTAAAATTTAATTATTCATTATGTACGAGTATCTTCACTGAAAATCCATGACGTGATGAATGATCAAGACAACTAACTCGCAACTGAGGGGTCAATATATTTATTTTTTACTAAATATACGGTTAAATCATAAATGGTACCTTCAATAAATCTATTGGTACGGACCGCCACGTGGTGCAGATCCAGGTAACTCTTTCATGTGGGCTTGGATGTATAAATACTCACCTCGATTTCTTCTGTGCTCAGTGGTCAACAGAGGGCTTACTGCAGCCCATGTAATTACAGTGCAAATCCGGGTGAAAGTATGATTTATTGAAGCATGAATTTAGCCCATGTAATTCTATTTATTTACATCTTGGTCATGATTTTTTCCCCTTCATATTTCAGTTTTTAAAATGGCAAAAAGTTGACTTTGGTCCTTGGTGTTTTTGAAGGAGTTCAATTTGGGCCCCTGATCATATAGCAAAACACAACACAACAATTAAAAAAAAACTGAAGGGGGAGGGAAAACCACTACACGTATAGCTCATATTACTATTTACCATGACAATTTAATTATCATTTTGCTATTCCTAGAAAAAACACAAATGTCTTCGTGTTAGGGATATTTTGATATTTTCATACCATACACTAGTTATTAAAGGATTGACCAAAAAATCTGTGTCTTTTGTAACTTTTAAAGCACGGTAAAATATCTCAACTACCATCAAAGTCATTCTTTTTAAATGACAGATAAATATATTTTTGTCTTTTTATTTTTTTTACAGGATAAAATGACACCTCTACCCTAAAAATCAAAGAAATTAAAAACATGCGTCTATATGGCATTTGGTATTTCCACTGTGTTTTTTTTTTTTTTACTAGTTTCATGAAGGGTAATTTGATCTTTTTACATAGATTAAATGTTATTTTAGTTTTAAAAAATTGTAGGCGTATGAAAGGTGCCCGCAAACTTTAGGCGTCACGTGCAACATCTTTATGAAGCAAAAAATTCCATTTTCATTGTGCCAATAAAGCAACATCATGTTCTGTTCTTGTTGATATAACACGTGTTGATGGTGTCGAGGCGGTTTGTCGTTGTAGGAATTTTTTTTTTCTCTCTCTCTCTTTCCTTGTAAATCACAGATTGATCCTCTTTGTTATTGGTATTTCAGCTTTAGTCCTTGTTTTTTTTATTTTTTATTTTTGTTCTTGGTTGTTTTATTAAGGTTTTATTTGTTTTCAATTTAATATTTAATTCTAATTTATCATATATATTTTTTCAATTTAATTCTTATTTTTTTGATTATTTTTCTTTGCTGAGCCTTTTTGAAAAAGTTTTATTGGTTTTCAATTTCATAACTCAATCTAAATTTATGGTATATTATGTTTTTTAATTTTATCCTCATTCTTTTGATTTTTTTATCATTTTGTTATAATTATTTTTCCATTCAATGTCACCCTCCAACAAAATACTTGTAGTTGCCCTCTTTTTTTTTTTTCAATTTCTATCTTTATTCTTTTAGTTACTATTTCTTTGTTTTTGATCTTTTTGTGTGAATTATTTTTTGATTTCATCTTTTAACGTTTTATTTATTGATAATTGTGGTTTTTCCATGTATGGTGCTCTCAATCCAACAACCCACGTCATGATTTTAAAAAGTTAACGGGGCTAATATTTTTTTTATTTTTTTTATTTCATCGTTCAATATTTTTTTTTGAAAAAATAGATTTTTGGTTTTCTTTGATTTCTTTTATACTAGATCATCTCGACCTCATGACCTAAAACACAGTTTTAGCGGGTGATCTTAGGCTGGCTCAACTCTTATCACACAGATTACATATCCATCATGTTAATCTTGGTTTCCCGAGCTCTCATTTGTTTATTTCTTACCCAATCCTATCATTCTATATTTAATTGACTAGAAATTAAACTATATTATTTTTTCACTATTGAAAAAAGGTTTGTTTTCCAAGTTATGATAATTGTTTTTTTTTTTGTCAATTTATTATTATTATTGTTTATTTTTTTTATCACATGGTTAAAATAAAAACATCTTAATTGACTAATCAGGATGATAACCTAAGTCATAAAATTTTATTTTTACTTTAAAATATGTTTAAGACACCTAAATATTATCTTTTTACAAAATAATAATGTCTAGTCCTATAACATAACTTTTTATTTATTTATTACTAATACTACTAATATTATTATTATCAACAAATAAAAAATCTTAATCCTCAAGACGTGAATGATGGTCCAAGCATACTCGTCACGAACAAAAATAATAATAAAAAAAAACTACCTCATATTCCATAGCCTCCAATTGATAGAATATTGAAGGAGTGCGGTGGGTTTTTTGTTTTTTTAATGTATTTTAAAAATATAATTAATTTAAAAATATTAAATTGATATATTTTTATGACTTTAATAAGTTGATGTAAAAAGTAAAATTAAGATTTTTTTTAAAAATATCATTTTAATATATTAAAAAAAAATCTCTTTTAAAAAACACCAAATTGCGGGGCTGGAAGGTGGTCGGGTCAGGTGAGGGCTACTTTAGTCCTTTCCTAACTTTAACCTCCTCCCTACTCGAGAATAGAAAAACAAACAGTCCTGGGGTGAGGCAATCTAGGGTTTTAGTAGCTAAAAAAATTAAGTAGAAGAAAGCAAAAGCTTGAAAATTGAAAAAATGGAAGGTGGGGACGAAGGAGGAATAGATAGAGTAGTCGATTCGAAAGATTTACAGCAACAAAGCAAAGCACTTGATAAACTCACTGACCGTGTTGAAGATCGCCAACTTGATTCTACCCGTGTTCAGGAAGCTATGGCTTCCATTGCTTCTTCTGCTGAAGCTGATGCCAATGCTATGAGATTGAGGTACCCGATTTTATTTGACTGTAACTGTAGACTTAATATCTTGATTATTAGAGCATTTAATAGTCGATGGTCTTATTAAGAAGAGACTTTGCCTGTACGTGGATTATTTCTTTTCTTGATCGACTGAGAATTTTCTGTAGTAATTTGAAGCTAACTTTCATTTTATTCGGGGGAGGGGGTTTGGCTAAATAATTTAGAGCAGTAGCTTGTTCTTTATTTATTATTAAATCAAATGTTCTGGACTTGGTCACCACAAATGGATATGTTTTACTGAACGTGACATGATTTATGATATTTACATAATAATACAAACAGATTATTTTAGCCGGATCGGGTTTCTTAATGCTGTTCAGCCCTGGTTTAATTTTATTCAGGTGGATACGATGTGTTAATGCTTTGTTTTGAAGTTTAAATGAGAGTTACAGAGTAATCAAAAGGATAGGGGGGAAGAGAACTCTTAGTTATGTCAATCTTTAACGGGTATTTCTTAGCAAATATTTAGAAGACTTTGTCTTGAAAGACTGAAACTTCAATGGGTTCATCATAGTTTGATGACATCGGAGACCATCCTGTGATGTACTGGTTTGTGTATTACATTGAACATATCAGTATCCAATATATATGTGTTTTGAGTTCCTGTATAGGATAAATACTTCCACATAGCATTTGTTCAACAACTTTTATTTATTCTTTTTAGTCATTTCGTTTACACATAGATGTGAGTCTTTTTTCTCCCTCTGAGCTGGTATTTCAGATCTCTCGATCGCAGAATTCTGTGCCTTGCTCAGAAGTTCAATCATGCAATATTTCGTATGTAAAGCAGTAGGCACTGCAGCATAGCTATTTTCTTGGAAATTTATTTCCATCTTTTTGTATATCTTCATTTTTCTTGGGCTGTTACCTATTGAATGTCCTTTTCTTTTCAACTAAACATTATTCTTGTTCTGCTTGACAGGGAGAAAGAACTGGCTGCTGTGAAGATCAACGCAGCTGATGTTGACATAATTGCAAATGAATTAGAGGTTACTTTCCTAGTATTTTTCCATTTGCATTAACGGATTTCAATTTGCATCTGCCAGTGGCTTATAGCATTTTTCTTTGATGTCGACACCAGTTGGACAAGAAGGTAGCAGAGAGAACCTTACGAGAGCACAAAGGCGATGCTGTTGCTGCTATTCGACATCTTCTTCACTAGAAACACATTGGGAACGCCGGGGGTTTAAAATTTTCTGAGAACGAGCTACATGAAGAATTCTTTTCGAATGCCAATGTGGAAGTTAATTTTTCTTTTTTTCCTTTCCATTTGCATAAAATGTTTGGAGTTGATGGTCTCTGTAAACATGCTTGCTATGCTTTTCAAAAACTGTATCCAGGAAATCAGCGATTCCCAACTATATAGATTTATATCCTTGCCTAACATTTTTTTCAATTCCTGTGATCAGTAATCCACCATACATGGGAACTTCGAGGAAGAACTATTGCTCATCACATGTGTTCGGTAACGCTGAAGATGATTTAAATTGAAAATGCATGGTTTTAATATAAAAATATCAAAACCAGTTAAAAGCATCTTGAAAAAGCATTTTTAGACGCACTGAAACTCATCAAGTAACCTACCATCTCAGTAAACGATTTTTACCATCGGAGGCTTGGCAAAGCGTGTTTGTAGTGTTGCTGCAATTGGGGCAAAGCATCTTTTGTATTTTTAACTGGCTTTGCTCCCCCATTTTATCATTGCAAATAAGACGGTTCGCTTCCCTTGATGATAACTTTTTTTTTTCCGTCTGTCTCTCCTCAAACACAAGTCAAACTGTATAACCGAACCTCAACTAGAAGAGCATCAAAGGGTATACGCCAACTTAGATCACACCATCTTATATAAAAAAATAAAAAAGATAAAAAGAAACCTTGGATTAATTCATGCAAGCTGAGTGCTTACTTCTAGAATTGCCCGAATGGGAGAGATAGAAATGCAAAAATTAGGGCAACAAAATTCATCACGTTTAAACAAGCATGTAGAGAAATATTACCGAGGAAAGACAGTTATCTGATCTCACTCTTATTTGATCAATTGAAAACTGTGTTTTCCGACAACTTTCTAAGTGGTCCTAAACATCTCTCACATTGAAATCACTAATGGGTTTGCATGAATCCAACCAACACAATTCCAATCACACGGCACTACTGACGGATGTCGAAGATTTTAACCATGTTAGTAAATAAACAAACATCCAACCCACCCAATCACCATAAAAAATAAGGCAGCTCACAATGATGTCAACTACCCTCTCCTCTTCCCTTCCTTTTCTTAGTCTATCTGGGGCGAGCTTTTCCATGCCAATACCACATGGCTTTAGTGGCAATCCGTGGGCTATCCTAGTAAACATTCTCTTCACCAGCACTTGGGGGTAGACACGAGCCTTTTGGAAAGCAAAGTCATTCCAATCTGCGGCCATGCTAATGAGACAAGCATATATCTGACCTACAGTTCCTTCTGTGTGTTATCTCCAGCTGCGGAACGGGCTGCCTGGAATTGAATGGCATATTGTCTCTGAAGATCTCTGAGCTTTTCCAGCAATTCCTGGAAAGTTGGACGGCACTGTGGATCACTGGTTTAGACAAAGTTATGAATTCAACCATTAGAAAGTTTTGAAAATTGGGAATATAGATAATTGAGAACTGTAAAAAAGGGTGGCAAGACAAATGATTTCACTTTCCAGAATAACTACGTCTTAATCAATACCTACGACCAAACATAATTATTCTATAATATATTCACCATCAAAATGAAATCCACAAGACAACATCAGATAACTTCCAACAATAACTGAAAAATCTCCACAGCCAAAGTCAAACATGACAACCATCATAACTTTATAATCATAAGCATTTCATACACATCTACTAGCCAACCCATTAAATCCTAGTTTGACCACTTGGTGTTGGTTACATGCATCCTCCATTTAGCTCTACCCAGGGTATTAATTCATGCATCTACATTTATGCTGATGTGTAGTTCCAAAAAGATAATACATTCATGATGATACAGGACAAACATAAGACTGTGGGCCAAAATATGAAAATAGAAAGAAAAAAGAATTAAGAGTCGCCAACTAGGATCAAAACTTTGAACCCTCATTATTTTATAACCAGAAATCGTTGAGCATTTGTATGTCGATTAATTTAAAGTCGTGGAAGTCTAATAACCACCCTAACCAACCATAGAAGCACCTTCAGCAAGGGTAAATTTGCTTAACTCTTAAAGCCCTTCTTTTAGAATCAAGTGGAAGAAAATAAGCACCTGTGCCAGCAACTTCCAATTATAGAAGCCCACTGTGGATCCACATCTTTTGGAATCTCGAGCTGTTGGTTCATGAACCCTACAGCTCCAATCACCTGCAAGTACACAAAACAAACTATAGTTCGTATGTGCAGTGCTATGTTAGCATTATTTATTATTTGCCAAATTGAAAATTTGAAAAGGCTCTGCCTGAACATCCAGAGCAGGTGCTGGCAGCAATGTATTCTACTGTTCAAGCACTCAACGACTGTATATTAGCATACACAACAGTTTAGTCTTTGCTTTCCTAAGAGAAATATCCTCAGAAATTTTCAAGTGAGAACTATACCTGCATTGAGTTGAGATTATCCCAAGGAATCTTCTCAGTGGCAAGCTCCCAGAGTATCACTCCATAGCTGTATACATCAGACCTAAAGGAAACCAAACAGCAGAAAAGAAATCAATTTCAAGCTTAGGGTGGTTCCAGAATACACTTCAATCAGAAGTTTCAAAGTTTAGTGTTTTCCCAGCCCAAAGGGTATAACATACTTTTCATCGGAGGGTTCATTACGGAGAACTTCGGGTGCCATCCATTGAGGCTACAACGACAAAATAAAGGTAGTAGAGTGAGAATTTGACCTTAAATTTTTAAGCAGCCTAATCATAACAATTACAGAATGACTATTTTGATAAGATAAGTAACAAAAGTTGTAGTACCGTTCCCTTCCCGGTCTTTGTTGTCAAATAAGTTTCATGCTTTAGACGTGATAAACCAAAATCTCCAACCTGGTCAAATATAATTATATTTTCACCTCAATGGAAAAAAGAAGAAGAAGATATCCAAGATGTCTCAACCTGAAGTTAAATAGAAAACCAAACAAATTGCATGAGAAAATACTTATAATTAATGACAAACCTTTACAGTCCAGTTCTTGTCAACTAAGAGATTTGAAGACTTCAGATCACGATGAATGATAGGCGGGTTGTAATGATGAAGATAGTTCATACCTCGAGCCTGTAGAGGATTCAAACAATAAAATAAAGGATGAGATACACTTCATTATTAAAAATCAATCAGAACACCTCAAGAACCCCAAACAAATGAAAAAACCATAGAGATCCTCAACAAGAAAACAAGACAGTCATTGCACCATTTTGGTCCCAACGAGGTGGGATCATAGAAGGAACAATTCAGAGACATCGTCAACCTTCAGCATTCCTTACAGGCCCAAGAGTTTTAGCACTACAACAAGCAATAATTCCTACCAGGAAGTATATTCATAAAAAATTCACCACTCACTATATCCAATGCCATATGAGCACGCCGTCTCCAATCTAGTTTGGTTGTGTTCCTCTGCAGTAAGCGAAACAAACTTCCACTGCATCAACGGGAAATAGAACAGTTACTGAAAAGTACATTATCTTCTGTTTCAGGAATTTACAAGTTAATTTCAATCATATGACACCCTACAAAAATTATGTGCCATTTTTTAGTTGGCACACTGAAAAGTAATAAAACTGAAAGCTCATCATTCATAGTTGTTGAGATGGAGTTCAAAATTACCGTGGGAGGAACTCTGTAACAATGCAGAGACGCTGAGGTGAAGTCACAGCACCCATGAAGAGCAAAACATTCGGATGCCGGAGTCTCTTCATGAGAGATACCTTCATGAATGAAAAGAAAAGGGGCATTGATGTTATATTAAAACAGGGAAGGGGAGCATCCTTCATTATATAACAATGCAAGATATGATATATTCCCAAATCTGAATCCCAAAATCACCCGATCCTTCAGGCAAGACCTAGCATAGCATTGTTAAACTAGTTGAAATCAAGATTTGACAATACCAGTAACCATAATACAGCTTTAAGCAAATCCACTAAGAAAATCTCGTATTGCTCATATGTCTCCAACTAAGGCTAGTATAGTCCAGTTGACCAGCATTTTGATTCTTATTATCTTAATTTACATATTTACAGACTTCAAAGCCTTCAGTTAAATGGTGTCACTTGTCTACACCAACCCAAGCATTGATATTCATTGCAGACAATAAGATCTTCTAAAGAAACGACCTTTAATAAAAAAGTTAATATGACAATGATTGCAAGGTCGTTGGCAATTTTAAGACAATGGAAATCATGTACACACGGACCAGTTTGTAGCAGGTAAAAAAAGAAGAAGGAAATGGAATTGGTTAAAATGGAGCATGCATAGCAAGATGCTTGGAAACATACTAGAAACATCCCAATTTGACATGCATTTAAATGGCAAGAAACTGTAACTATGATTCTGTTGAGATAACTGGAATCCCACCTCTTGTTTAAATGCAAGTATAACATCATCTGAATACTCTTGCTTGGAGAATACTTTGACAGCAACATCCTGAAACAAAATGAGTTTTGCTCAACCAAGGATAAATAAAATATCATCACCACAAAGTTCATTTTGCTTCTTTTCCTCATTCCACTCAATGCGAAACACAATTAAAGCTTCATAGAGATCCTAGCTCACAAGGCAGCATCTTATATTCTGTAAGAATAAGAAAGCAGAGTCATGTATACACTAAAGGCACATAACATCCCATTTATGTGGTTTATGTAAGACATATCAATGTCATAGACATATATGCTTACAAAGTTCAGACTAGGCAATTTTAACTTGAGTTTGCTTCTGTTCATATTATCCATAATGAACAGAAATGAAAGCTTTAGATTAGGATAGATGGCAGGCACAATGCTGTATCTTATCTCAAGTATCTGAATTCATATACATCTTGTGATTACACGTCATTGAGAATAAAGATGTTTCAAAGGAAAAGAGCAAGAGAACATACTGATCCGTACCACAGGGCATGATATACAGTTCCACAAGAACCTGCAGGAATATAAAGTAAAAGTGGTAAAGTGAGAATGCAAATGAAGTGTAGTCAAGCAAAACATCTCAGCTTAAAGATAAAAGCTAAAGAAGCATTATGACAGATCACTGTTATTTGTCACTAGACATTCAATGAGGATGCAAAAAATTTCAAGTTCAGGAAAGATTAAATACAGAAGAGTAGCTCAACCAAAGGACATTTTAGAGTCGATACTCTAGAAGCACACTTTTCAATTTAAAGATAACTACCTTGCCCAATTTGCTCTCCAATAGTCAAGTCTTCCCATAATATTTCATAATCCAAGCAATCAGTGTCCGGGTCCACCTTATTCACAGTACTGCTGGTACTTCCACAACTACTGGCACTGCTTGTGCTGTTAACATTAATTGAAGAAGACCAGGACCCAGAGGCCTCATTATTGGCAGGCCGATTACTTTCACTGACATGGCTTTCAGATTTTGCACCGGAAGAGGGACTTCTCTGATGAAATGTTTCACTCTCTTGATCATTTTGCAACCAAGGCCACCCAAAACGTGTAGTCCTTGCTTCTGAGCCTTCCTTTTCATTCCCTTTCCAGGGCCATGACAGCCCTTTCTTACCAATCCATGCTTCTGCCTTTGAGGTAAAGATCTTGTGAATTGCAGGCTTTCCTTCGCTCTCATCACCAGATTCTCTGCATGATTGTGCTGGTGACCTGTCGTCAAGATGGGAAAATACACCAAAAGGAGATGGATGTACATCTCCTCTTGGCGTACTAGCTCCACTAGAATTTGCATCCTCCCGATGGTCAGATAGAGCTGCATCTGAGTACCCATGGTCAGAATAGTGACTGTCCCCACTCCCTCCTTCACGATCCATGCTGTTCTCTCCCGGCCGGATTTTGGACTTGACTTTGTTGCTCACCTTGGATGCCTGTTTTGGTGATTATAACAATCAAGACAGGCAACGCTGTATAGTTAAATACATAAGAACACAAAAAAAACTAATAGACTGACCAAATTTGATATTTTTGACGCTACTGCTGCTTGCAAGGGCTGTTGAGAATCAAGACCAAGTTTGCTCATGACGATATTCCTGGGCGAACTATTGCTTGACTCTGCTTCCAAGTTCCTCGAATCCAACAATGCAACCCCCACTTCTTGAAAAGGTCGTGAATCACTCGACACGCAAATAATCCCAACCAAAGCACCATCATCATCGTATAAAGGAGTATTAGTAGCAACAACTGTAAACCTCTCCGCCATTTTATTCTTAACCGGAAACTTCCCTGTCCATTTCTCCCCCATACTAACTCGTTGAACAATACCATTTGCCACTGCATAATCCCGAGGATCAATTAGCAGCTCAATAGCATCCTGACCAAGAGCTTCTGCAGCTGAATAACCATAAAGGTTCTCGGCTGTTCGGTTCCTGCACAATCATAACAATACACCTAAACCCCATAAATCAATGCCTTCAATTTCCGCATAAACTAGAAAAACCCAGCAAAAAAATAATCACGCGAAACTCGTTCAAAAGCACAAAATTTATATTACAACTCAGATTAAAAGGGATTATCATCTAATACCAATGAAATTCAGAAATCGGAATCACAATTTCCATAGTCAACCACCAACATATCTACAGTTACAACAACACCCAAAGTTCAAACCAAAAGAAACACACCATACACACAAACAACAGCCCCAAATGACAAAGATGTGAAACGAAAATGCAAAAGAAGAAAGAAATCTTTAAGAAACATAGCAAACTTACCAGTAAATAATACGACCTGAATGATCAAAAATATGAACAGACTGTCCCACGGACTGCAATATATTCAAATATTGTTTATCAGTAAACTTCACAGAAGAAGGTCCTCCTCTATTACCATCTCCTCCTTCTCCACCACCATTACTGTGACCATCGCTAGCATTATTACTATTCAAACTTCTACTTTCTCTCTGTAAAGGCGATGAATGTCTAAATGAAGCAGAACCCTTCTTCCAAGCAGCCTCAAAACTCGACCCGGTTGGCCCCCCAGCAACCCGATTCCTGGGACCAGACCTTTGTGGAGATATAGAATGGGACCTTTGTTGGGTTGGTTTTGGATCGGTAGTAGTAGAGGAAAGCTTGAGCTTTGACATTTGTTGTTGAAGATGATGGTGTCCCGCTTCAAGTTGTTGGATTTTTTTTAGGAGCTCTTCTGCTTGTGGTGCTGTGCTTTCCATTTTCTTGGCTTCTCAATAAATCAGTTCATTTTAATCTTTCTTTCTTTCTATCTCTGACTTGCTTGTCTTGATTTCTTAAAGAAGAGGATTTTTGAGGGGTCAAGAAGCTCTTTTCGTTTTCTTTTTTTTTTCCTCTCTCTCTCTCTGCTTTTTTTATATATATATATATCACTTTCAGAGCTTAATTATTAGGCTTTTTTTTCTCTCTCTCATTTGGTTTTTATGGTTTGCTGTCATTATTATTCCTCTGCTCCTTTTACGAGACTCACTTTCTTTCTCTAAACTATTTTACCCCCCCCTCTCTCTCTCTCTAAACTTAAGTAACACGAAAATATTTATTTTGCTTTCGAGGGAATTTTTCTACCCAGTAATTATTTTCACCGTCCAGTGAAATCGTTAGCATCCATTTAAAGGGGATTTGACTTTTTCTAAAAAATTACTTGAGATTTTAATTTTGATAAAAGAAAAAAAAATCAAGAATTAAAAAAAAAGAGGGCAGTATTCATTTGATCACGAGAGGTCAGTACTCTCAAATTAAATTATAGTTCGTATAGAAATTAGACAGAACACACTCAAGATAAGTATAATTAGAAAATCATCTGCACTTCATTGAAGAAATTCTCTTGATACATACAAATTTAATTCAGAACAAAAAAATAAAAACTCAAGAAAGAATCCCTGCATGCTCTCTTACAGCTTTTGCTTTGTTGTTTTTTTCCTTGTCTTTTACACTCCTTTTTCTTTTTCTAATTATTGTTTCTGTTTATTTTTGTATTTTAAAAATATTTTTTAAAAAATTAAAATATTTTATTTTTTTCTTTACTTTAAATTAATATATTTTTGGTGTTTTTAGATTATTTTAATGTTTTGATATCAAAAATATTTTTTTAAAAATAAAAAATTATTATTTTAATATATTTATAAATAAAAAAGAATTAAAACCTATACCAGACGTTCTCAAAACTATGACGTTAAAAAAAGCTAAACATTTTTGGTTCTCTTCACGTGCTACTTCGTTACGTGTAAATTATAAATAGTATTTCCAGGGACTTTCTTTTTTATGGCTTTTCCCTCTCAGCTGGGGCCTGGGGGAAGAAAGCAAAAAACAGGGCAAGTTGGCTACTCGCCTATCCTATCGCCTCCAAAACTGGAGCTAACCACATCGGAAGATGACACATAACGGGGAAAGATAGGGCATAGAAAGAGCTCACGGACATGTATTTAAAAGACGGAAAGATAGGGCACAAAAAGAGCCCCGTGCAAGAACAGGCCATGCCCTCCTATTTATAGACGAAGATAAGCTGTGACTGTGAAGATAAGACAAGAAACATTCTTCTCCCTCCGTGGTAAATTTTTCCAGATATACTCCGAGACCAAACATCTGATTTACAGATGATTAAGACATATTCAGTTTAGACGTCAACATAAGATCTTCTCTTTCCAGGTTTGACCTGCGTGGATCTCTCTTGCATACCTTCTGGATGGATGGATCGCACCTTTCCTTGACACATAAATCATTGATAGAATCGTGATCTTGGAAGCAAGGGTGTTCTAATTATATATACTTATGTGTCAAATAACAGTAAGCTTGACAATAAGCTAAAGTAAAAACATATCAAAAGGGTTGGAGTTTTATTTTCGGGAGCTCAACACTCATGTATTGCGGCGTAATTATTGATTTAAGGAGCACGCAAGAAAAAAAAAAAGTAAATTTCAGGCTTCTCATGGCCGCAGAGCGTGTGATGTTCGACCTCTGCCTCTCACGAGGAAGTTTGGTATTATAATAATAGTTATTTTTTAAAATATTTTTTTATAAATATATTAAAAATATATATATTTTAAAAAAATTATTATTAATATTAACATATTAAAATAATTTAAAAATATAAAAAATAACTTCAAGTAAAAAAATTAATTTTTTATAAAACGCTATTTTGACGCTTTAAAATCTTATTTCTTACTGGTATAGAGGGCGAGAACATGCTTTTTTAAATAAATAAAAAATTCAAAAGGGTTTTGGGCCCGGGGAGGAATTCTCTTTAATCTAAAATTTTCATGCCATTGTTTGAGATTTCGGATTTAAGACTACCTTTGCGGATTGATACTGTGGAATAAAGTCTTACCGTTAGAGGATTAGATGGGGAAAGAGGTGGTCTGTCAGGCAATTCAACACCCCCATGATATATATATATATATATATATATATATATATATATATATTAAAAACAAAGAACAAGGACACAATGGTAATCAACTAGCAAGTCGATTGCCTTTTCAGATTAAGAAATCCGAACGTTGAAGTTATTAAGCCTTTTCACATTATTTTCCAGGTGACAAAATGAAAAGAAAAAGGGTAATTTAAGAGGATAAGCCCGCAAAAGTAAATAAAGAGTGGACGGATGAGACGTGCGCAGCGTGACTAAGGTCGTGCATGCACGTGCTAGTGGTTTTCGGGGCGACGGAGACCAGAGGCGGAATCAAATAAAACTCACCCTCTTATGCTTTTTTTTATCCTTTCTATTTTAGAGGTGTCATTTCTATTGTTTATCCTCTCGTATTTGACCGCTCACCGTAATGTTTAGAGCCATTTTTTCCATTCTTTGATCCCTGAAATTCTTACCTTTTTATACTGGTTATTGCACTTAATTTCCTTCCAATTTACATTGCACAGTGATTTAATGTGTGTTTTTATTTATATTTATCTCATGTATATATCCAATGTATGATAGAGTATTTGATTGTTAAACTAAAATTCTATGTCACGATAACATAGATTTAAATTTGCTATGAATAATCCTGAGAGGTATAGCTCAACTGATTAGACCATGAGTTTGCTCCCTATAGATCACCAGTTTGAGTCTCACAAACTTCAGGGTCACTGGAGACTTATATGATTGTTAATTTCAGGGCTCGTGAGATTAATTGAGATGCGTACAAATTGACCCAGACACCCACATTAATAAAAAAAAATATTATCAAAATTTGAAAGGACAATGATCAAAATTAACACTGCATACTAAAAAAAGGTGATCTACCGTGGCTTTATTGTTTATCCTCTCGTATTAACCAGTTCACCCCATTATTTAGAGTT
>Ga0307510_10005972_pt1 | contig 14529 bp, 15 predicted proteins | sample 12_EM_MG_FD_207224 | JGI IMG/M metagenome (GOLD analysis project Ga0307510, IMG submission 207224) | Populus trichocarpa ectomycorrhiza microbial communities from riparian zone in the Pacific Northwest, United States - 12_EM | ecosystem: Host-associated > Plants > Roots > Unclassified | place...
GAAGATAGCACTGCCAGTGGCACGAGAGCAATACGTAATAATAATATTGTGGTTACCTGTAGGTAACTTGGACGTCAACAAAACGAAGTGTACAACCCTAAGTCAAAACAGGTGTAATCTACAAGTCTAATTAAGAGTCCACCTCGGTTGCAGCACGTGCAGATAACACAACTCTGAGTCGGGGAACTGAGTACTGAGTACTGAGGCCTGAGGTGCCACTACTGTAGTATATCGTAGTACTACGGTACTACTGCGTATGTGATTGAATCCTTATCTAAGCGAAGTCCGGAGCGGGTGTTGCGCGCGTTCCGCCTTCACTCCCACCAATATAATGGTGTACGCTGCCCTCGGATGCGATGCGTGATCTATTCTGAAATTTATGGGGACCTTTAGGGATATTATTTATATGGGGTTTCTACTTGTTTCGTAGATATTATAATCATACAAGGATGAACAGAGGATTTTTTTTTTGTCGGGGTTACTCAGGGTAGATCTAGTACTAGATAAAACTGCACCTGCACGCCTCAGCCATCATGAGAAAACTGACCTTTCTTCCACAGCCACCTCCAGCGTGCGAGTCCCGCGAAAATGAGCCGCTGGCAGAACATTGATCAGGTCCTTGTCTCGAGTCCGAGTCCTCTCACACCGTCGTCGTGACGGTCAGGTCGGCCCCCATTCTTACTACGATAGCAGCTAGTTTGTCTCTCATCCCTCAAATGACATTCATTGCCTGGGGTTCTTCCTGGTCATCAAATAATCCTACCAGTCGATGGAAATCGTTACTTGTAACTTGTGCCCACCATGCAGTCTGAGCAATCTCATTCCTTGTTCTCGGTACAAGATTAACAACAAGACTGAGTCATTCTGTGGTTTGTTATTTGATTACGTGCTGTATTAATATGTGTACCATGCAGGTATCATGTTATCTATTTGCTATAACTCCTGAAGTACCGCTCAGCGGTGGCGCTGATGAGAGTTCCCTTTGCTACCACCATGCTGCCTATTTTTTCCAGTGGCCGGTTGCCTCAAATCGTCAAATGGGCCTTCAATGAACCGACTACCTGACTAGACGATTCCATTGACACCGACAATGCTTAATTAGGTATTTCCACATTGACTTACTGTCTGTGCCCCGGGCCCAACTGACGTCGCACCGACATTTCGGGTCCCTAACATCGCATTTCTGCGGCTAAGTCCACCCCTGTTTCCTGCCTGGAATTGTTGGGTACTTGTCATCCTTGGTGCGCTGGACACGTGCTGTTGGTATCCTTGAGGATTGGACACGGTCCGAGCCTGCTGTGGCTGGGCCATGTTCACTGGCATGGTTTGGGCCCGTTCAAGTTGGGGCTGCCGTTTGTACACACTGGGTGCGGGTGGAAGTCCCTGCATCACTGTAGACGCTTGTGACACAGGAGGTTGACCAGATTGTCCTCCTATACGTGGGTTGGTATCAATATTATTGACTATCTGGAGAGGTATGGTAAGAGTGCGCTCACTTTGCGGTGTCTCCTGCGGCAGGCTTCTGGTCGCATTGGGAGCGTACATTCTTTCCCCTCCCACATCCTTGCGTTGTTTGCTGCGGATGTTATCTTGTCGTCCCGTCGAGAACCAGTTTGTCCCCAGTATTCCAAGACAATTTAGATCTTCTCCCTGTGGCCTGGTCATGGTTTTTTCAAGCATTGTAACTCAGCACCGTTGGTATCATGCGGGGCCGCAGGAATACGCACCTTTGATGCTGCTGGCGCGGTGTCCCACCTTGACGTCGCTGGTTTTTGCTGTTACTGGATTGAAGCTTCGTCATATCTGAGGAGAAGAAAAATGCGAGATGGAATAGGATGGTGCCGACTTATGCCCTCCCCCCAGGACTTTTATACTCCCTCTGCACTGCGTTAACACTGGCATGCGCTGTGACACCGCCGATCCATATAGGGCTGGTGGCGGGTTAAACGAACAGCTCCTAGACGACGTATTGGTGCATGGCATGGTGCCACAGGGCCCGTACATAAAGTGAGCCACACACCTTTTTCAAGTTCTCCCCCATGAAGAGCACTATACGGTCTGTTGTGTCCGAAAGCACTGCACAGTGCCCGCCGAAGCTCTACCGCTTTCTGCGTGGCGGGAGGCCCATACTTCTAAAACAAGGTGAACACGATCCACAACTCTATTTCCGTCGGCCTAGACACCGAAGTTATTTCTTGTTGCAGGGAATCGCTGTGCAAGGTCCAAAGCACCAGCACCTGGCATGCAAGTCGCTAGGATCATACCCAATTGTTTTGAAATGGTGCCACATGGTCGGCGTTCCTTATTCGAATAAATGAATATAGAACGGACAAAGATTAGTTGTTGTGATTTATCAATTTCTCACTCAAGAGGCTGTGGGTTCGTAAGCAAATTTCTCAGAAAAGGATTTGTACATGTCCAGTCGTGGCACCATTGCGACTCATAAGACGTTCATGGGTGGCGGCCACCAGGCGGCCATCGCGAACTTGGCCTGCAAAACCTGGGACTAACATACTCTCCCCAGTTTATTGCCGTTGTCAGAGACCAGTTCAGTCACGGATCGAAACTAACATACACCAGAGGGCGGAACTAACTGAAGGTTGGACGGTCTCCGCTCACGTCAGATAAACAGTAGGAAATCTGACACTGTGGCGACCTTGACGATGAAGCTCTTGAATCATGGAAAACTCATAATACGAACAATACACTCGATGGGGATGAGCATGGCATGTGACTGATGAGCGAGGCCTCGGTGATTAAGAAGATGGGGTACGAGTTGTACCCTACATGGCTGGGAGTTTGATTCAGATTCAGGGTGCCACACAAATACTCAAACATCCGTTCACCGAAGATCGAGGAGCAGGAATTGGATCCGAAGGTGGTCACCAGGCATGTAAGGTCATTCCCTGCAGAAGCGCGGTATTAGCGCCCGTTCTCGGGTTCAGAATTACTTGGGGCGAGGCCGGTCGTCTAGTTGATGATCAATTTAACACCACAAGAGCACATGATAATACACATACAAGATGGTTGTTTCACTCGTCGTCTTCGGCACCCACGTCAACTTCGATCCCTGCCCCCCTCGCCCGCAAACACGTATTCTTCTTGGTTGCCCATGTTGCCGCAACGGTTCATCCAGGTCCATATCGTTGTGTACCATGACGGCATCCTGTTGACGGTCTCGGTGGACAGCTGAGCGGGGAGAGCCAATCGAGCACCAACAGCGGGGTGGGCAATGACCCGTCGGTGGAGTAGGTAAACGGGGACCGCACGACACCTAGCACCTCTTCCATGTAATTTCCTACATGGTCCCCCAGCTTCTCGATGATTTACGTTTAGGAGAAGAACGGGAATGAACGGGCGAACGAAAGGAAGGACGTGGGGGACTGTGGTGTAGCGCACACGGCGTAGGGTTCCACGGGCACAACACAGGTGGGGTTGGCAAATTAAGCTTTCGTTGGCCTGATAAAACCCAATGGTACGAGGGTTTTCGTGACGTGTCGGATGTTCTAGGCGGTCTGCAACCGCCCAGGTTGATGGTTGGCCTCCTGCGAGGTACTGGATGTCTGGTGTGTGGTACCTGAGAAGCCGTCTCTTCTTAGGGGTGAGCTGTTCAACGCACCTCAAACCCTATCGTAGGGAGGCCCTCTGAAACAGTGGGGCTGGATCAGGGCGAGGGCGAGTGAGGTCGTCCGCCTCCCTCTTGAGACACTGAGCAGTGCATGTGTGGGCCAGGGTGGTCCCGAGCCCGCTGAGGACTTGGGAGACTTCATAGTTTGATAGGAAAGCTACTCTGGTGTTCAAGCTTCAAGAGCTGTTGAAAATAAGAAAAGGTGAATGACTGGGCGATCTCAGATTGGGGTGAAAGCTGAGCGCTGAGGCCTGGGAGTGGCCTGGGGCTTGAGGCCTTGAGGTGCTGGTGAGGTTCAACGCCGCTGACCTAATGGCCAAAAAGGGTCCGTGCGCTCTCACGACGGCCACCGTCACTACGCATCCCACCCACCAAACCTTGCCCCTTTGCTCGGGGAAGGATTACTCCTCTGGGAAACCCACCGATAAGTTGAGATAACACTCCATTGCTACTTCTACTAAGTTCATGTTATCCCGGGACGCCTGGGATTGACGCGTCGGAGCTCTGGACATGACAATTTCCTTCAACTCTGGACTCGATATTCCCCGCATCCTGGTTGACTCATGCTCAGCAGCCTTATGGTGATACCGCACGCAAGGGGTGCTCGGCACAACAACGGCGAGCGGCGCTCGAAGAGACTTCATCACCTCTAGTCCCCAACATTTCTCATCTCCAAGTGCTGTCGGGCCATTTCGCTGTCACGATGGAAATTGGGCACGTACTGGATGTCTCGGACGTCCTTCTTGATGTTTCAACACGTAGATTGTGAACCATTGTACTATCTCCCACCGAGGTTGGTTGTCCACAAGGCATGCCGATGGTCCCGCACAACAGAAGCCGGCATCAGGACACGAGGTTCGGAGTCCGAATCAGACACGTACCATCAATGCCAACCATCCTCCAGACGAACTACAAGTGCTCAGCCAAAGCCACGCGAGGCCGCTACGGTGACTTGGACATGGCAGATTGGAGTGCCCGCAGCGTGCCAGTGAGTGTGCGGACCTGGACTTCAATTGGGCACGTCGGGCATTTCTTCTTGCGAAGCTCAGAAAGAATAGGGCGAAAATTGTACGCGGAACCTGAACTTGATTGCCTGTCACAAAGACTACAATTTTCTGGTGATGATGGCTCGGGAGCAGTGTGCCGTTCACGTTGCGGGATTCGTACCGATGCTCGAGCCTGAGTATCATCGGCCCTGAGTGGGCTGGCAGCGCTCCACGGATACGGTACAGTACTGATCCCGTGCGATGATCGGAAGGGTCGGTCGCGACGGAATTTTTTTTTTCTCATTCTGGTGTGACGAACAGAAAAGATTGGTGTATTATTGTATGTTGGTCGTTGCACAATGAGCTGCGTCGTCGTCGCCCAACTCGGATCTACTATTTGGAAACGACCCACAGGTCCAATTGTTAAAGATGACTTGGTGTTTGTTCTGGGGCACATGAAACCTGCAATGTGAGCCAAAATAAGGAAGGGCGGTGAGTCTCTGACCTGTGTGTTGCTGCGTGCGTGTATTTGCCCTCACGTTGTGCTAGATGACCTGTACTTCACCAAATTCTTGACAGCATTTGCATCTGAATGTTCTTTTCTGCTGTCGTCGCTTTACCTTTCGTTGCCTTTGTAGAGAGAACTACCAACATATCTGGATGTTTCCGGTTCAAACTCAACTGACGGGGCGCCCCGACACAGGGACCCTGCTATTCCAATCGGCTCAGACCGGGATCATCGGATCTACTTTCGTACGAGCAAGCCTTTTTCTTGTTATGGTTCTTCAGTGAAATCCTGCGTCTTGTAGGAATGGGGACGCAGGAGAGACAGATCACGGGCTTACGCAGACCCTTCCGCACGGTGAATGTCGGTGATCCAATTGCGGTCGAAGTGTCTACATTGTCGCATTTTGGCTTTGTCTTTTTTTCTTCTGATAACGACAGCGCTGATGCTGACTCGGATTCGGAGAAGAGCTCTTAGATCATGATTTATTGTGTCGACCAGTAAACTGAACATACCCGTGCGATGACCTCTTACGCTCAAACTATTGTATTCTCTGGCAGACTGTCCGTCAGGGTCGGGGAAGCTCCGTCCCGAGTCCACGCAAAACTTCATACTATTTTTGATTGGGTGCGGACTGATTCAGAAACGACATGCTAATTATCGAAACCTCGAGTCTCGGAGGATGTGAGATATCACCGGAGCGTTCCTTTACCCTGTACCCCAATTGTGGTTCAATTGGTCGTGGCGCTGATTCGGGGTGGGGTCACTGGGGTGGGGGAGCCTGTCGTAGTCTCAGATTGATCACGTCGGCGAGCGTAGTTAGCTTCTCGCAACTGTACTCACCCTATTTTCTTGTCTCTTTCTGTTGCTCAGGCTGGCTCCTGGCCTCGGGCGATTGAATGGCTTGAGCCATGTCACCGACCGCCCGACTTAGCCAGCGAACGGGGCAGCGGTCTTGATCTTCAGACCGTTAAGGATAAAACCACCTATGTCCACTGGCGCTGGTAGTAGCATATATAACTAGTTGAGCTCTCCACGGCCTCTGTACGAACACCCACCGCTTCAGCTTCAAGTTCGATCCCCCGACAGCTGAGTTTCGAATCACTTGACCTCGGGTTATACAACCGAAGCCCGACCACGGGTTTCTCCGTATACCGTCAATCCCCGCCTTCTCTCTCTTTTAAAAATTTTCTTTTAAATTTTTTTAGCTCGATGGCGGTCTCTCTCAATCCTATTTTCTCTTTTCCTACCCGATTGGGGCCATGAAACTTCACGCACATGGCCCTAGAGAAATACCAACTTGATGATGCCCTGTTTGATCAACCCCATTTGTCCACGACTTCTTATTGTTCTCCTGACACTCCTGAGCCCTGTCTCCCTCTTGTCGGACGAGCCAACGACAATCAGGGATTCCACAGTATCTGCGTTGGACGTCTGGAATAATAATAATGTAGGTATTGTATGTACTACCCATTGAAACGTCTAAAGTGTTCTTCAATAGGCAGATGGTTATGCGAATTACGAATACGATTGTATGCAAGGTAAGACAAGCGTCTCTTCTGCAGGCTGGGGATTCTGTTACTTATTGTGTCTTCTACCCGCGCCATTCCCCTGATTCGGTAAGTCCATAAGTTAACTCTCGGAACTCGGGCTATCTCGAGTACTCGCAGTGACTGTGTCTAGAGGAGGATTTAGGACTGCTCGTTCACTCTCCAGGGTCGGCTTGATCCAGGTACGAGGTGCCCACGCCTCCCAGGTATCCCAGAGGGCTTGCTTGGATACGGCGGCGGACCCACAGCCATGACATCCGTCCCAACGGTTATGACGTCCTTGTCGGCAGCATCACGATAGGCGCTCTGAGGATCACATAGTACGAAGTCGTACTGTTGTGTGGAGCTCTCCTGTTGCTGACTCGACGGTGGGTTCATATACAGTTGGGACTGGATAGCATGGCCAGTATCCGCTGCACCGTTTCCAACCGCTTTATGAATGATGCTTTATTAATGTTAGGAAGCCGTTGAGGGGGTTGCCACATACTCGTTGAACCGCTGATGGCCTGTATCGCTTCGGCTATATCCTCCTCGTTCTGAGGCTTGCCGTAAGTACGTCCAACATTCGAGAACGCCATGCTCCACAGCTCGTCTCCAGAACCATTGGTCCCTGCGATCATTTCAGTTTATGCCGGTAACGAACACGCTCCTCGACTAGGCAAAACCTACTAGTAGTATTTGACGACATGGTGATGGCTGGGAAATTGAGGAGTGTGCTTCTAGATTGCTGATTGGATTCGGTATGAGCTCCATCGACTAGACCTTGTGCGGTCCTTTTTAAAGCCTAGGGCTCAACGCTGAGACTAACCCTCATCGCCTCTGGTCTATATCCTTGGCCCACCTTGTTTGCAAAGGTGATACATTTTCGTCTGGGTGTTAAGGTGGCTCAAGGCGTCTATCGGCTTGTATGGCCTACGTTACCTGCCCTGCCCCTCGCAGCCTCACCCCTTCCTCGCTCCGAGCCGGAGTGGCCAAACCAAATAACTCTCGGCACGTTTCACGGTAACTCCCCATCAATCTTGTGTCGTCCTCCTTCAGTATGCCTGAGAACTTTGGATCAAGCAATTAGGTAATGTGCTGTTCACATACATCACATCAAGGCCCCTCGTCTAAATCGATATCTCTGTTGACCAGTCCAACATGTTGTCCTTCCACTGTGTGGCTTGCTCGTGTACTCGATCGAACGAAACGTTCGTATAACTAAGAAAGGGAGACTGGAGACTTCTCTCAGGCTACCGGTGACCGTACCTTGAGTCTTGTATGCTAATGCCAGTGGCCCAGTGAGCGGCAGTCGTCATGTTACATCCTCAAATTGCAAGCGCCCGCGGAGAACCAAAAAAATTGCGCTGTCTAACGCGTATGCAGATCCGTATCTTACAGATGTGAGACAAGGGCTGAACCAATCATTGAGCCCAGATTGTTAACCCAAGCGAACACTACCCCGAATGGATGTTTGGGTAGACCCTGATGGGGGGGAGCGTGAGCGCCTTTTTGATCATCTCTTCTTACATCATCAACTGATTATCGATCATCTTATCATCAACCCTCAGCTTCAAGTTTAGGAACAGCCACGTTGGGCAATCGCCGATCGGTAGAGATGCATAGAGCCTCTGAATGCCGCTCATCCCTACTCCAAAAAAAAAGGACAGGTTCTCGTTACCATCAGAACGTATCTCCTGACTGGCATTCAGAAAGAAATTGTCGATTCAGTTGTGGTATCACGATGCTGCATCATAGTGCGTATCCCCCAAATATTGATCAATTAATTGCCTGGCTCCCGTTTAACGAATAAGTCTGTTGTCGAATCGCTGATGGTTGTACACCTGTCCAGCTACCCTTTGTTTCAACTCCGGTGGGGATGACGGAGACTATGTAGTGACGATACAAATGAATGGTGGTCGTGATGCTAGTTGAGGCATGGACCCAGAGGTCGCCAATGGAACCATACTATCACAAGAAAGAATTGCGGGGATCTGTTCCTCAAAGTCGGAATACTATCTCATACACTTGATACGTCTGCATCCAGCCCAAGAGACAATCGCCAAGAGCTGTTTATGTAAGCAGGGTTCGCCGTGCGTTTAATTACGTTCGAACCCAAACCCCGTTAGCCGCAGCAACATCTTACTGTATTGCTGCATATCGCGAGGCTGAAACTGTCTATGGGGCTCTGAGGTTAAATGTGGGTGTATTAAGAGTGTCCAACTGTTCTCAGTAATACTACCGACCTCCACTCGGCAGGACATTGAGAATGCTTTATGCTTTGCTTTGTTACTGCCATTCCGGCTCCAGAAGCGACATATACTCCCACCTCTTGCAACGCGCGCGACGCTGGGTCCACCGCAGCCCGAACAAATGCTCCCAAACGAGGTGTTTATTGCCTGGCTCTATTAGCTGTTTGTCGCCACCTGTGCGCAGAAAATAAATTGCTGCTCTCCTTTAGGATGAAACACGGGCTTCTGCGGCAGAACCACATTGATAGCTTGCGATTGGATCCATACAGTCCGGGATTGTTTCCATGTATCACCGTGTATCGTCGTGACGCAGTAGGCTGTCTGTATTGATCTACAGGCCTTCGATTAGCGTCAGCGGTTGCACTAGAGGTATAATTACTGCGCATTTACCTTGGGTTGTCTACCGCGGCTGGTATTTTGTCGTCGCAGCAAGAACTACCCCTGGGATTGGACCACCGACTGTAGCACTGCTCCTGGGTCTACCATGATGGGCATTGCGTTTTAGTTGCTAGATCGTGCGTTCATTATTCCATCGCTTTTCGAGTGTGATTGACTGAGCGTAGTAGGGCAGAGGTAATTTAGTGCCATCTCACCTTACCTTCTCTGCCGTCGTGGCTTCCGGTCCTTTGATGTTGCAAGATCATGGATGGGCATCGAGCTGACATGGCGTCCTAGGGCTATTCTCTATCTATTCTTGACTGGACGTGGCGACTTCAGGTGTTGTAAATTAGTGACGCCAGTTTTCATGCCGACCGAAAATAACCCACCCTTGTTCTCCTTACTAACCCAGATTTCTGCCTCCGGATCTCAGTTGCTGATTCTGGCTTTCGACAGATTATTTTATGGTCGACATGGCCTCTCTAGAGAAGCTTGTGAGGGATGGAATACGAACACGCGGGACTATTCCCCCATCATAGCGTTTACATTCCCTCTGCGTTGCTTGTTTCCATTGATGGGTTCCCACCAGAGACCACGGGAAACGACCAACATAGGCAACAAAGAGATAAGCCACCAGCATAATCGGTACTCCGAATGAGGATCGCCTTGAGCTTATATCAACATGTCCACGTTTTACCAGTGTGCTACCCCGAAAATGCTGCATCGTAGGGCAATGCCTACTGCGCTTCGGAAGCATCACGGGGTGGCGAGTGGGTATGGTCCTGACCGTGTTTTATTCGGCGCTTCTAGTTGGGCTCTCGGACCGAGGCGCCTGTCGCCGACATATCATCCATGTAAATCACGCTGTTTATTGGCGCTCCGTGCCATGCCACGTACATCCACTGGCCAGTAATTGACAGAGGGGCGGATAATCCCCATCAATGCGTCCTTTTTTGATATCTTGTGACAATGGATGGCACGGCCCGCCTGAGACATTTGTGGGCCATTCCTAAGATTACTGCCCACATCATGATGCATCAGTAGTGGGTCTAATCGCCGCGGCTAGCGAAATTGTAATCAGTGTCAGGTGCGTGATCCTGCTACCCGCGTCCTACGATATCCTGAGCGAAATGTGTTGGAACGTCCGGCATGACATACCGAAACGCATCCGCGTCACGCGTGGCCATCATAATCACCCGCTGAATTTCTGTGTCGTTCTAATTTATTAATCTCGTAAACACCGTATGGTTTTTAGGACGGCCTTGCCGCCTGACTTAATCGCGTTCGTCACCCGTGCCGGTGCTCCTGCACCGTCTTCGCCTGTACTATGGCCATCTGGTCTCCAGTCCGACCTCACTCGTCCTGTATTTCTTCATCCCGGCCCGTCCTTCTTTTGTTCTGACTTGCTTTCCATGCCACTGTCAGGTTTCCTCTGGTTGTCGGCTTGCCTCGGGACAAATGAGACCATTCCGATAGAAACCACGTTTTGTCAGTCTCTCATCCCGCTTTCCGGGCAGCCTCAGACACTTTCTCGGCGAGTGGCGGCCATGTGGGAGCGGAGGTCCCTGGATCAGACCGACTGACCCTAGCCGAATTCTCCCCAACGCTCGCTGTTGTAAAGTGCATCATTTTGTGTTATCAGACTTCCACTTAGACTTGAACCCGAGTTTCGGTTTCGCGAGGGTGTGTACGAGCTAAATGGCCCGTTCCCGGCTGTTTGAGACAGCTGCCTTCTGATTTGGATCTGGAGGGTTGATGGCAATAGTATCGCGGAAGTGTGGCTTGATGACTCATGATCGGCCACAACGGGCTCGCATAGATTAGATGCAGTACATACATAATCATTACCATATGGACATAGGGTACAGCGTGCGATGGGCTAGCCGGCTAACGCTTGCTGTAGACAGTTCGTTTACTTGACCAGTACAGACCTCCCACACCCTCTTTTTCTATCCTTTGAGTACCCTCCTTTCGCATAGATCCCTCAGATGTCCAGCTCTCATTATGCACAGTAGTCACTCTCGCGGTTCCCTCAGTTTGTGTGCCCTCTCGCGCGCATACTGAGGTGGGCACTTTGTTACGTTCCTCTAGCCTTCATTTCCTGTACTCACTCTACGTACTGTAGTGACATCATTTGTGTCTGCGCCCTCCGTACAGGCCGCATCACCGCTGCGTTCGCTGCTGCCCACACATCCAACTCCTTAGTTTGCATCAAACATCTAGTGGTTTCGCCTCGCCAAAGGATTAGTCCAGCATGGTGCTATCCTTCAAGGTGAGTTGGGAGCACCCCGGAACTTCGTAATGTTGTACGCCTCGCATTGCACTTAGTGTGATAACTTCACCGCCAGTTAAACAATTAGTGCCCCTACACGACCTAGATGGCAGGTGCCATTGTCAATTAAGTTGCATTCGTCCTTGGACTCAGCCCGTTCCAAGATCGCGAGAAAGGCAGGACTTTTAACTTTTAGATTTGAGACGTGACTGTTCTTCCGCGCTATCTGCTGGTGGTTTCCGGTCGATCTAGCTGGTACCCGGAGACAGAGAATGCCGCCGCATTCTTGACCCGTGTCCTTGGTGAATGGTTCCGAGCTCTGCGAGAGTTCTCACAACTGCCGTGAGAGTTGGTGAGACCCACGATATGTATAAGAAAGGAAATCAATTCTGTCGGTCAGCCAGAATATTTGGTATGCGCAGCTGGTGTGTGTGGCGTCTCAGAGCTGTCATCGCTACCTATTCCAGCCTTTTTGTTACGTTTGCGCTGCTTTTGACGTTGACCTACAACGACAATCGCGTCATCGACAACCTCGGCCTGGACTGCCTGTCTGAGAGGTGCTGGGATAAATGGTATTTCTGCTGTTGCCCTGTCGTCGCCAGTCGTGTCTGTGATAGAGGTGACAGCGACTTCATCAGAGGGGCCTTGGTCTCGGTAGGAGGCGCCTAGGGGTAAAAATGAGGGATGAAATAAGTGGAATTCAATATGACGCCCTTACTGCGGTTATAATCGGTGCGATCACCAGTGTGCTGTGGTTCTCTTCACGACATCTTTGAACCGGCCATGAGAATTGACCCTTGGCATCGGTATAGACCCAAATAGCGAGCTAATGGTAGCCGAGTATACTAGATGAGGGCAGGACGGCAGGACCGAGGCACCAAACAGTGACGGGGTTGCTACTGTCGGAAGAACTTTGTTAGGTCCTTGATTTCATAGCGGTAAGGGTGCGGAAGTCTGTGACTTCGTCAACAAATTGGGGTCATCCAAGATAGCGAGAAAAAAACCGCACAAGACCCTATCCAGATCCACTCCGATATTCGCTGGTTAGAACGTACACCCTAATGACATTTGCGCGTTGAACCTGTGTCGTGAGGAGGGGTACCACGGGACGCTATTTACGTTATCACGTCTCCGCTTGAACTTGAGTTGCAGGTTTAGGAGATGGGATACATGCCGGATGATCGGTGCCTGTCGACGGGAGAGTGTCGAGTCGCCTTTTTTTGGTTCGGAGGGTTGATAGCGATAGCAGGCGCTTTCGTCATGCCAGAGAGTTGGTCCAGCACGATGTCCTAGGTAAGGTGAGAGAAAGGAGAAAGGGTGGAATGCACTACGCACTGCCCGCTCTAGTAGTTGCTCCATCGGCTCAACGATCAGTACCTCGACCTCATCCTGCAGACGAGCGTTGCCCTTTCCCTTTGCATTTTTGGAGCTCCCAATCGTCAATAAGCATATTCGTTATGGATAAAACCTTGCTTGAGCAGGCCTCGAGGTTGTTCGCTAGATCTGAATCCACAGACCGGTGAAACGCCAAATCGGAGGGACGTGCATGTTTAGTCGCCATGTTCTTGGAGTTGCGCGTAATATCCGTCCAATTCTGGCTTTGACAACGGCGTCTGAGATGAACCTATGGGAAGCCTCCTGCTCTCGGCGTCTCGGTGTCAACAGCGTCTGCTGCACGGACTCCTCCGGCAAGGCGGCGAATCAAAACGCGAAATTCCTCCTGACATGGAATATCACGACCACGTGACTCGAGTATATGTAATTAGATAAACACAACGCGCTGTTGCTTCTCTATGAGTTCATTTTCTTTCATCGGACTAGTTTGGGATTGTGAATACTATTTAGGATGTCGGATGAAGAACGTGCGTATTAACTTTCCGTTGAGATAGCTAAATCATCCTTGGTAGATGAGCAGGCAAACACAAAGGCAAAGATGCGCGTTTCTTCTTCTGTTTTGGAAATCCTGCTGCCTATTCTACGGCCTACCGTGTTTTTCCCCGAATCGGAAAATCCAGAAGGGCAAGGGAACTTGCCGAATCGGGTAGTCTATGGCTACAGGCCGCAACTTTTTACTTCGTAGAAGAGGATTCAAGACTGCTCGTTCACTCTCCAAGGTCTGCTTGATCCTGGAACAAGGTGTGCACGTCTCCCAGGTATCCCGCAGGACTTGCTTGGATATGGCTGTTGATCTGCTACCACGTTATCGGTACTGAGGGTCATGACGTCCTGATTGGCTGAATCATAATGATCGTTCTGGGGATCGCATATTACGAAATTGTACGTTTTCCCGGGACCCTCCTGTTTCTGAGCCAAAGCTTTGTTCATATTCAGCTGGGACTGGGCTGCATGGCTAGCATCTGTCGCGTTGTTTCCAACTGTTAAATGAAAGAGGCATTATTACTTTTTGGAGTCACTCAGGAGCGTGCAACCTACTGTTTGAACTGATGATGCCCAGCGAGAAATGCATATCACAAGGTCAAATGATATCGAATGAGATTAAATAATATCGAACATTTTCCCAATTGATTAATCTGATTTGACCATTTCCGAACGAAATCGAAGCACATTACAGCAGATTGAATCCCAGCCTCATCAATGAAGTCTGACCCCGTTTCCAGCGCATATGTCCACACGTTGGGTCTCTGTGGCACAAGGCGATCTGGTTTGGCCAGATACACAGCTCGTAGTAGATGCGATTTTTGTAAGTCCACTTTTTGTCATTGCTGCCCTTTTGTTTTAATGATCTTTCCACTTCTCCCAGGTATTCTGTAGTATAAAATCGTGCAAATATATGCAATAATGTCAACAGCAAAGAAGGTGCTCTGTGATTGCCTAGCAAAGTGCAAGGGCAAGCATAGACAAGTTAGCAGATCAACATACTCCAGACAATGGCCATATCGCGACCCCAATTCCCGATTCTCAAAGAGGCTCCAGCACATATTCAACAGCCATCTGATCGTACATGGGGCAGCCTCAAAC
>Ga0307510_10005973_pt1 | contig 14528 bp, 16 predicted proteins | sample 12_EM_MG_FD_207224 | JGI IMG/M metagenome (GOLD analysis project Ga0307510, IMG submission 207224) | Populus trichocarpa ectomycorrhiza microbial communities from riparian zone in the Pacific Northwest, United States - 12_EM | ecosystem: Host-associated > Plants > Roots > Unclassified | place...
TGGGTCTGGAACCTTGGTACGCAAACTTGCCGAGGGTGCAGGCACATAACTTCATGCCTTTACGCCATGTGGCGGGCGCTGACAAGCTTCCATCTGTCTTTTCTCACTTCTCATCTACTGCTTACACCCCCCCCCCCCCCCCATGTTGTCCACCCTCCTTTGTTGTATCCGTTGCTCTCTTGCCATATTATGATTAGAGGTGATCGGTGTTAGTGGCACCCTGTATGCTTGTCACTCATTTCTTCCGGAGTTGCCCGACGATGATCATGTACGACTGACGGCGTTGTTAATTGGATACTCTATAGACTTGCCCAAACTATGATGCATTTCATGCAATTTTGGGCAACTTCCTGTTACTGGTCTCGCATTGTATGATCCGTATCCCCTTACGAGTGGATCCATTGGTATCGCGAAACAAGGATAAACGTGTATATGTATTATTAAGTCACCGACCCAAGACATAACCGCGAAAGGATCCTGCACCCCGCCGGGGTTGATAACTGTAATGTGTGTTGATGAAATTGCGACCGCCGGGGACAACGGTGACGGATAACGTTTCTTTGCCCTCGGGGATAGTTTTCGGAATCGTGCGTCACCTTGTGCTCCACCCACCTTTTCGGAGGAGCCCTGAGCGGCCGCGTCAGAACGCAGCAGCGCACGCTCCCAGCGCCTTCTCTCCGCGCTTCTTGATTCGTAACGTCATACCGTAGCTTGCCCGCAGCGAATGAACGTACGACTCGTTACTTTGACGTGCCCCGCGGGCAAAGTACTGTTCTGCGCCGGACTACTGTACATTTCCCAATTGCTTGGGCGCCCTTGCCAAATTCTGCGAGTATGATGGGGTTACCGTAAAAAGGCAAAACGCTGATATGCGACGCGTCAGAGCTGGGCTAGCAAAAGAGGGGCCGTAAAAGGTATGGCCCAAGGGTCGGACTGGGAGTACGCACTAGTGCCATCGTTGGCCCTCGCAGCTCCTTGTGCTCCTGCAATTCTTGCATCAGTGAGACATGCTTTTTGAGTAGCCCCTAGTTGCGCCTCTTCGTCATGAGTGCCTGGTACAGAAGGTGTGAGTGGCGGTTTCCACTGTTGTACGATCTAGTTTCCCAACCCGCACCCACAGAGTCACCGCACCCTCTTTGATGCACCTGAATCGGCCGTGGTTGCTATGTCCACTGCGGACGCCAGCGTTGTCCGTGAAGTCGCGTACACGGACAGACTCGTTGTCTGACATGGTTCCTCCTTGATCCATATTCGAGACGATCACCGGCGAGGGGCTCTTTGCTTTGCTGCGCTGCGCTGCCCAGTAGTTGCAAGTCTGTACCCACTCATTGACCCAGTTCTTTTCTTCTGTACCTGCCCGGAAGAGGATACACCGCTCCGCAGGCGAGCGTTAATACCAGGGCAAATATGGGCGCCGTCGATTATACACCGGCGGAAGTAGAGCGTGCGCCGGCGAATGAACAAGCTGCAACGATCCAACGTGGTTGACGGTTTCCTGCGAACGTGCATCAATCACACGGCCTGCCTCGTGCCCCACAAATGAAAAACACACCTGCCAATTTCCACCGCCAACTACACGCTGTCAATCAACGGCGTGGGTCGCCGAACGTGAACATAATATGTTTCCCCCTTTTGGGACGACATCAGATACATCCAACCAGGCCCTCGCTCTTCGTCCGCTTTCCTGCGGACTCGTTGTACTGCCCGCGGCAGAACAGTCCTCCCTTGGCCCATGGTCGCCGACCGGGAGCGCGAGTTCTTCTTTACCAGTGATACTGATCATAGTATCCGCCGACTCATCGCTGTGCTTGCTCCGATCATTGTCCTCCTGAGTCTCACGTATGATCGTATATGACAGATTGAACGCGGAGCCCAGGGCGAGTGCTGAGAAGGACATGGTCGAGCCCTGAATGCCCTGTCGTGGAATTAATTACTTCCTTAATATGGTAAATATTCATCCACGGACCTCGTGAGCGGACGTTGCGAAGCTTGGGGTACTTGTCCGTCCATTGACATTGTTGTTACTACTATTGTATGGACTGGCCCCATTTGGCGTGCCATGAATGGACTGAATGCCGCGAATGCTGCTACACTTGAGAGTCGCCGCGCACGTAAGCTCCGATTACTATGGAGAGGGGTGGTAGGCGTCAAGGATTGCGTTGACTTTCATGCTGGAAAGTTCTTCGAGGATTCGGTCCACTTGCTGGGTCTCCGCCTTGGGACATCGCCTAGAACATAAACGCCTACGGTGAATTGATTAAATAAAGTCGCACCTAAAGGCAAGGTCGAGTCTTAATCCGGAGAAATCAAAGTTGTCCATCATAGTACCGCAGCGCGTGCGATATTATTCACTCAATCACTGTAAAAGGGCATCAGCGAGGGCCATCTAGCCAGAAATGTCGAACGGACACTCAGCTGAGCTACTCCCCAATTCGCCCCTTTACCGAAAAGTCCTCGCCTTCCTCTCAAGCATGCCCTGCACACGCCTTGCCACGATCTGCGACAGCGCAGAAAGTGGTGGCGACACGGCATTGGTACTTGCTGGAGTAACGACGGTTCTGAACTGAACGCCTAGCCTGTCACGCGCGCTTCTCATGACATGATCGGACGGTGGTGGAGGGCTCTCCGGAGGTCACCTTACACCACCGTTCCTCCACCTTGCAACGCTTGATCAAAGTTGTCGATGCGAGGGGTGTGGTTTGTGCCCGGATTAGCTTGGTCCGCTATTGGGTCATTGCGAGCCAAACGCTGGGTCGGGAGTCTCGCCGCGGGGACAGAGGGAAAAAGACAAGGCAGGTAAGAAGTTGGGTCTAGGCAAGTAGGGCAGGAGATGTTCTTCAAGATGCGCTGTCGAGAGGTTGCAGGGTGTCGAACTTCCACCCGATAGCCCTGGTGTCGTGGCGCGATCCTAGCATGTGAAAGGATTTGATACCTTCTCGCGGATGAGGTAGTCGTATCTTGCGGATGTTCCCATTTCCCATGAAACCCATGAACCCAGACATTCTGACGGTCCTTTCAGCCGACTCGAACCGAACCGATAGGATTGGCCCGGTTGTTGCCGAAACCTACAAAAAACCTGGGATGTCCTGACTTTCTCTTGCTCGAATATTGCTTTCCGTAAGCGGGGATGTATCCTAAAATGAATCCGCAATCTCGTCCTACTGTATGTGGCGCATACCCAGTTCAATGCGTCCCTGACATCCTCCATGTATTGGGGTATCTGCATGGAGGAGGCCGTGTTGCCTTCTTTATATAACCCCTGGCCAGCGCTGAGAGATTTTCAACCTTTGCACGCACGTTTTCCTAATGGCCCACTATGATATCTATCGCGACCGGCTTGCAACCACACATCCTGCTTTCGGCCATGCCTTGTGGGAACCCAGTCCAGAGGCAAGGTATGGCCCCGTGAGGATTGGTGATGTCGGCTTCGTTCGCGAAGGCAAGTTTTACCGTCTTTTCAATGCTCTACTTTCTGCAGATGATGCGTCCCATGAGGGGATCCCTCTACCGGATAATCATGAACCACTGGTCCTCGATGTCCCAGACCATATATCGACAGGCGCGCATAAGCCCAACCAGTACTGTTCCGCAGGGGTCAGCGTTTTGCCTCCAGAACCAGAGTATCTCACCAGCCCGTGATTATAACTCGCACTTCAACTTTCTCTTCGCTGATGTTTTATTTAGCTTTCAGGACTATCCTCAGGCCTCATTTTCGTGTACAAATAGACGCGGTGGTGCATTGTTATCTCTTCCTGTAGAGGCTCAACGTCAGGACACCCGCGCTAGAGGAGCTTTTGGAAAGTGGATGCTCCACCATATTGACTCCTGGTTGGCCTTCACTCGAAGGCTTGGACTTGGTATAGAACAGATGGAGGAAATTGTTCTAGTCACCGGATGTCATCTCACGAGGTCTTGGGCAAATGTCACGTTCTTGGAGGGCCAGACACATGCTCAGGCATCATTTGGGATTAACGTCACTCAGGGCCGTAGCGTTTGCATCAACTGGCACTTCTCTCTTGGGAATACTCAAGGAGTCGTGTGTAGCTGGGGTCCCGAAGGGCCGGTATGTCAATTCGCAAAGGATGTTATTTTTCAGAAATTTGAAACCGATCTCTCACACCCCAGGACCTACCAGAGGACCAATGTGTATTTATCCGCGGGTTCCGTGTTGTTCGCGTTTTTGGCATATTCCCGAGGCAGCTTAGAGGGGCGGCAGGACCCAATCCAAGTCTGGATGATGACCAAGACGGTGACGAACCAGACAAGGGACTCATATCAATATCTGCTTCTACCAAGGTAAAGCAATATTTCTGACATTCCTAGTTGTTTGTCTGAGCTCTCAAAGACTCGGGATTCTCTTCACGTGTTGTTAGACTATATCATCGAAGTAAGGGGTGGCTCTCACTTCGCACAAATAATTCATCTTTATGTGTCATTCAGCGGTCGCCTAACTGTAATATGGCCCTTGTTCATGATGACGACCTAGCGCGTGTTGCGAGATTCTGTAAAAGTGAAGTGAGGGAACACTTATATGTCAGTTCTGTTTTCTGATCTTCAGCGTCACAGGAGACTTTCCAGCCCGATACACTGATAGCTTGTCTCCAAAAGACCCAGCCAATCATACAGCAGATCAGATGTGGTGAGCACTTATCAATTCCACAGCTTCACCAACTCTCATGCGGGAAGTTCACACAGAAGATTACTTATCCGACAAAGAAGATAGCATTAGAAATGGTGCAGGGACCACTAACGTCGCGATGTTCCTGGAGGAGTTTAATGAGTGGACTAAGCCTGGCATTTCATCAGTGGTAGCCCATCTTGATCGGGTCCACGTGAAAGGCCTAACCCCGCCACGACTGTCAACTGTATCCCAGGACAACCCTCCTTTCTGCCCCAGCGGATCGTCAGTCACCGCCTCGACGACCCGTAATGACCCCCATCTTGAATTCTCAGAGTCTCTCTTATCAGCTATGGATTTCAGTCCGGGGAGTGAGTTTTTCTCGATGTATGATGTCACCATGTCAGGATCCGATGCCTCGAATCAAGAGTCTGCCTTTGTCTCTCTGGCAGATCACATCCAATCGCCACATCATAAGCGCATTCGTCCCTCCTCCGGCGATGGAGGCGCTGGATGTGGGGTTCAGCCTCATCATCGAAGGCCAACATCGCCCTCATCTCCGTATCTAGGCCCCAGCCTTTCACCTCGCCTTGGTACAGCCGGTTCTATCCCGGGTTGTTCCGCATGTGGGAAGAACTTCACGCGGCGTCAAGATATGGAGAGGCACATTCAATCGTTTCATCTCCCCTGTTGGATCTTCTGTCCATACTCGGGTTGCAGGTGGAGGGGGTCCCGTATGGATGATTTCGAAAGACATTTGGATACGCAGGAATGCGGCCCAAAACCCGAGGACCCTTCCTGTCGGATATATGACGCGAAGATACTCTCAAGTTGGATCAGGGACTCGAAAGACGACAACGCTATTTTCGATGCTCAGACTCTTGCGCTTGACCGCGTCAAGGAAAGGGCGATGGAGCTGGGGAGGCAGGAGTGGCTTGAGGATCCCTGGGGCCTTTCGCCGGAGGTGCTAGCCCGTCGTATGCGGAATCGCGTAGATGAAGGACAGCGATCATTAGCGTAGCGAGATTACTTGTGAATGTACAGAAGTTGAATCTTGGATTGAACTTGAATAATGGGCGGGTAGCAATTGATTGATTTGATTCCGATTTTCCGCAGCAGAACTGGCGCCGGCTAGTTATATCAACCTCCTACTCGGAGAGAACCCAACACGTGCGATATAAGAGAAAGGGGGAGATACTTGGAAGTGGGAGACGAGGACAGCGTCTACCCCAGTATCTCCCCACTTAAACCCTTGTACCTCTTCTCCTCCCCTCCTCTTACATTGGTATCACGATGCATACAGTCGATTTCTTCCGTCTCCTATGCATTCACCCGGTCATTAGGTAGGTGGTTCTCTTTTTCTAGAGCAAGGACTCGGCACTGTATCTGAATTGGTACTAGGTACGACCCGTCACAGGATTTCCTTCTGTTATAATGACCATTTCTAGGTTGAGTGCACCTTGGGAACTGGCACCGTCTTGGCATAGGTATCTACCATGTGCAATGGCGTGCTGTTAGTGCCAGGATCTGATGTATGCCGGTTGATCCGTAAACATAATGGAGTGGTGGCCACTGGGAGCGGGCGTACCTCATGTTGCACTGGTGTAATTTCGATAGCTGCGATGTGTAGGGAGTGTTGACCCAATGGGAAGGTAGATGGAAGGACTGAGAGGGGAAACGAGCAAGAAGGAACGACGGCGAGGGCGCGGACGACGATTCCGCTGCACAAGGCAGAAAATGACGGTGAGAGAAGGGGAAGCGACGTTACGAGCGACGATCTCCTTTATGTCGAACGCTGCGGCCGGGAAGGAAGCGATCACACGGAAAAGAGTGAGGGAGGGCAAGTAGAATTGGGGTCAAAAGCGACAGTGAATGTGATGGTGCACTCCACAGGAGTAGTGTGCTTGCTTATATATATGTACGCTACCTATTGAGGCTTGTAGCAATGTAGTGGTATCGAAAGGAGGGACCGCGAGGGCAAAGGCAGAAAAGCGACATGAAGAGACGAAGGGGATTGGTGTCGGAGTCGTCGGGAGGCGGCGACAGCGGATGGTGGGAGTGAGTGAGTGCGGTGTCGACGAGGTCGAAGGGAGACAGAATGGACTGTGGACAATGGTAGGGCAAGGAGAACGACTTTCTAAGTGGCGCCGAGCGAGCGGGTAAGACCGAAGAAGAATGTGGAAGGAGAGAGAATCGATCGATGAGGCGGAATTTCATAAGACGAAGAGGTCTCTTTTTTTTTTTTTTTGAATTTAGTTTATTGTCGAGCATGCCAGTGTGCTATAGACATTACACTGCTGTCGTACTGTGCGTATCTACTCTCCGAAGCCTCCCAGAGCCCCAACCTTATGGGGGTGGTGTGGAATCTACATACCATCATGCGAGAGCCTGCGAACCGCCGCCGAAAACCCAAAGCGCAAATGTTAAAGGGCGGGGTGAGGCAGCAGCTATAAATCGAAATATCAGGGAAGAAATACGCGACAAAGTGCAAGGGGGGGAAGGGGGGAATACCATAGCGACGTTACTAGGGGGATAGGGCTGGGATGAGGGGGAAAGAGGGGCGTTTCAGGTGAAGGACAGATGCGAATTGAATTGGCAAATGTGCCAAGTTGAATGATGTGCCGGCCCGGGCTAACTGCGTTAGTACAGTAAGTTACATCATGACATGACTCTCGGATGAACTTGGGTCGAAGTCCTGAGTCGTTCCGCACGAGGTGACCTTACACTGGTACATTACAGCTCCCCAGGTATAACACCTCCTAGACAACTACGCGGCCTTCTGTTCGTGACTATATAACTCGGCATGGTCTGGGTGTACAACATGATGTTCGAGCCTTCAATTGCAGTCTGCTCCCCATCGACGTTTGTCTCGCTGCATGGGACGTTATTATGGCCAAGCACTGCTTCGGGTACCTCGGAGTTTTGATCAAGCGTGCCTCAGATAATATGATGATCACCGACTTCGAACGCTCCGGCAGCAAGATAGATGCGTTCGGGTTCGTTGGCCCTACCCTTCTCTCTATTTTCTGGTGCTAGGCACAATGATGAGGCCCATCGGTGGTGCCCATCAACGATAACCAGGTGTAATGCCTACGTTCTGACTCAGAGTCGCATCGGACGTAGGTATAAAACCTTTGTACACACTGGCAACTCAGTATCGACATCTCTGAAGCCAACGGTTTGCATCTCACCCGAAACTCTTTCAAATGTACCCTGATGTGCGTCGCATTTTCATTAATGGTCCTATTTTCCCGACATATGCGGACCTGGTTTATGTGCCATAGCCTTACTCTTCGAGGCTTGTCCAAGGCCAACCGTTTCAGGCCAGTGTCAACCCGCTCCCTGCTAGTGGGTTCCAACAGTATATGGGGCAACAAGAACACGTGCGCCCTCGTCGAATCAACCATTGCCATGGCTAATCCCACCTTCGCGTAGACATTCCTGGCACTAGACCCTACCCGGTTTGAAGGAGACAACACTCTGGTGTACAACCCTCCGCAATTGCCCACGGAAACCCCGCGACCCGCATGCCCTATATGTGAGCGAATGTTCACACGTACTCAAGAGAGAAATCGACATCTACGAACGTACCTGCCGCACTACATCTATTGCCCCTTCCCGGGTTGCCCATGGAGATGCGACCGTCACGACAATCTGAGAAACCACTGGCAAAAAAAACACGCAGACTGCGGTCAAGCGCCTCAGAAGCAGGAGTGCGAGATATACAACCCTGACTCGTTCGTGAAATTGGTCACCTGTGGTCAGATGTCGATCGAGGAGGCCGCAAATGCCGCACTGTTTGAAGTCATACTGCGGGCTTTCGAGGAGGGCAAGCAGGACTTATGGTCAGAGAATTGGTCGGGCCGCCGTTCGCAACACCGGGAACACTGAGGGAGGAGGTATGTGACGGCATTCCTTTCCATTCCCCGCGTCTGGCTCACCCAGTTACCATGCAGCTGCCCCCGACGCCCTTGTTCTGGGCGGAAAACCCACGTCCCTGCAGCTAGTTTTGCGCCCAGAATGAGATTCCTTGTTGCCCTTGTCGTACCATACCTCGTTGGAACTTCCTTCCCTATCGTAACTTATATGGCGCGCTACTTACTGTACTAGCCCCACGAACCAGTTATTCAGTATTACAGTACTGTACGATAGTAGTCGAAAGCGGCGCCCATAATATTAATATCGTAACACTTTCAAGTCCCACCTAGCCGTTCCAGTGTGAAGCATAGGCAGCCCGTGGCTATGCACCTCCTGTTACTGGTCTCACATTAATATTGTATGTGCCTTATCTTCCCCCCATTTGTCACAAGACATTCGCGACAGGTATCACGAAATCACGAAGCAAGATATACGTGTGTATCATCAGTAAGTGGTATATAAGTCTCCGACCCAAGACAAATAACCGCGAAACATAAATAGTAGTCCGCAAACTGCACCCACGGGTGCCAATAACTGTAATGTTGAATAAGGTATCGCTCTCGCCACCAGCATCCACTTGCGCAAGCTCTCGTCGATGCCGCACGGTCGAGGACAGCGACGAACTGACGAGGACGGGTGTCGATTCTTCGCTCTCGGGGATAGTCTTCGGTTTCGCGCGACCCTTGTGCTTGCCCTTGCCAGATGAACTGCCCTGATTGGCGGCGCCAGCACGCAGAGCGTGCTCTAGCGCTTTCTCGCCGCGCTTCTTGAAACGTAACGTCACCACCGCCTGCAGCGAATCGACGTAAGACCCATATTTGACGTGTTCTGCGAGCAAATACTGCGATCTTTGTCCCAGTTACTGAGAGCCTTTGCCGACTTCTGCGAGCGCGAAGGGTACTGGAATAAAAATAAAGTAAGGTATCACAGGCGAGCCAGTAAAAGAAGAGCGTGAAAAGGTAAGGCCAAGGACTGGATTGGAGGGCACGTACCAGGGCCATCATTGGTCCTCGCAGCTCGTTATGCTCCTGCAGCTCTTGCATCAGCACTGACATATGCTTTTTGAGAGCCTCCAACTGCGCCTCTTCGTCATGCGTGCTCGGAATAGAAGGCGCAAGTGGCGGTTTCCATTCGCTGATAGACGTCCGATCTGAATTCCCAACCCGCAAAACTCGCCGCATGAGCCCGAACCGGCTGTGGCTGCTACTACGTCCACCACTAAGGTCTGCGTTGTCAAGTCGCGCAGGCGGATAGACTCGTCGTTTGACACCGATCGCCCGTGCTGTAGTACCTCGCTGACGCGGTTCCATCCATATTCCATATTCGAGACCCCACCGGCGAGCGGTTCCTTGCTTGCCGTGGTGCCCTCGCAATATCGGACATATACCGTGAAGCCCCTAAGCTGGATCAAAAACTTGACAGGCGCCGACGTCGTTTTGGCAGCTCAGAATCTTGCGGTTAACCTCGTCAAGGAAAAGGCGCTGGAGCTGGAGGCAGGAGTGGTTGGAGGATCGCTGGAGCCTTTCGCCGCACCGCAGGAGACTTAAGCCCGTCGTGTTCGCGAATCGTAGAACAGCGATCATCAGCGTAGCGACATTACTTGTAAATGTACAGACATTGAATATTGAATATTGAACTTGAACAGTGGACGGATGCCAATTGATTGTTTGATTCCTGTTTTCCGCAGCAGAACTGGCCAAGTCTTTCCCTGTGAGGGCTAGTTTTATCAACCTCTTACTCGGAGATAACCCAACAGGTGCGATATGAGAGGAAGGGGAAGATTCTTGAAAGCTCAGTAAGCTTAGGGAATACAGTGATAACCCTAGCCCATCTGTGGTGCATACCACGGACAGTCGACGACCTGATACTTTTGCCCTACGCCCTCTAACCCCAAACCTCTCGTGAGAATCATCGCACCCCTTTCTTATTGACCCCAGCGAGTCGATCTTCAAAGCGGAGCAGGTGGCTCATCAGTATGCACTGGAGGCGGTGGGAGTGGTCTGGGGGACTGTGAGGACGTGGTGTGTGGCTCTGCCTGAGGGTTATCCACGTTGATTAGAGTAGAGATAGACGTCTGTAACTCGTAAGAACGTTTCAAAGACAAGTGTTGAAGTTGAAGGAAAAGCTCACAGAACCATCCATTGGCATGTTCTCTGGCTCTCGTCGTTGGGCCTGTAAGAACTTTGCCTTCCTGGCCTTCAATTTCGCATCTCGAACGCGTCGCCCAACTATCTGTATGCTTTTTATGTATGCCCTGTACTTGTTGCAAGCCTGACGGTGTCGAGTTATACCGGAGGAGGTGGTTGATTCGCGGGGGCAGTTGGAACAACACCGTGGCATCGTGATGGTCGTACCGGACAAGTTGGAATGAGGGCGATCGGGGCAGCACCTCCGGCAGCGCTGATCGGTAATCAATCGACATGCCAACACCGTGACGGCCCTACTCCGTACCGTCCCCGCCCCTAATGCCCTCTTAGCTCAATTGAATAGGCGTCAGATTCTTAAGGTGAGTATGTGAGAATTCACCCGCCGCAGGTACGTTCTCCTCGAAGTCAAGCTGCAACTCCCCAGAGGAACTTGCTTACACGCAAGGTAAATTGCCCAAAGTTTGGTGTCAAACCAGCAGGCCAATACCACGGCTCCTCGGGTGTCGAAGCATGCATCAACTGCGCGTGAGAAAATTGTGCCATCAGGATGAACGCGGGACACTATCGAAGGTTCTGCGTGGGTGACTCCAACATATATTATGGGCAAATGGGGCTGATGCCATGTGTTTGTTCTTTCTTCGATAGGATAGCCGAGTGCCAACGACTGGCAAGAGTCATGTCTTGATTCGAATTCGCTTTCCGTGGCATGACAGCGAGTCGTCGGAGTCGTCGCTACAGAAGGTTCGCGGATGATCTTCGACGCGAGTTGAAGGAATTAGGAGTGGGAAACCTTCAGCTTGGTCCGGTTACAGTCGTGATATCTATCAGCTGTCAGCAAGGGGTGGGCCAAATGCTACTAGAGCATCGTTACGCTTGCGCGTGCAAAGGGCCGATGACCGTCATGCTCTGTAACCGAACTCATCGATGTGAAATACTGACATCCTCAAGGTCTCTACTTGCTCGACAGCATCATTTCTTCCAACGGGCTCCTTTAGGCTTGATTGGCCGTATGATCGGGATTGCTCGTGGAGCCTAACGGAAACCCCAAACCTCGGTACGAGTACGACCTTATATAGTTCATTGGAGAGGAGGGTCCTTGCTGACGAGTCTGGATGAGATGAGGCGCGATCCTCGACCATACGAAAACCTAGTACAAATGGTTATTTGAGCTTCCCACATTCATGTGTTGCGTACCATGGCTGCATTCGTCAACATCGCTAACGCCTTCCCCAGATTCGGGATTGACATCGTTGTGACCAACCGTAAAAGGCATCGTTCTACTATGACGTATCCTAGGAGTTGGCGAAAATTCCATGATATTTCCGCAGATAGGTGAGGACTTGATGCCGATTGAAGGTTGTACGTTGATCACGATCGAAATTTGTTCCCTCCGTCGCATAGCGTACACCGCAACGAGCCTGAGGACACTCCATCGGGCGACTAGTAGGTGGATAATGTATGAACTCCCCCTCCATGCTGATTGTTTGAAAGCGAGTAGAGATGGACGTGAGGATGTGAGCGGATGCTCTGAAGGAATAAACCTGGTTGCGAAGGCTAGCCGTCCCAAGAGCTTCAACTTCCTTTGGTGTAGACTCGTGCGTGCCAGTGGGCCAACAAATACACGGCTTTGATCTGTTTTCGGGGCCAAATATAATTAGTAGACCATTGGTTCTTGGGTTCCCGTAAACTGGAATGCAACGTTGTCCAAGTTGCGTGGGGACGAACTTTGCTGGCAAGAGGGGCCATCCGGCGAGCAAAATTCCGGTGTGCCAGGCGATGACCGTGTCGGCGTCTACTCCAGCATCGCCCCCCCCACCTTCCCCGCTTTAATCCTGGTACCTCATGTCCTCCCTCCTCTTACATTGTTATCGCAGTGCATGCAGCCGCTTTATTTCGTCTCTTACGCCTTCACTGTGTCATTGGGTTCCTCTCTGTTCCTAATAGAGCAAGGACTCGGCACTGTATCCGAATCGGTATGTACGAATCGTCACGGGCTTTCCTTCTGTATTAACGTCCATTTCCAGGTCGAGTGCACCTTGGGCACTGGCACTGTCTTGGCCATAGGCACTTGCCATGGGCACTGGCGTACTGCTAGCGCTGATGCCTACTGGCTGATCCGTAAACAGAATGGAGTGCCCGGTGGCAACCGTGCGGGCATACCTCATGTTGCACTGGCACACTGTGGCTCCCCAGGTATAACAGTTCCTAGACAACCACGCCGCCTTCCGTTCATGAGTATATAACTCGGCGTGGTTTGGGCGTACAACACGAAGTTCAAGTCTTGCTGTCTGCTCCCCACCGACGTTTGACTCGCGACATGGGCTCCTCCAACCTTTTTACGGCCCTCACCCTGGCTTCGGGTCCCTTGGAGTTTCGGTGCCATCTTGAAGCATGGTTGGAGGTGACTCACATGAGATGAATGCCGACTTTTGAACCCTCGGCTGCAAGATAGATGAAACCAAGAACAGTCTGTTCACTAGTCCACCCTTTCTCTCCGTCGCTCTTCAGGTGCCTCTGGCACTGTAGGCACAATGGGGCCCATTGGTGGTGCCCATCAGCTGGTAAGTAGGTGCCTCCATTGGGTACTTTTCCAGCCGTTCTGGACTCCGAGTCGTGGCGTGGTGGATGTAGGGTATAAATACACACTGGCAAGGAACCCTCATACGGCCCATTCAGCGTAGACATCATTGAAGCCGGTTTACATCTTCACCCGAGCCTCTCTCGAATGTCGTTAGTTGTGCGTCGCATTTTCATTGATGATCCTATTTACCCGACCTTGCGAGCCTGGCTTATATACCACAGCCTGGCTTTTTGGAGCCTGTCCAAGGCCAACCCTTTGACCCCAATCTCATAACGTTCCCGGAGCTCCAGCAGTATGATATGGAGTATATGGGGCAACAAGAACAAGTGCGTTCTCGCCGAGTCATCCATTGCCACTGCTAATCCCAACATCGCGTAGACGTTGCTCGCACACCTCCCTACCCATTTTGAGGGAGACAACACTCTGGTGCACGACCCACCGCAATTGCCTACGAACACCCCGCGACCCGCGTGCCCTAGATGCGGGCGAACTTTCCGACGTAAGCAAGAGAGAAATCGACATCTACGATCGTACCTGCCGCACTTCATCTACTGCCCCTTCTCTGGATGCGCATGGAGATCCAACCGTCATCAGAATCTGAGAAATCACTGGCAAAACAACCACGCAGACTACGGTCAAGCGCCTCAGAAGCAGGAGTGCGAGATATATAACCCTGACTCGTTCGTGAAATTGGTCACCTGTGGTCAGATGTCGATCGAGGAGGCCGCAAATGCCGCACTGTTGGAGATCATACGGCGGGCTTTCGAGGAGGGCAAGCAGTTCCTATGGTCAGAGAACTGGTCGGGCCGCAAATCGCAGCACGGCGGTGCAGCTTGAACACTGAAGCTAGGAGGTATGTGACTGCCATTCCTTTCCCCACCTCTTGCTCACACTGTTACCATGGAGCTGCCCCTTTTTCTGGGCGGAAAACCCAGCTAAGTTTGCGCCCAGAATAAGCGTCCTTGTTGCATGATAAACCCCCTTCGTTACGTACTTTGTTGGGCCTTCCTTCCCTATTGTAGCCTACAGCATATTACTGTACTAGCACGACGAGCCAATCATACAGTATTACTGTACTATACGATAGTAGTCGGAAGCGGCGCCCACAATATTAATCTCGTTACACTTTCAAGTCCCACCTAGCCGTTCCAGTGTGAAGCATAGGCAAGGCAACCAGTGATTGTACACGATCGTGCAAGTTTGGACAACTCCTGTTACTAGTCTCACATTGTATGGACCGCCCCAATTGTCACAAGATATTCGC
>Ga0307510_10005974_pt1 | contig 14526 bp, 12 predicted proteins | sample 12_EM_MG_FD_207224 | JGI IMG/M metagenome (GOLD analysis project Ga0307510, IMG submission 207224) | Populus trichocarpa ectomycorrhiza microbial communities from riparian zone in the Pacific Northwest, United States - 12_EM | ecosystem: Host-associated > Plants > Roots > Unclassified | place...
CGGTACCACCCGCATCCGTATCGAGCCGCGGGAAGTCATCTGGATCAGTTCGGCCGGAAATTACGTCGAATACAGCCTTGCCGATGGCCGTAGCCATCTGGTGCGCGGCACGCTGGCGGCGACCGAGACCGAGCTCGCGCGATTCAAGCTGGCGCGCGTCCACCGCACCCGGCTGGCCAATCTCGACCGGGTGACCGCCGTGGAGCTGAAGCCATCGGGAGATTTCGAGCTTACCTTCGATACCGGCCAGACCGTTACAGGCAGCAGGCGTTACCGCAATGCCGTCGCCTCGCTCGAAACGAAATGAAATCCGTAAAATCCTTCAAATACTTACCCCGAGTCCTGAATTCGGATCGGCAGGACCTCGGGTGCATAAAGTCCTTGCTTTTTGCCCCTCGCGTCATGCTAGAACGCGGCCACCAGTTCACCGAGCGCTGTCCGCGCATGGCCCCAACGACGTCCGATCATCGTTTCCGCCGGATCACGTCCGTTGCCAAGGAAGACTTCCAAGGATCATCAATGCCTGAAGTTATTTTCACCGGCCCCGCAGGCCGCCTCGAAGGCCGTTACCATCCGGCCAAGCAGAAGAACGCGCCGATCGCGATGATCCTGCATCCGCATCCGCAGTTTCACGGCACGATGAATCACCAGATCGTCTACCAGTGCTATTACGCGTTTGCGCATCGTGGCTTTTCGGTGCTGCGTTTCAATTTCCGCGGCGTCGGCCGCAGCCAGGGTTCGTTCGACCACGGCACCGGCGAATTGTCGGACGCGGCCTCGGCGCTCGACTGGGCACAGACCATCAATCCCGAAGCGCGCGCCTGCTGGGTTGCCGGATTCTCGTTCGGCGCCTGGATCGGCATGCAGCTTTTGATGCGCCGGCCCGAGGTCGAGGGTTTCATCTCGATCGCGCCGCCCGCCAACCTCTATGACTTCTCCTTCCTCGCGCCCTGCCCGTCGTCGGGCCTGATCGTGCATGGCGAGAAGGATGCGGTGGTGCCGCCAAAGGACGTCAACACGCTGGTCGAGAAGCTCAAGACGCAAAAGGGCATCGTGATCGACCAGCAGATCATTCCCGGCGCCAACCATTTCTTCGACGGCAAATTGCAGCCGCTGATGGAAACGGTCACCGGCTATCTCGACATGCGGCTCGCCAACGTCCGCTAACCAGAGCGTTTTCAAGCGAAAGCCTGCCCCGGACTTGATCCGGGGTGGACACCGGTTCGCATAGCAATCAAGTTTACGCAGATTGCGTAGACTTATCTGCGGTAGAAAACGCGTCAACTCAAGAATCCCGGTTCGCCATGACCGCCTTCGTCGCCCTGCTCCGTGCCGTCAACGTCGGCGGCACCGGCAAATTGCCGATGAGCGAACTCAAGGCGATGTGCGAGGCGCTGGGGTTCGAAGGCGTTCGCACCTATATCGCCAGCGGCAACGTCGTGTTCACCAGCCGCAAATCCGAGGCTGCGGTGAAAAAAGCGTTGGAAGCGCGGCTTGACGCCTATGCCGGCAAGGCGGTCGGCGTGATGGTGCGCACGGCGGACGAAATGCAGGGCGTGCTGAAGAAAAATCCGTTTCCGAAGGCGCCGGGCAACCGGACGGTCGCAATCTTCCTCGACGCAACCCCGCCCAGGGATACGCTTGCCGCCGTCAAGGGCCGCAAGGACGAGGAAATCGGATTGGGCGCGCGCGAGGTCTACGTCCACTATGGCGACGGCATCGGGCAGTCGAAACTGGTGGTGCCGGCGGCCAAGGCCGGGACCGCGCGCAACATGAATACGATTGCCACGCTGGCGAAGATGGCGGCGGATTTGTAGCGCCATGAGGAGGCTTCTTCTTCCCTTGATAATTTCCCTGTCTGCTTGCTCAAACGTTGTCCCGGAATCGAGTTTGGTAGGCGACTATGTCGCGAACTACGGCAACGAGACCGCCACGCTATCCCTGAAGGCAGATCGTACTTACACGCATACCGTGCAGGCGAACGGCCGCAGAGTTGAAGAACAGACATCGACCTGGAAAGCGACGCAACTGGCAACTCCCGGAAGGGAAACAACGGCGGTTGATTTTCCGGGGTTCGTCGCGGTTCCGTCGTTCCGAGCAAAGGAAAGTGTGAAGGCGGGCTGGGTCTCCGAAGTTGAACGGACCTTGTTGGGACGGCTTCAACTCTGTTTCGATTCGGATGTGGGTTACTGCTACGTCAAACAGTAGTTATGCCGGCCCGGCTACGCCGCCAGCTTCAGCATATGCGCGTTGTGACGAACGAGAAACGCGTGCAGCAATTGCGGATAGTCGGCGCCGACCGCCGTGCGGACGCTCGGCCGCTTTGCCAACGCCGCGCGCCACGCGCTCACCTTCGGCGTCTCGGCGAACACGGATAGATCGATCAGCCCATCGAACACGTCGAAATAGCGGAAGATCGGCGCGAACACGGCATCGACAAGGCTGAACGCTTCGCCGGCAAAGAACGGTCCCGAGCCCAGCGCCTCTTCAACGCGAGCGAACTTCGCCGCGATCGCGACGCGCTTGGTTTCAAAGATCGCGGGATCGCCTGTCGTTTCCAGGCCCCATAGTTCGCTGAGAATCGTCGAGCCGAATTCCATCCAGGCCCGGTGCTGCGCCCGCCGCAACGGATCCTGCGGATGCAGCTTTGCGCCGCCTTGCGTGTCCTCGATGTATTCGCAGATCACGTTGCTCTCGAACAGCGCGACCTCGCCCTGATCCGATCGCACCACCAGAACCGGCACCTTGCCGAGCGGCGATAGCTTCAAAAACCAGTCCGGCTTGTTGGCAAGATCGATGTCGACGCGCTCGAACGGTACGCCCTTCTCGTTCAGCGCGATCACCGCGCGCTGCACATAAGGGCAAAGCTTGTGGCTGATCAGCGTGAGTTTGGCGGCCATGACGATCTCCGGCGCGAAAGCCGGACGGCCTCGCTTCAGCATCTGCATCGAAACTAGATGCATCTGCATTTAGTCGTCAAGGTTGATGCATCTGCATCAACTATTCTTGATCCCGGCGGCCGGAGTTCACGGCCTGGCCATGATCCCCCCGGTCATCGGGATCGGCACCCCCGTGGTGGCGGGGTAGCTCAGCGGCAGGCCTTTCAGGCCCCGTGCCGCCAGGAAGCCGAAAGCCTGCGCCTCGATCGCATCCGAGGCCCAGCCCAGCGCGTCCGCAGCCTCGACGGTCGCCGGCGCAAGCCGGTCGCGCAGCATCCGCAGCATGGTCAGGTTACGGGCGCCGCCGCCGGCCACGATCCAGCTCTTCGGGGTCTTCGGCAGCAGCGGCACGATCCGGGCGATCGCGGCCGCCGTAAACGCGGTCAGGGTCGCGGCACCATCCGCGGGCGACATCCCGGCCACTTTCAGCGCGGCGAAATCATTGCGATCGAGCGATTTGGGTGGCGGCTTTGCAAAGAACGGCAGCGCCAGAGCCTGTGCAATCCAGGCGTCGTCCACCTTACCCTGGGCAGCGGTTTGGCCGCCGGTGTCGAAGCGCTGGTTGAAGGCGCGGTACATGTGGTCGTCGAGCAGCGCGTTGCCCGGGCCGGTATCGCAGGCGATCAGGGTGTCGGTCCCATCGATATAGGTGATGTTGGAGACCCCGCCGATATTAACCACGACGATCGGCCCCTCGCGCTCCAGCGATTGCGCCAGCGCGCGGTGATAGACCGGCACGAACGGCGCGCCCTGCCCGCCGGCCTCGACGTCGGCGGCGCGGAAATCATGCATGACCGGGATGTGGATCGCCCTGGCGAGCGCCAAGGCGTCGCCGATCTGCACCGTCAGCCTGCGCTCGGGCCGGTGCAGCACGGTCTGGCCATGGAAGCCGACGATGTCGATATCCTGGGCGGAAATGCGGTGCTGCGCGGTAAAGGCGGCGATGGCCTCGGCATGGGCCAGGGTGACGGCCTGCTCGGCCTCGCGCAGAATGCCCGGCCGCGCATCGCGCTGCGGCAGGTCGACGGCCTCGTACAACGCCTGGCGCAGCAGGCGGCGTTCCATTTCGGTATAAGGCCGGTATCCGGATGGCCCGAACGCCCGGACCTTCCGGCCGTCGGTTTCGAGCATGGCAACGTCGACCCCGTCGAGCGAGGTGCCGCTCATCAGACCTATTGCCGTCAACATCATTGTAATCGTGCCTTCGTCACGCCCTGCTCGAATCGTCCCGCCGACGACGACCAGCTTGTGCCAAACACGGACATCTTATAATGCCACACCGCACGCGCTTGCGGCAGCCCATTCCGCTATGGTTCCGCAACTCGTTACAATTACCATGAAAATAGAATGATCAGAGTCGCAGGCCAATGACCGCATTTAAATCAGATTTCCTGAACATTTTACAGGAACGCGGCTTCATCCACCAATGTTCCGATTTCGACGGCCTCGACGCGCTCGCCGCCAAGGGCCAGGCCACCGCCTATGTCGGCTATGACTGCACGGCGCCCTCGCTGCATATCGGCAACTACCTCACCATGATGATGCTGCACTGGTTGCAGCAGAGCGGCAACAAGCCGATCACCCTGATGGGCGGCGGCACCACCATGGTCGGCGATCCCTCCGGCAAGGACGAATCCCGCGCGATCCGCTCAATCGAGGAAATCGAGGCCAACAAGGCCTCGATCCGCGGCGTGTTCGCCAAGGTCTTGCGTTACGGCGACGGCGCCAGCGACGCCATCATGCTCGACAATGCCGAATGGCTGACGAAGCTGAACTGGATCGAGATGCTGCGCGACATCGGCCGGCATTTCTCGGTCAATCGCATGCTGACGATGGACTCGGTGCGGCTGCGGCTGGAACGTGAGCAGGAGATGAGTTTCATCGAGTTCAACTACATGGTCTGCCAGGCCTACGACTTCGTCGAGCTGGCGCGCCGCACCGGCTGCCGGCTTCAGATGGGCGGCTCCGATCAGTGGGGCAACATCGTCAACGGCGTCGACCTCGGGCGCCGCATGGGCACGGCGCAATTGTTCGCGCTGACGACGCCGCTGCTCACCACCGCCTCGGGCGCCAAGATGGGCAAGACCGCGCAAGGCGCCGTCTGGCTCAACGCCGACCAGTTTTCGCCGTACGATTTCTGGCAATACTGGCGCAACGTCGAGGACGCCGATGTCGTCAAGTTCCTGAAGCTTTTCACGATCCTGCCGATGAGCGAGATCAACAGACTGGCGGCGTTACAGGGCGGCGAGATCAACGAAGCCAAGAAGGTGCTGGCGACGGAGGCGACCGCGCTGCTGCACGGCCGCGATGCCGCCAACACCGCCTCCGAAACCGCGCGGCAGACCTTTGAGGAAGGCGCGATCGCGGAAGATCTGCCCACGGTGGAAATTCCGCGCGGCGAACTTGAGGCCGGCGTCGGCGTGCTCGCGATGTTCGTTCGGGCCGGCCTCGTCGCCTCGAATGGCGAGGCGCGCCGCCAGATCAAGGGCGGCGGGCTTCGCGTCAATGACGCAGCTGTCACCGACGAGAAGATGCTGCTGAATGCCGGCAACCTGACGCCGGAGGGTGTCGTCAAACTGTCGATGGGCAAGAAGAAGCACGTCCTGCTCAAGCCAGCATAGGCGTATTCGCTTTTGACGGTTGCGGGGAGCTGCGGAAACGCGCTCCCTACGAGCGCGATCAGCAAAAGTGGACTTCCGGTTTTGCGTCCGATCGCGCTCAAACCAAGAAGTTCATGGATCAAAAGACGCCACGGGGAGACGCGTTGACGAAGCCGCCAAAACCGGCGCGCGTCGCCCTCAACGTGCTGGCGCTGTGCTTTGCGCTGTCGGTGCTGGGCCGCGGTCTCGGCGAGAGCTTTACGGTTTTTCTGAAACCGATCGCGGAAAGTTTCGCCTGGGACCGCGCCGAAGTGGTCTCGGTCTATTCGCTGACCTGGCTCGCGGGCGGGCTGATGGCGCCGCTGGTCGGCCGGCTGTTCGACCGCTCAGGTCCCCGCATTGTCTACGCGCTCGGGCTGTTGCTGCTCGGCGGATCGTTCCTGGTCGCCTCGCGCGCGCAAGCGCTCTGGCAATTGCAGCTCTCCACTGGTCTCTGCGTCGGGATCGGCATCGCGCTGATCGGCAACGTGCCGAATTCGATCCTGCTCGGCCGCTGGTTCGGCCCGCGGCTGCCGACCGCGATGGCGATCCTGTATTCGGCGACCGGCGCGGGAATCCTGGTGCTGCTGCCGGCCTCGCAGGTGCTGATCGACCGGATCGGCTGGCGCGATGCCTATCAATGGTTCGGCATCGTGGCGCTGTGCCTGCTGGCGCCGCTGCTGCTGATGCCGTGGCGGCTGTTCGCCACCGGCTCGCCGCACGTCAACAAAAAGACCGACGGCGGTTCGGTCGACAATGGCTGGACGCTGCAGGGCGCAATCCGCCACCACGCCTTCTGGGCGCTGTTCTCCACCTTCTTCTTCACCGCGGTGGCGATGTACGCGATCACGGCGCAGATCGTCGCCTATCTGATTGATGCTGGATTCCCGCCGCTGCAGGCCGCCACCGCCTGGGGTTTCTCCGGCGTGGTGCTGCTGTTCGGCATGCTGGGGATATCGACGCTCGACGGCATCATCGGCCGCCGGCCATCGGTGCTGTTCAGCTACGGCGTCTCGATCGTCGGGATCTTCCTGCTCTGGCTGCTGCAATACTATCCGAACTACTGGCTGCTGACCGGTTTTGTCATTTGCTTCGGCAGCATGATCGGCTCGCGCGGGCCGCTGATCACAGCGACCGCGCTGAACATTTTTCGCGGGAAAAGGGTCGGCACCATCTACGGCACCATCTCGATCGGCAGCGGCCTCGGATCGGGCCTCGGCTCCTGGGCCGGCGGCCTGATCCACGATTGGACCCACAGCTACAATCTGCTGTTCGCGTTCGCGCTGGTCAACGTGGTGCTGGGATTGATCCCGTTCCTGGTGGTGCCGGCGCTGCGGCGCTGACAACGATCAAATGCCCGACCGAACAAAGCCGGCCGGGCAAATCTTTTCGTAAATCCGGATCTTCGTTCAGTCGTCGTGCGTGGACTCAGTAACGATCGCCGCCGATGCCAATGCTGACGCCGGGCGCACGGATTCCAATACCCGGTTCGCGCGCCTCGTAACCGCGGCGCTCGACATAGCCCTCGCGCGGCGCATAGCCATACGAATCGCGAGATTCGCGGATGATGACGCGGCGTTCTCCGCGCTCACGCCAGCACCGGCCGTCTTCGTTGCAAACCATGCGCACGTTCTGAATGTTGCTGTCCGATGCGACCGAACCAATCGAAAGCGGAGCTGCCGAGGCGGCCGTAGCAAACAGCGCCGCTGCGCCGGTGGCCAATGCGAGGGTGAACGTTTTCATTTTTTCTCCAGATGTTGATGTGTCAGGGAGCCAATAGACCTGTGGCCGATTGGTTCCTGCGGCATCTTCACCCGTTCTGCTTGGATCGAACGGCGCTCAGAACGAGACACAAAACAGCATTTTCGGTCAGGTATTCGACTGGGCTGACAGCTATCCATGATCCGTGCCAAGGAGATTTGGATGAAACCGGATGTCGCCAGTCGCTATCACGCCCGCATGCAGCGGGTGCTCAGCTATATCGATGAGCATCTCGACGACGATCTCGATGTCGATCTGCTCAGCGGTGTCGCGGCTTTCTCCAAATACCATTTCCACCGGCAGTTCACGTCGCTGTTCGGCATCAGCATCCATCGTTACGTCCAGTTGCTTCGATTGCAACGGGCCTCCTACCGCCTGGCGTTCGCCAGCGATCCGGTTCTGGAGGTGGCGCTGGACAGCGGCTATGGCGGACCGGAAGCGTTCGCGCGCGCCTTCAAGCTGCACCACGACCAGTCACCGACATCGTTCCGCAATGCGCCGCAATGGACTCGTTGGCACGAGACCTATCAGTCCCTCAACCGCGCACGGAGCGCCGTCATGCAACCCGCCTTTACCGACAACGACGTTCGCATCATCCAGTTTCCGGAAACGCCGGTCGCCATCCTGACGCACCAGGGCGATCCAAAACTGCTCGGCGATACCATTCGCCGCTTCATCGAGTGGCGAAAAGCGCATGGGCTGTCCCCGAAAAAGAGCGCAACCTTCAACCTGCTGCACACGGACCCCGAGACCACCGAGCCTGCCGACTACCGCCTCGGTCTTTGCTGCGCCACCGACCGGGTTGACGCCAACGATTCCGGCGTGGTGGCGGGCGTGCTTTCGGCCGGACGCTGCGCGACCCTGCGGCTGATCGGAAGCCCTCACGATCTGCGGCCGGCGGTCCAGTTTCTCTATGGCGATTGGCTGCCGCGCAGCGGCCTCGAACTGCGCGACCATCCGATTTTCGTGCAGCGGGTCACCCTCTATCCGGAGGTGCCCGAGCACGAAGCCATCACCGACATCTTCCTGCCTTTAGAGGCATAGGTTAGAAGAGGGTATAAAAATACCTCTACTGTGCATGGGGTTGTTTTCGCGATTTTGTGTCGAGCCCATCATGCCGCTAGGTCGCCGGCTCCATGGCGATGCCGTTGCGGCGGGCGCAGGCGCGCAGCCAGGGTATGACGCTCGCCTGGACCGGAAACTCGAAATTGTCGCTCACCTTGGATTTGAAGGTGGCGCGGACGCCCTTCTCCAGCACGGCGGCAAGCGCCTTGCCGTACTCGGGGAAGATGCCGATCTCGTCTTCGCCCAGCACCTGTGCGGAGAAGCCGGTGAAGGGCGCGCTGCCGACGTCCAACGTTGCCTCGACCTTTTGGCCTTCCGGCAGTTTGACGTTGGAGTCCTTCAGCATCACGGTAAAGCCCTTGCGCTGGCTCACCATCAGGAAGGTGCCGAGCCGGCGTGAGCCGGGCTCCGATCCCGTCACGTAGCGGCGGCGAATGTAGCAGACGATGATATTGCCGTCGTTGTTGCGCAGCTCCGAAGCATCCCAGCCCTCGATCTTCTGCTTGTCCGCCATCCCCGGCGGCCCCGCCGTCGTCGCCGGCAGCAATGCTGTCTTGGGCGAGCGCGGCAATGGTGCCGGCAGTTCCGGCGCGTCCGGATCGCTCGGCCTGTCGATGGCGATGTCGAAGCTCTTGCCGCACTGCTTGAGCCAGTTCAGCGCCTCCGCCGGCAGATTGATTGCGACCGCACCGGAATCGATGCCGGCGCCGTCCGAACGCAACCTGACCCGCGTCGCCTTCCCGATCGCTGCGAGCGCGCCGACGGCATCGCCGGGATGGAGGGCGAAGGCGGTCCCTACCGGAAAGCCGACCGCGGGGAACGTGCGATCGTCGATCAGGAGCTCGGCCTGGTCGTCCAGCACCTGCTCGGTCGGCAGTCCGTCATCGTGCACGGTGACGACGAGCCCGGCGCCGCGGCTGATGTTGATGGCAAAGCGGGTATCGACCGGGCCGTCCTTTCCGGCGCGCTGCCGCAGGGCGACCAATACGCATTGCCGCACCTTGCCGTCGGGACCGACCTGCGGCAGCGCGCTCCAGAAACCCTTGGCAAAGCGGACCTGCTGGCCGGCGATGGGCTTTTCGACCGGCGCGGCGTCCACCACGGACGGCGCCGTTGCGGCAATCACAATCGCCAGCGCGCCGCCGATCCGGCGTCCGACCCCGTTGCTGCTGATAGGCATGCTGTTGCGCTCGCGTCGTGACACCCGTTGAAGGATTTGGTGTCACTCACACCGCGCAGGTTCATTGCTGCCGGTATTTCGCCGAACTATTCGCGCTAATTATTCGGCGGGAATTCGATCGGGCCGTTCTGCTTGTTGCCGGGGTTGAATTCGAAGATCTTGCGCACCAGGCCGGGCGCCAGCGCCGAAATCGGATTGACGTTCAGCACCGGCTGGCCCGGGGTGCCGACGACTTCATAGGTAACGCCGATCAGGCCCTCATTGCTGCCGCCGCCGAGGAACAGGCCGAGCACCGGAATTTGGCCGAACATGTTGTTCAGCCCGTACATCGGAATGAAGGTGCCCCGCATGCGAACCGAGTTACCGACATAGTCGATGCTGCCTTCGATGGTGGCGCCGATGGTCGGACCCTTGACGACGCCATCGCGGATCGAGAGCTGGCCGCTCTGCCGCGTGAATTCGGCGCGCAGACCCGAAAACGCAATGCCATTTTGCGTACCGACCGGTCCGCCGGCGGCCGCGCGCTCCAGCGCCGCCTCGCCCTTGATCGAGAAGTCGCGGACGTTGATCAGGCCTTCCTTGGCCGAGGGCTCGACCGTCGGTGGCTCCATTGCAAGTGCGAGCTGGCCGCCGATCATCTTGGAATAGGCGTCGGTGAAGCGGAAGAAGGCGCCGGCGTCGCCGGTCTGAAGGATGATCAAGTCGCGGCCCTGGCCTTGGGTGCGGCCACGCAAATCCGCGGTCACCGGCGTATCGCGGCCGATCTTGCCTGTCAGGGCAAAGGCCTTGATGATGCCGCTACGCCTTGAAAACTTGGCGTCGACGCTGCGCAGGGCTTCACCGTTGTTGCCCGCGACCGCGCCGAGCTTGAGGTCGACATCGAAATCGATGTTCTTGGTTTTGCTCTTGGCGTCGGCCTCCCGGCCCGAAATCGCCGATTTGAGGAAGCCGCGGCCGTCGAACACGTCGCCGCGCATCGTGACCTTGACGACACCATCGGTGCCGCGTTCGGCCTTCAGCGAGGTCTTGTCGCCTTCCGACGGCGAATAGGTCGGGAAGTTCGCGCTCAAGAGGTCGCCGTTCGCATCGACCTCCACCGAGCCCTTGATCGAAACGCCGCCGCCATCGACGACGATGTCCTGGAACAGGGTCGATTGCTCCTTCTTGACGACGCTGAACGTCGCCTTGCCCGATTTGCCGGGCACCTTGACCCAGCCCGGCAGGATGTTGTCGAGCTTCAACGAGGTGAGATCAGCCTCGATTCCGACGCGGCTGTCATGATCGCCGATCTTGCCGACCACCTTGATCGGGATCGAACCGCTGACGGCGGGCCCGAGATCGAGCCCGAGACGTGCGCGGCTGGCGTCGTCCAGTGTCGCCGACAGCTTGATGTCGGCGTCGGCGTCGTTCAATTTGCGATAATCCAGCGAGGCCGGCTGGCCGTTGATCTTCACATCACCCTTGACCTGATAGCCGTTGTTGTTGGCCACGACCTTCAGCGTGTTGGCTTCCAGCTTCTGGTTCATCACCAGTTTGTCGGCAGCAAATCCGCCGAGATCGGCAGTCACGGTGTAGGTGGTGTCGGCCTTGGTCAGCGCTCCCTTGAGCGGCATGCCCAGCGTCACGATGGCGGACACTTTGCCATTGCTCGAATTGGGATCGATCAACGTGCCGGAGAATTCGCTGAGGCGATCGGAGGCGAGAATTTCAGCCGCCGCCGGCACGGTGCCGTCGATGCGGAATTTGATCTTGGTAGGCGAAGGCTTGGGCGCCATGTCCGGCACCTCGAAAACAAAATCCGAAATGGTCATCTTGCGACCGGCTGGCGTATCTGCGATCCCCTGGCCGATGTTGACGGTCGCGGTGCGGCCGGTCACCCGGGCTTTCAGGTCAGCATCGCGCACGACCGGCATATCGTCCGCAGGCCGCACCGTTACGCCGGTCGCGACGATGTTGACGGCCAGACCGTCATCCGGGATCGGCGGCCCCTTGCGCGACAGATTGCGCACCGGCGAATTGACGCCGACCTCGATGCGCTGGAGCGTGCCGCGCTCGATCCGCTCGATCACCCATTCGCGCACTTCAGGCACGATCAGGGTCGGCCACATCCGTTTCAAGGCGGAGGCCGACATCGGCGTGCCGGCAAAACCAAGCTGGAGACGCGCCTCGCCGGCGTAATCGACGCTGCCGGTTCCGGCGACGCCGATCTCGCCATTGCTGATATCGGCTTGCGTCAGCAGCACGCGCTTCTTGTCGGTGTCGAAACGCAAGCCGATCGCGATGCGGTTGAAGATCAGCGGCTGCTCGCCGTCGATACCGGCCAGCACGATGGTGCCGCCGGAAAAGCCTGCCTGCCAGTCGGTGACGCTGTCATTGGGCGGCTCGAGATGGGCGAGCAAGGTGATCCGGTTGGCCCCGGAAATGATCTTGAACGGCGCAACCAGCACCCGCCGCCCGGAATCCCATTCGACGTTCATCTCGGCCGAATCGATCGCCATCGGATAGTCAGGCGTATCGCTGTCGATGATGGTGCCGGCGCCCGCGGTCAGCTTGCCGCGGAAATAAGTCGGCAGGCCGTCGCGGCCGAGTTCGCCTTTCAGGTCACCGGATAGCGGCAGGTCGGCGCTATAGGTGAGATCCTTCACCCGCATCGCCAGCAGGATATTGGCGGTCGAAAGCTTGTCGGCGCGCAGGTCGACCGATCGCACGCCGTTGGTCTGTGGACCGACCAGCACCCGAAGCGACCATGGGCGGGCGCCCTCCTCGCCGAGGCTGAGCGCCACCCCGCCGCCGCTCGGCCGGCGCAGGCTGAGGCTGATATTTTCAAAAGTCCATTTGTTGCCGCGCTGCTGATCGTCGACGACGAGATTGCCGTTCTTCAGGCCGATCTCGTTGAGGTTTTGTCCGTCGAGCCCGGTCAGGCTGAGGCTATCGAGCCAGTCGAGGCCGGCCAGCAATCCGTTCGGCGTGTTTTCGGCAGCGGCGCCAGGCACGGGTGCAGGCGTAGCCCGCGGGAATGTCGCCGCAAGCCCCGCGTCACGCTTCGAGGCAACGCCGGTAGCGATTGGTTTTGCCGTATCGCCGGCGGAAACCGTCACGGTGCCATCCGGCGTGATTCGCACCGCCAATTCGGCATCCACCAGATTGAGGCTCTCGGCCCGCAAGCGTCCCATCAGAAGCGCGGTGCCGGATAATCTCACCTCGGCCTTCGGGGCGCTGGCGACGATGGCGTGGTCGCGATCGCGGACCACGATGTCGCGGATTCGCACCGCGATCCGGATCCGCCCCGCCCGCTCGATCTGGGTGCCGCCGACCTCGACCGTGTTGCCGTGCCCGATATTGTCCTCGATCGCGGCTGCGAGCCACGGCGTCGCCACGTCGAGATTGATCGGCCCGGCGCCAAGCCGCCACCACAGCCCGCCGAAACAGCCGGCGAAGATCACGGCCAACACGGCGATCACAACCGCCAGGCGCTTGACCCAGCGTTCGCCGGTCACCCATCGGTTCAGCGCCGCGAAATTGTCGCTCAGCCGGTGGAAGCCGGAATCGGAACGGGATAACAGCCGTCGTGCACGATGGCCCGCCGCCTCGTCCTGGTCTTGATCCCAGCCACGCTCGTCGTCCCACTGCGAGATTTGGACCTCGGCACGCGGATTCGACCCTTGTGGCTGTTTACCTTGGGGCGAAGTATTCCTTGCCATTGCCTCTCGGTGCCGGCGCTGAGGTTGATCGCCGCCGCGGGTGCGCTCATCGATCTCTATCGAGCGCTCCCGTGTCGGCATCGCTGCCAATCCTCGATTAATACTGTTACTCGTCGCGGGACCCAAGGAATCAATCAAACGGGCCTTCAACGAGCGGACGGGTGGTGCGTCGAATTCCTTGTAACCATACTCCGAGGCCATCAGACTTGCCCAGCGGCCGGTGCGAATCCGGCTCTCCGGGACGAGACCCGCAATACCCTACTGGTTGATCCGCCGAAAGCGACGAAAGGAAGGCGTATGTCCAAGAAAACGCGCAAGAAATCCTCCAAGGGACTCGCAGAGCGATCCTCCAAGACCTCCGCCCGAAAAACCGCCACGGCGAAGGCGGTCCGTGGCAGCTCGAAAGCCTCGGTCAAAACGCCCGCGGCAAAACCCCGCAAGGCGGTCGCAAAGAAATCAGGTAGCGCAGCCAAAAGCGTCGTGGCCAAAGCATCCCATAAGCCCGCGTCCAAACAGTTAAAATCCAAACTATCGACGGCGCCCGAACCGGAGGCCGTGGAGATTCCCAAGCCTGCGCCCAAGCCGGTTCCGAAGCCGGATTCCAAGCCAGGCCCGGCCCTGGCTCTGGTCGAGGGTGCCAAGGCCCCCAGCTTCCGGTTGCCGCGTGACGGCGGCGACAGCGTCGCGCTTGCCGATTTTGCCGGCCAGAAACTGGTGCTGTTTTTCTATCCAAGGGCCGATACCCCGGGCTGTACCAGGGAGGCGATCGACTTCACCCGCCTCCGGGACGCCTTCGCCGAGGCCGGAGCGGCCGTACTCGGCATCTCGGCCGACACCGTGAAGGCCCAGGAATCGTTCCGGAACAAGCACCAGCTCACGGTTCCTCTCATTTCAGATGAGCAACACGAGATGCTAGAGGCCTATGGCGCCTGGGGCGAAAAATCCATGTACGGCAGGACCTTCCTCGGGATTCTTCGCACCACCGTTCTGATCGGCGCCAATGGCAAGATCGCCAAAATCTGGCGCAATGTCCGGGTCGACGGCCATGCCGACGAGGTCCTTGCCGCGGCGCAAACAATCTAGTTTTCGGGGTTCCATTTCCCAAAAATTAACCATGAGAGGGTCAAATCGGCGCTGCAGAAATGAGCCGTACGGAACTCCTGTCCGACCGGCGCGGGAGTGCCGATGTCGTACCGTTCCGGTCATCATTCCGACTACCAGCAACAGCACCACCATCCGCA
>Ga0307510_10005976_pt1 | contig 14523 bp, 10 predicted proteins | sample 12_EM_MG_FD_207224 | JGI IMG/M metagenome (GOLD analysis project Ga0307510, IMG submission 207224) | Populus trichocarpa ectomycorrhiza microbial communities from riparian zone in the Pacific Northwest, United States - 12_EM | ecosystem: Host-associated > Plants > Roots > Unclassified | place...
CTGCCCACTGGTTGCTGCTCATGGCTCCCGTCCCGCTGTCCGTTAATAAATCAATGGTGACATCTTTGGCCCGCAGCAAAAATGGATTGAAATACGCATCCTGCAGGAATTGTTCGCGCTCGCTGCGGGAAGTCAAAAAGATCGGCTCAACCGATTTAATTCTAAATGGTTCTATTATAGTTTTCACTGGAAAAATTAATTAAATGTTCTAAAAAAGCTAAGTGGCATGGCTTCTTAAGCCAGGTAACCGCTTCAGGAAGGTCTTCTAATTATATTTTTCCAGATGTTCATCTTTTGGGGTTGTTTAGGAGTATAGTTTAAGACGGTCGGTACTAATAATAAACTTAACTGTTTCACCTCAATGCTTTTTGGCCAGCTTCTCGGCTGCTTCAATACTGAATTTATGATCTACCAGCAATTGCAGTATTTCTTTGTTGACCTGATCGGGTTGTGTCATCCACATTATTGTATTATTCTGAATGATAAAAGTCCGGGGGATGCCAGATGTGCCTGATGGCTTAATCCAGTTTTTATCAAAGTCGCTTGTTCGGCTTGCACCGGCATATCCGATCCTGTAATCCATCAGTTTTTCGTTTTGTGCTATAAATGCCTTCACCTTTTCTGCATCATCTTCCCATACATCCTGGCCAATAAAAACGATCTTATCTTTAAATTTTGAATTTAACTCAGCCAGATGAGGCATAGAGGCAATACAAGGCTTGCACCAGGTAGCCCATAGTTCGACCAAATAGATCTTATCCTTTTCAAACTTGTCAACGGGCATTCCTTTAAGCCACTCGACTTTAGGGTATTGCTCCACTTTTTCGTTAACATCCAGGTAGGTCACCTGGGCAGAACAGGTAAAAAGGGTAATTAACAAGAGTAAAACAGTTCCGCTCATTATAGCTATTGTTTTCATGTGTTCTTTGTTTTTAAGTTTTAAATAATACTTGGGTAAACGGGCGCAATAAGTATGTTTTGATCTGTAAACATTAATATGTCGCCGCCAGTTTCAATGCCAGATAAGCATTGACAATTCCCCCGCTAACGCATACATCAGCGAATGGAACCTTCACTTTTCTACCTTTTTGAATTACCTGGACATCATGATCAACCTTAACAACAGAATTCATGATGATCTCCTTTACCTGTACGGCAGTTAGTTTTGGATAATAGGACCTGATGAGCGCAGCGAGGCCCGTAACCACCGGTGACGCCATACTTGTTCCGCTTAATGATTTGTAGCCCGAACCGGGTACCGTTGAATAAACATCTACACCCGGCGCAAATACATCAACCCTTGTTTTTCCAAAATTGGAAAAAGAAGCCACCAGTTTTTCATCATCCCTGGCATTGCTGGCACCAACATTTAACCAGGCCTCCGCGGTATCCTTACCCGTGGTATAAAATTTATTCGGAAAATAGTTCACCTCGTTATCTAAATCCAATCCGTCATTACCGGCGGCATGAATTATCAGCACATCTTTAGACATCGCATACCGCACTGCTTCGTCTACCCTGCTTTTGGCCGGGGAATAAGGCTTGCCAAAACTCATGTTGATAACCCTGGCGCCGTGATCTACCGCATAAATAATGGCGTTCGCAACATCTTTATCCCGCTCGTCTCCGTTTGGGATGGCCCTGATGTTCAATATCCGGACATGGTCGGCTACACCATCAATACCGACACCATTATTTCTGACCGCACCGATAATGCCGGAAACATGGGAGCCATGTGTGGCATCAGGTCCCATCACATCGGCACTTCCGTAATCCATCTGCTTAAGATTATCAATCCGGTCGCCTACAATGGCCCGCGGATCGAATGCAGGGTTCAGGGAGTAATCCTTCTCGTTCCCGAAGTGTTTTACTGCGTCATCTAACTGAAGTTTGAGATCCGCAACCGTTAGTTGAGGATCCTTTTTAAATTCGTTCAGCATTAAACTTTTGATAGAACTTTGAAGCGAAGTAAGTGGCACATAGGCCATAATATCCTGAATGGTTGGTTCCGGTTTCCCAATAGCATTCAATATGGTGTCAGAAACTGATTTATAACCGCCCATATATTGTAACGCCTGCCTGTTTTGCTGCATTTTTTTGTTGAAGATCCGGCGCAGTTTAAGATATTCGGCTAGTCCGGCAGTATCAGCCGGCAGATGATCCGGGTCCGGAAATCTCTTTTGACCTGCGCTTACTAACCGGGTGAGTTCAAGGCTTTCATTATTTACATTTCCCCGGGACGAGCCCAAAAAGCTCCATCCCCATTTTTTTGATTGGCGGCACAGAACGGGCTTTAGGTCAACGTGATTGGTATCGACACCACCGTCGATCACTGCAACCACCACCTCCTGACTTTTTTTGCTTTTGAGCAACTGGGTATACGCTTTTTCCGTGCTGATCCCGAAAACACTGTCGGTTTTTAAATCCAGGTTCTGCCAGTTGATTTTTTGGGCATGGGCTACGCCAATAATGCTGCTTAGCAGCATTAAAAAGATAATCGCTTTCAGTTTCATTATTTAAGTTTTTGCGCAGCTTCTATGCTGAATTTTTTGTCTACTAATAATTGTAATACGCGCTCATTCAGTTCTGACGGGGAGGTCATCCAGACCAGGATATTGTTCTGAATTACGAACGTGCGGGGTATTCCCATTGTAGCCGAAGGTTTCATCCAGTTCTTATAAAAGTCGCTGTCCTGCATGCCGCCGTACGCTATCCTGTAATTCATTACCTTTTCGTTTCGGGCAATAAACGCCTTCACTTTCTCCGGATCAGGATCCATTACGTTCTGACCGATAAAAATAATCTTATCCCTGAACTTTGATTCAAGATCGCTCAGGTGAGGCAAAGCTTCGATACACGGCCTGCACCACGTTGCCCAAAGTTCTATTACATAAATTTTATCTTTTTCGAACCGCTCAAGCGGCACTCCCCTAAGCCATTCAACTTTAGGATAGTTATCTACTTTTTCGCCGGCATCCAAATAGGTAACCTGTGCATTAGCTGCATAAGCGTTAAATAACAGCAGCCATATGGCCGCTGTTATAGTTATATACATGATCTTTTTCATTACTTTCCGAGCGCTTTTTTTATCTGAGCAATAGGATCTTTATAATACAGATCAATTGAGCGATCCAAAATTTTCCCCTCAGTTGAGATCAGATAAGCATGTGGAATAGTTTCGGCAGACAGTTCAAAAGCTTTCATCAAATCACTCTTTTCTGTGCTGTAATACAGCACGGGAGGCTTGATGTCTTTTACATTTATAATGTTGCTTGCTGTCAGGGCCGACTCTTCCAGGACTTTTTTCCATTCATAGCTACCATCAGGGGCATCGAAATAAACAGAAAGGATCACCAAATTTTCGTCTTTTAGCTGCCTGCTGATTTTTGTTATCGCAAAAGCGACCGGTTCAAATGGGAAATAATTTCTTGCCCAGAACATCAGCACAACATTTTTGCCTTTAAGCGAAGAAAGAGAAACCGGCTTTCCGGAAACATCGTTTAGGGTGAAATCAGGAGCCTGGCTGCCCACTGCAAGCCTTTTTCCTCCTTCAAGTTTGGCCGTAATAATTTTGCCCTCTATGCTGTTTCTTATCCTTACCGAAAATGCATTGAATTCAGGCTCGATCTCTTCAGGAAGGAAAAAACCGCGCGTCTTCCTGACCCACAAACCAAAAGCAACGTAGCTGTCGGGATGGGATTTTATAAATGCTGCGCGGATAGCGGCCTGTTCTTCTAACAGTTGACGGCGTTCTGCGCTAAGCTCCTTCAATTTTTCCTGGTCGTCGTCTTCCTTGGCCTTTGCCATGCGCTTGTCTAAATCAGTGCCTTTTTTTACTATCGGCTCGTTAGCTTTACTTAAAGCAGCAAAGTCCATTGCCGAAGCGCCGCCTTTAATGTCTGCCGAATTAAGGGTGGAATCCCCCGCAAGAGTGATGGTTACAGGATCTACAAAAATATCCCGCATTTCCCCTATTTTTTGTTTATCGCTCGGAATAAAGATCAGTGTAGCGTGCAACGGTTCAGTAATTTTGCCATTCAATGAGAATTTGCCGTCTATCACCTTTGATGAATCTGCCACCTCCACATGGTTTTCGTTATACTTTATGGTCAGCATCCCCTGCTGGTCCTTCCCGATCTGGCCGTTGATTGAAAATGGTTTCTGAGCGAACACACCAGCAGAAAAAGTTAGCAATAACATGATTGGCGCGGTGTTTCTTATTAATTGTTTTAAGTTCATTGTTTTGATGTTTAAAGATTAAAAATTATGGATTATCAGTCATTCCCGGATTTGCCTGGAGTATCGCCAGCGGTAATCTTAGCGTAAACCGCACTGGTCTTAGCTGATAGGTTTGTGACACAGTTACACCGTCGGCAGCATAAGCCTTATGTGAGTAGGTAAGGAAAGAGAAAACCGGGTCTACTGAAAGCCTTCTCATATCCAGCCAGTGCTGTCCTTCGCCCGCAAATTCACGGGTTCGTTCATCGATGATAAATTTCAGCAGATCGGTCTTCGATGTTATGCCGGCCGGCACGCCGGCGTCTGCAGGCGGCATCCTGTTGCTGCGCAATAATTCTATATCAGCCCTTGCACCAGCTAGATCGTCGGTTCGTACCCTGGCTTCAGCGCGCATCAATAACAGATCAGCCAGCTCAATACCCACATGTGAATACGTTGCATACTTCCGGTACAGACCTCCCGGGATTGGTGTGTGATCTGAATGCATGTTACCGTAAAAATTCCGCCTCAGATCTGAATCTGTGTATAAATCCATGGTCTCGGGCGCCATGACCAAGCCGTAGCTGACACCGCTCAGGTCAGCAGTTTTTAAAAGTATGGATTCCTGGTTTTTTGAATAATTATTGCCGGGATAATCCGGGCCGGAAAAACCGATGGGCAAAAAGTCCCCGCCTGCAGCAAATGCATCATTATAATTGTACAGGGTGGGAGGGGATGCAACGTTTGCCAGGTCGTTAAATGCATCGTTGAACTGGGTCAAAGCATCCTGGTACCGGCCCATAAATAAATACACTTTTCCCAATAAGCCCCTGGCAGCCGGACGCGACATCCGGGTCACAAAAGAGCCTTTTAACGGCAGATTAACAATCGCAGCCTGTAAATCACTGATGATTTGGCCGTAGACTTCCTTTACTGAATTCCTTTTGAAATTCGTCGCATTGATATTGGCTTCCTTAATAATAGGGAAACCTGGATCAGAGGCCGCTGTGGTCTCATCATAGGGCTTTCCGTAATGATTGATAAGATCAAAATTAATCCAGGCACGCGTGGCAATAGCTTCTGCCTGTAAAGCGGCCCTTTGTTCAGCAGTACCGTTCGAAATAGTAGTAACTTCGTTTATAATTTTATTACAGATGTATAAATTCAGCAATTGATTATTCGTGTAGATTACTTCCCGGTCAGGCGTGTAGAGCACATCCGCCCAGGCAAATGCCTTTTGAGTTTCTGGTCCGGCATTTTGGAAGTAATTTTGTTCGGCAGCAAGCTCGTCGCCCATGGCTACGGTCACGTCACTGACATCCAATCTGTAAAAACTTGTATTGTTCATTAACAGATCGTAATCTTTCAGTGTACTGGCAACCAGCTTGCCTTTAGGCACAATTTCTAAAAAGTCCTTTTTGCAGGAAATCAGGAACAATACTAACATTACCAACCCTGATACTTTATATATTTTCGTTCTCATGTCCTTTTTTTTAAAATGTAATATTTGTCCTGATGCTGTAAGAGTGACGAAATGGCGGAACAGTTCTGACACCGGCATTCAAATCATTATATTCGGGATCAATACCCTTTTTATTTGCTGTCCAGACCAAAAAGTTTGTAGCCTGGATGGCGAAGCTTGCCGATTTCACTTTGAGCTTTCTTAACAGGTTATCAGGTAACTTAAAAGTTAGATTGATATCACGGATTTTGGCATAGGACGCACTTACAACATTGATATCCCCGTTGGTATAGTAAGTCACATTTCTCGTAAAATACGAGTCAAAACCGGGCATGTACGAAGGGATATTGGTAAACTTCTCGTCGCCTGGCTTTTTCCAGCGATTTAAAAAGTCGGTCGTCAGGTTACCATCGAAACTTGACGTGCTTGCTGTAATTCTTCCTGTATAGGTTTGATTGACATCCGCCCTCATCACATGTCCAAGATTAAAGATCATGTTGGCTCCCAGGGAAAAAGCTTTATAAGTGAACATGTTACTTAATCCGCCACTATAAGGCGGACTGGTGGTTCCGCTGTATACCAGATCCCCAACAGTTTCAACGCCGGGGGTGCTGTTTATACTGCCATTGGCTAACTTGATCATCGGGTTTCCCTGTGCATTCAAACCTGCGTAGGCATATGAAAACATAGGTTGCAGCCTATAGCCAACCAGGTAGCTTGAATTCCCCAGCCTCGAATATACATTGTTTGCCCTCGGGTCAACCTGGCTGTAAGAAACCAGCATATTTTTATTATACGCAAAGTTGAAACTTGATGACCAGCTAAAATTTTTCGTTTGTATATTCAAACTGCGGAGGCTCAGCTCAATTCCTTTATTGCTGAGCTTTCCGATATTTCCCTGTGTCCTGCTGAACCCTGTTAAGGGGTTTACATTCACTTCTCCAAGCAAATCGGTAGTGTTCTTATTATAGATATCGATACTTCCGCCTAATCTTGATTTTAGAATAGAAAAATCAATACCGAAATTGGTGGTCGCTGTAGCCTCCCAGCTTAACCTGTCATTTTTAGGCAACAGACCTAAATAATTACCGGCAAGTGGCGGGTTATAGAAATAAGGTGTCGTCAGTATGTCCCATTGGGTGCCGCTGCCTGCATAAGGTGAATTGCCGGTAATCCCATAAGTTGCCCTGACTGATAATTCATTTAACCAATCGGCCGCTTTTAGGAAGTTTTCTTTTTTGATATTCCACTTTCCGCCGAGGCTCCAGGCAGGCTTATTCTGAGCAGATTTATCAGATCCAAACAATGCGCTGTGATCAACCCTCCAGCTTCCGTCAAGGTTATACCGCTCATTGAATGAGTAATTAAGTAAAGCGAAATAAGAAGTAAAGCGGTTTTTTATTTCATAAAATGTTGTATTCCTGCCACCTGCAATAAAATTTCCGCCAGTCACGGTGTTAGGTATGTATACATTAGTAACCGTTGGCGTAAAGTATGTCATCATTTGCTGATCATAACCAAGGAAGGTGGTAGAGGAGTTTCTGGCAAACTGCTCACGTGCTTCCTGACCTATCTGCAGGTTCAGCTGATCTTTACCGGCCCTCAAGGGAGTTGAATAAACCAACTGGTTTCTTACAGTCCAGTTTCTTTCTTCGAAGTTACTTTCCACATAGGTTCCTCCGTCAGTAGGCAGATAATATACCGGAACCGAGCTTGGTGCAGGGGCAACCGTAAGACCAACCAGGTTCATTCTCAGCCTGTAATTGTTATGATCGGTATAGTCCTTGCGATTTCCGGGAGATTCCTGGATGCCATAGTTACCGTTAAAACTCAGGCCCTTGAATAACTTCAATTGTACCGAACCTGCAAGGTTTATATGCGTATTGCTGGTGTTAATTTGCTTGTAGTTGATTTCATCCAAAGGGCTATAATCCAACCCGATCCTGCTTCTTTGCTCATAATCACTGCGTACTGCCGGAGAAAGCCCCTGTAAGTAAGCCATGGAAATATTGTCGCCATTGGCGTTCTGGAACAACTGGTAAGGAAGGAATGTGCTGCTTACATTTCTCGAATCATTCTGCTTTGCAGCGCTGGTTCCCAATGTTGTTGATAATGTAAGCTTAAGCCTTTCAGTGGGGTTATATTCCTGATTAAACATGATCCGGTATGACTTTTCACCCTGGCCAATAGCAGACGGCCTGGAGCTGGTATAAGCAGCCGATGTGTAAAAAGAATATAGATTACTGCCTCCGGAAACCGAAAGGGTGTGGTTCTGGGTCATCGCATTTTGGTACCACAAATCCCTGATCTGACCAAGGTTGCTGATTGAAGCGAGGCTATCCAGGCTTCTATCGGCCTGAGCAGCGGTAATTTTACCGCTGTACTTATCGTACAAAATCTGTTCATGCGGTGCGATAACACCGTAAGATAATGACTGATAAGGAAATTGAACAGGGTTAAAAATCTCTTTAGCCGTTTGAATATACTGTGCACTGTTCATCGTTTTTAGATATTTGAGGTCAGGCTTGCCTTCAAAATTTAAAAATCCGCTATAACTGATATTCAGGCGGCCTCCTTTTAAAGCCTTTTTGGTAGTGATAACAATAACACCATTAGTAGCACGGGCGCCCCAGATGGCGGTAGCCGCGGCATCCTTTAGCACAGTAATGTCCTCGATATCATCCGGATTAAACTGATTAATACCGGTAATGGGGACGCCATCAACTACATATAAAGGATCAGTACTAAGTGATATGCTCGATTCGCCCCTTATTGTAGCTTTTTGTGCAGTTTTTCCATTCGGAATATTTGGATTTTCATCAAGTATGGAATTAAGGCCTTTTTTAATTGCCAACCCGGGAACCAGGCCTTCCAGGCGGCTGGCGATGTCCATGGTTCCTGTCCGGCTTTTGAACACCTCCATGTCCGGCTTGGCGAAAGAGCCCGTCGCACGCGCCTTATCTATGTTTTGGTAACCTGTAGAAACTATCGTAACTCCTTTCAGCTTACTGACCTCCGCTACCAGGGTGATCATAAATTCACTAACATTGTTTACCGCAACCGTTTGTTTTGCGTATCCGATGTAGGAAAAAACAAGGAAGCCATCTTCAGGTATCTCCTGGATAACAAAATTACCATTTGCATCGGTTATGGCCTGGATACCTGTGTCCTGAAAGGTTATTGAAACACCGGGCATCGGCTGACCACTTTCGTTTACAACTTTCCCCTTTACTTCTTTCCGGGGCAAAGGCTGAGACAGGGGTGTCGTCGTGGTTGCCGGAGGTGCCTGCTTTCGCTGAACAACAACAGCATCTTTGCGGATAATATAGGTAAGCGGCTGTCCTTTGAATACCCGTATCAACACGTCCGGCAATTGGGCATTGGTAACTTTAATTGTTACCGGATATGCATCTGTAAGCATATTATTAGTAACCAGGAAATCTATTCCTGTTTGAGCACTGATCTTTTTGAAGATCTTTATCAATGGGCTTTTCTTTTCATCCAGGGTAATCCCTTTTTGTGCGAATGAGGCCATGCTTATATGAAGCAATATAATGACCAACAAAGTGGTTATATAGCCAGGGTGAAAACGCCCGATGGTTATGTATTTTTTGTACATTTGCGTTTAGTTTGGTTTGTTAACAATTGTTCTCGAAATATTTATTGACGCTTCCAAACTATTGTCAGTTCCGATGGCTGTCGGGACTGACTTATTTGAAATCATCATTTGGTTTTGGGTTTATTTTGTTACGATAACTTTCCTCCCTTCAATTTTAAAATGAACGGCCTCTGTTAATTCCAAAAGTTGAAGAACTTCCGTTATATTTTTTTGCATCCCGATTTTACCCTGAAATTCTTCTGTCGTAACCGGACCGCTGTATTCGGCATCGATGTTATACCATCGCGCTAAAACCCTCATTATTTCTTTGATAGATTCACCTTTGAAAACAAATTCATCATTCTTCCAGGCTACTGCAGTCTCCAGATCAGCAGCACTGATTTTCAAAACCTTTCCATTAAGTATTGCTTGTTCGCCGGGCTTGAGGAGCTTTTGCTGACCCGCAGCCGTAATTTTGATCGCGCCTTCTAACAACGTAGTTTTTGTACTAGCCTCATCGGCGTAGCTGTTCAGATTAAAATGCGTGCCTAATACCTGTACTTCCTGGTTGTCAGTCTTCACAATAAAAGGGTGGGCTTTATCCTTCGCCACCTCAAAATAGGCCTCTCCTTTTAGTTCAACCTGCCGAGTCCTAGACCCAGAAAAAGAAGCCGGATAAGTTATACTTGAAGCCGCGTTTAACCAAACAGCGGTTCCATCAGGTAAATTTATACGCCATTTACCTCCCCTGGGGGTGCTTACACTATTTTGTTTCAAGTCTTTCCCACTGCCGGACCCAACAGCTGAGTAGACCAACCGGCCATCAGCGGTTTTTGTTATGGAGGCCCCCTCTTCCTGTGCTATTTTGCCATTTGCGGCATCGGATAATGAAATCCTTTTACCATTTGACAGTGTAAGGAAAGCCCTGTTCGCTCCCGGCGAAATGATATTTTTAGCAACCTCGGTTCCTGGCCCTTCTGCCTGCTTTCTTTGATTGTAAAAGAATACGCCCATGGCAATGAGGACAATTGCTGCTGCTGTTGAAATTTTGGCCCATAGCGGAATGATTTTTCGCCGGGTTTGAAACTCCACTGTGTTAGTGTCAGTATGATGGAGCCGCTGTTTAATTCCAGCATAAATATTTTCAATCTCTAGGCTTGTCAGCTCACCTGTGGTGTTACTCTTTAAATCTTCAGTGGCAACCCGTGAAATTGCAGCATCCAATTCAGATTGATAGGTTCCATTTTTCAGCATCATCAATACCTCTTCCAATTCATTGGCGTCGCATTGATCATTGATGTATTTAACAAACAGGATTATGATTTTGGGATCCGTCATTTTGCCTTTTTGTAGCTAATACAATTGGCAGACAGATTACATATACACTTAGTGTAAAGAAAATGTAAACTATTTCATAACTTTTTGATTTACAGACTAATATTTTGACAGCCAAATCAATAAAACAGCAAGGGAATTTTTCAGATTAATGTATGCCCTGATGTTCTTAAGCGCTTTTACCATTTGGCTATTGACCGTTCCTTCTGTGATCCCGAGTTCCTCTGCAGCTTGCCGGTAAGACAATCCCTGGATTTTACACTTTAAAAAAACCGCTCTGCATTGGCGTGGCAATTTACTTACGGCTTCATTAACGAGCGTGTTGCTTTCCTCAAAGTCTATCTCCAAATCGGTCGTGTTTTCTATATGGTGGGTATATTTCCTTATTTCTTCTATGATACCGGATTCTTGTTGAATCCTTTTTAATAGATTGAGGAGATGTCGTTTAGCTATGGTGTACAGGTAGGGCTTAAATGGCTGGGTCGAGTCGATCTGAAAGCGATTATCCCAAACTTTAATAAAAACATCTTGAACTACGTCTTCTGCAAGCTCCCGGGATTTGGCAGTTTTTAAAACAAAATAATGGAGTTGCCGGATATGTATATCATATATGGCCCTTAGCGCACCTTCATCATTTTCTTGAAGCAATGCGATTAGTTCCCGGTCACTAAATCCATCATATTTCGACATGAATATTGATACAAATTGTGAATATACTGTTTTTTTTCGAATGTTAAAACACAGGGTTATTTGAATCTTGCAGTTAAGGGGAACCGGGAACGAAACACCAAATTGGTTTTGAGGCTTTTTTAATCATTATCTTTCCTCGTCAGCGATTTGTTTGCGAGGCGTCTTTTTTTGCATGGCGAAATTGGAGATTCCGCAAGCATTGACCATGCCATTCCGTGCGTCGTGTTCTTTCAATTGTGTAAATTACTTTTCAGAATGTCATTGAATTTTAGATCGTAATTATGGTCAAAGTGTTGCAGAACGCTTTGATGCAATTTCCGGAATAGGGTGATCAGTGGCATCGGAACGTCCAGGGTTAACGCCCAGAACCGGCCATTTGCCAGATTCTGGGCATGCCTGATATCTCATTTTCGTTTTTCAAAACTTCCTGCCAACGATTTAAAATATTTAAGGTTACTTACTTATTTTTGTCCATATAGTTTGTGGCGTGGTGTATGCCAAGAGTCCTTCCAAGCCACCTTCAGATCCAAACCCTGATTGTTTTCTTCCGCCAAACGGCACTTCCGGTGCAAGTTGCTGAAATTGGTTTACCCAAACTGTTCCAGATTCTATCCGTTGTGCAATCCTGATCCCCTCCTCTGTATTACCTGCCCATATAGTTCCGCCCAATCCAAATTCTACGCCGTTGACTTCATCGATCGCTTCTTCAACATCCTTGAACTTCACGATCGGGATTACAGGTCCAAACTGTTCCTCTTTTACGATCCGGGCATCTTTAGGAGGGTTGCCGATTACGGTAAGTGGAATAAAAAAGCCCCTGGTCTCTGATGGTAAGCCTCCCGCAAGGATTTCATAACGGTTGTCTATGCTGTCACGGATTAGGTCTACCACACGGTCATATTGCGGCTTATTGGAGACTGGGCCGAAAACAGTATCTTCATCCAAACCATTTCCTACCTTCACTGTGCCGACCATAGCGACAAACGTTTTTACGAATTCTTCATAAATATCTTCGTGCACATAGATCCTTTTTGTTGCTACGCAGATCTGTCCTGAATTGGTAAAAGAGGCCCAAAAGAGTGTCTGAGCTACATTTTTTACATCAACATCCGGCAAAACGATCGCTGCGTCATTACCACCTAATTCCAGTGTAAGGTGCTTTAACGTTTTTGATGCGCTTTCCATGATCTTGCGGCCGGTAGCAGTCGAACCGGTATAACTCACCTTTGCAAACCCCGGATGGGAAGACATTTGGGAATCGATGCTTCCAGAACTGGAAATGACACTGAAGACACCTGACGGTAAAACATCACGGCAGATCTCAGCAATTTTCAACATTGCCAACGGGGTGAATTTAGATTGTTTTAAGATCAGCGTATTACCGGTTAAAAGTGCCGGCGGAATCTTCATGAACGAGAGATTTACCGGGTAGTTCCATGCAGGGATAGCTGCAACAACTCCTACAGGAATGTGCCTTACTGTTGCGATACTGCCATCAACCTCTTTTCTTTCCTCAGGTATCTCCAGTTTTGCTGTTCTACGCAACCAGTCCATGCCGCCCTGGATTTCCATTCTCGAAGCGGTAACTGATTTTCCCTGCTCCAGCGTAAGAAGCTTTGAAAGAGGTTCAATGTTTGCATCGATTGCGTCGGCCATGGCAAGCATTTTTTCCCGGCGCACTTCAATCGGTGTAGCAGACCAACTGGTAAATGCTTTTTGGGCAGCCTGAATGGCTTCATCGAGTTGTTCAGACGAACACTCCTGGGCGTATGCGAATACCTCTTCGGTAGCAGGATTAATTACGGGAAAGGTTGTACTGCCATAGGCTGCTTTTCCGTTGATTGTCATTGAAAAATCGTCGCCAAAATTAATTTTTCCGTTACTATTGTTTTGAATTTGATCGCTCATCATATTTAATGTTTTATTTCAGTAACAAATTTCTGAGCTACTCATTTAAGAACTGTTTCCATATCCCGGAATTGTGTATCCAAATCTGCCAAAACGATAATTCTATTAGGATTTAACCACTCAAATTAGATAAATTGGTGCAATGGATACGACGATCAGACATATTTGCGTATATGATAATCCATCTAACGAAACTTTAAATAATTTTATTAAATGGTTAGTATAATAAATTCGATTTCAGACCTCCATAAACTGATGTCTATTTCCAAGCCTGAACATCCATCCGTAAGTGTTGTAAACAGTGCAGATGCGGTCTTTACAAAATCAGCTATTTGGGAAAAGTTTGCACTGAACTTTTATTGCATCGCCATGAAAAAATACTGCACTGCGAAAATGAGATATGGGCAGCAATATTATGACTTTGATGAAGGGATAATGACCTTTACTGCCCCTGGACAGGTTCTGTCGCTTGATTTTGAGAACGATGTAGCAAGCGAAGGGTATATGCTTTTTTTTCATCCCGACTTCATCCAGGGACATCCCTTAGCCAAACAGATTAAAAATTATGGATTTTTCTCATATGCTGTCAATGAAGGACTCCACTTGTCCCAAAGAGAAGAAAAAATAATCGAAAATGTTTTAGTTGGAATACAGCACGAATATCAGGTAATTGACATGCATACACAGAATGTGATTATCTCGCAGATAGAACTTCTATTCAATTATTCGATCAGGTTTTATGAAAGACAGTTCATCACAAGAAAAAAACAAAGCAATGACATCCTGGTTAGGTTCGAGGATATCCTGAGCAAGCATTTTGATACGGAAAAACTGGAAAGCATCGACACGATTTTGGTTAATGATATTGCAAGCCAGTTAAATGTATCCACTAATTATCTTAGCGACATACTAAAGGTGCACACTGGGCTAAGCACACAACAGCATATTCAAAACAGGATTATAGAGAAAGCAAAAGAGATACTTAGCTTGACCAATCTTTCGGTTGCGGAAATTGCCTATATACTTGGATTTGAGCGCCCCCAGTCATTGAATAAATTATTTAAGAATAAAACAAATTTATCTCCATTGGAATACAGGAGATCTTTTAACTGACGTTTTTTCTTAATGTGCCTTTTCCCTCCGGAGGTAATACGCCATTTTCGGGAGCAGGCCGTGCAGTCTGGAACCATTGCAATGCCGACTCATTGTTATCAGGCTAAAAAGCAGCTATGTAAACCAGCCCTGAACCTTTCTTCACTTTTCTCTTCAGGTCCTGCAACGGCTGGGGAATTATCAATCGATGGTATGAAGT
>Ga0307510_10005977_pt1 | contig 14522 bp, 19 predicted proteins | sample 12_EM_MG_FD_207224 | JGI IMG/M metagenome (GOLD analysis project Ga0307510, IMG submission 207224) | Populus trichocarpa ectomycorrhiza microbial communities from riparian zone in the Pacific Northwest, United States - 12_EM | ecosystem: Host-associated > Plants > Roots > Unclassified | place...
GCCCTCACTTGCCCTTGCCCTCACTTGCCCTTGCCCTCACTTGCCCTTGCCCTCACTTGCCCTTGCCCTCACTTGCCCTCACCCTCACTCACCCTTGCCCTCACTTGCCCTCGCCCTCACTTGCCCTCACCCTCACTTGCCCTTGCCCTTGCCCTTGCTCGCCCTTGCCCTCGTCCATTCCCACCTTCATCGCTCGTCATCGCCATAGTCTTCCACCATCGCCACTGCCTCCTCACATCAACGCGCCAACGCTTGACACCAACACACCGGCATCTACGCTTCTCCCAGTTCCCACCTGCGTGTTCTCAGGCACTCGAGAATGTGGCCTCTCTCCCTCTCCCTCTCTCTCAGTCACCTGGGGCACATCCCTGAACTCGGCACGCAGGCACCGTTCTGCATTACAGAAGTCTCATCATTAAAAACAAAGTTCTAAAACGAAAACAAACGTTGCATCGATTGCTTGCTTGTAGTAGAATGGATGGCAGCGGGGAGGAGTACCAGTGTCCACCCCACACCACTAGGTTGGCATGGTGCGTCCTCAGTTCTGGAGAACTCAACCCAAACGATTGCCCTCCACCCCCGACTCGTCATTCGCGGAACGGACACGACTTGCGAGCTCCCTCCAAGAGAGCAACTAGCACCTCGGAACATGTTCAGGGCTTCAAAACAAGATAAATCCTGCCTCTCGGCATTGGGAGGGCCGAGTTTTCTCTCTCCCTTATCTGTGAAGCGCCTGGTCCTGTGGTCAGAAGATCAACCCAACTCGAGGTGGGCAGGGGGGAAAGTAGAATCAGGAGAAATGTGTCAGTGGGGCTGCCACCATGAACAAGATAAGCACTCGTTCGGGGGGACATGAAAGAAGGATGCCTATTTTGTAATTCTTTGTGACCGGGTACAGTATGTCCTGTTCCCTCTTCAACAGAAATTTCCTAGGCCAGGAAACTGAATGCCTGGTTTGCGAGGCTAGAAGTTTCCCCTCTAACAATGTGCCCTAGACACCACAACCCAGAAGGGTGTCTGAGGCGTATACTCCCATGTTCATCCTACTGCACGGATGTGTTCCCTGACCCGTATTTTGCACAGCATTCATCCTTCAACATATAGTAAAGGGCCCATGAGGTTCATGTCATTGAGTGCAGTTGTCAAGCCATGACATCCATCATCAGGCTTGATGTGGGTGACTATTCCATCAACTCAGTGACCATCTTCAAGTCAAACAAAGCCCACGTCGTTCAGACTTTTGAAGTATCACTGGAGGTGAGTCCTTGACCCATACTACAGTGTATTGAAATAGACATAAATGACGTATTTCCCAGGAAGGGCAGAGTAATATCCAGATTTACCATCTTCCTGGCTCAATCCATACAGCACTGAGTCCACATGTGTCACTGGCCCTGGCAATGCCCGATTATTTGATATTGTTTGCACCATCAGCCCCGATATCCAGGAGACTGACACCCCAGGTACTGCTGAGCAAATTCGTAAATTGCACGCAAGAAAGGATGTGCAGGTCAAAGACCTAGATGCCATCAATGACATCTCTCAGACCTGGATGAACTATTCCAAATGTCTGGCTACAGACTCGATACCCCCAGGCAGGTGGATAGTTTCTTTGAAAATCTTTTAACTTGCTCTTGAGATATATCATCCACACACACTAACTTGGAAGAGGTCTTTCAGCTTTCGCGTCGGATTGATGCCTCACAATCGTGTCATGACCAAGCAAGTCGCCAACATCAAACTCAAGCTAGCCTATCATATCTTGTCACTTGTTTGGTTTAGTCAAAAAGCTAAGTATCGATTTCTTCGCCTAACTGCTCTGCCTAGTTGCCCAAAATGTGACATGGTCTATGGTGTATGAGCTACACATGCCCACTGAAGCTGGCACTCCCATGTCACCGATACCGCTCCATTATCATGCCTGGCTCACGCAAATCACGGGCGAAGATTGGACTGGCATCGAACTTGCGCTGAGTACTGTCAAGATGGACCCAATGAACCAGTCCACCCCCGTTCTCAGTCCTACAAAGATCTGACCTCCCGCTGACGTAGAGCCGCAACTCCCATTCCCGCAACCCCCTCATTTAACTAAACGAGTGCGTTTAGCTAGAGGACCCACAAGATGCAAATGCATGCACAATCAAGCATACACGAGATCATCGAAAGTAGCACGTATCCAACGCCAGCAAAAGTGTGGCCATCACCACCACCTCTGGCATTGCGCAGCGGAGCCGTGCACCGTCTCCATGGCGTAGGACATACCAACAATGACCAGCAATCCGCCGAAACAGAAGTCGGCGCTGCTGAGGAGTTAACGAGTGCCCTCAGAGAGACAACATCAGTTGTGCATAGTGTTGCTGAAGTCCGGTTCAGTTCGGTTCAGGGTATATTTTCCTGAACCCTGAACCAGACTTTGGGTTCAGTTCAGGGATTTTGCGAACCCCGAACCTGAACCTGTAAGAACCGAACCTTGGGTCTGGTTCAGGTTCAGAGGGGGTCCAGACCTGAACCGGACTTGAATGGGTTGCGTGGTGCGTTTCATGTGATGGAATCAGGGTGGGTACATGCTCCAGGGGCTGTGGATGCTGTGTGCGATGGAACCAATGGAGGTGTGAATGCCAGGGACTGTACATGAGGCCTGAGGGGCAGTGGACTCTTGTGTGGTGTGCCAAGTTGTGTGGATAGCACAGTAGTTTGTGCAGTAGTGCATTGCATGAATCACGGCACAATAGAATTGTCAGATATGGAAACGCGATGACCATGAGCAGGAATTCAGTCATCGCCCTCTGTTTGTGCAGTAAGAGTCAGGGCAGGTGCGCGCTCCAGGGACTGTGCACATTGTGCGAAATGGAACCGATGGAAGTGTGGCATGCATACCAGTTGCGTGGACAGCATGGTAGTCTGCGCAGTGGCAGGGACACTAGACGAACATATCACCCACAGGAGCACAGGTGGATGTGGCAGAGGGGAGCGCAACTGCACAGGAGCGTTCACAGATCTAAGTCAGACAGTAAAACAACGATTTATCAATGAACTTGGAAGTATTTACAACAACATAGACAATTAAATCTAAGCCACTGTGTTACCTACTGATCTGCATCAGCAGCTTCACTATCCTGACCTTCCATAACGCTCCTATCTCCTTGATATTGATAATGCCTCAGTGCCTCCGCTGCAGCACTCATATGCCCATTACGGTACACACTCTTCAAATTCTGCAGTGCCTCGAACACTTCTGTTGTCAAGTGGTTGCGCTGCTTGCTATCTGTAAGAAATGCATTAGAGAATGCATGCTCAGAAGGCGTTGCCGAGCCCTGGATGGGCAGATAGTCTTGCGCCATTCGTGCAAGAACGGGGTACTGTGTCGAGTGTTTCTGTAGCATGTCAGCACCTCATTCCATGGGAGAAATTATGTACTCACACCCCACCAGGCGATAACATTGACATCGTCCCCTAGCTCCTCAATTTGTGAGTCCACATATGCGTCCAGCTTATCGCAAGGCCCTGCCTTTGAGCGATCCGCAGCCTTCCATTCTCCAACAGCACAGGCCATCCAGGAATATCCATAACTGGCAGTGGATTTGTTGTTATGCACAGCCAACAGTTCGGTTTCGGTTGTAGATGATGTTTGGGGGAAGCGGGCAGCATACTGGTCAAACTAGGACATATCAGTTATGGCCCAAGTCACTGAGAAGGAATAAACACACCACATGGTGCAGTTTTGCAACACCAGCTTCGTGTGCCTCTTTGTCCCACTTTTGTGCCATGTAAGCAAGCTTCCATGCAGGATTGAGGACTAGAAATAGACGTTAGGGTGATTGTTTGCTATTTCATTAAGTTTTGTTAACAGCACTTACCAAGGCAAATAAAGTACATGTCAGTGTCATCAGTCTTATGATACCACTTGTGTAGGTTCGCCAATCCACTCTCAATTGCATCCGTGAGCTTGTAGAAGTCCAGATTATTAACTGTGGTCCCCCATATCTCTTGCAAGAACTCAAGGACCGGTATTGTGCACCAGACAGTGGACTCCCAAGATTCCAAGAAGGATTGTTGTGCGGTCGCTGGCTCCTGTGACCAATAGTCTGCATGTGAATAGCTTGAAAACGCAGATTCATCCAGTGGCTTACCTCCAAAACTTGGCACAGTTGTTTCAGCCGCTCCCATTCAAGATTTGACAGTTGGAAGTCACAGTACTTCTTCTTGCGCAGCTTGGGGACTTCTTTGCTATCATCAGCTAGTTGGGTGAAGCGCATTATAGCCTATGCATGCATCAGTAAATGTCTTAGCTAGCTGTGAAAGATACCACCTTTTGGAGAGCAAGTGCTCGATCCAGACACAAAGACATCGATGACCATCAAGTTCGTACAAACAGCACAAGCTCAAGCTGTGGGGCACCAACCTCACAACACATCTGCTTGAAGAATGCGTGGGCTTGAGGGGATTTCCGTATCTGAGAGATGGATTAGTACATGTGATAATCACAGTCAATTCAACGCACCTGCTTGATAAGTCCCATCATTTTGCAAAGGGCACCCGGTGTGATGGCCCCACTCTCATCAGTGGAAGAGTCATCAGAAGACAACCTATCATCCTCATCCTCATTTCTAGTGTCATTTGTCTTCCTGGTGGGCACAGGAACGATGTGCGAAAGGACATGACCAGCCCCGAGATGCAACGAATGCTCCATGCATCTGTAACATTGCATGAGCTGACGAACAGGTAGATGGAAGTAATGCGCACTGAACTCGACGCTGGACAGGGTCCCAGCAGTCTCCATAAGGGTCTATGTAATCCCTCAATGCTCTCAGTGCTGTATCATTGTTGCTTGCATTATCAGCGGTAAACCATCCGGACTATAAGTCGCAAGTAGTTAGCAGCTGTATATAGCATAAATACATTACATACCTTTTCATGAATATCATATCTCTCAAGCACGCCTTCAAGCACTGAGGCAATGTTCGCTCCAGTGTGGTGCCCCTCCAGTGGAGCAAATGCAAGTTGGATGTCCCTAAGCGTCCATTGATCTGGCTGGTCTTTGGGGCTGTCAATATAGTGTGCCATCACTGAAAGGAAGTTGTGGCCAGGATCGGAAGTCTAGGTATCGAACATGAAGGATATTTCTCCCTCAACACCCTTGTAATGAAAGTTAGGACCTGCATCGCAGCGTGTCAATTATATGTCAACTTGAGCATACCTGAAGTGATGCCTTTACGTTGGATTCGCCCTGCACAGCGTGTTTTAGGGTCTCTTCACGAATCTTGGTACAATGGGGAATGTCTCTGTCATTGAGTGCTGGACGGAGAAAGGTGAGGAGGTCATGGAATGCGGGCTTGTCAAGCAGTAAGAAGGCTTCGTCCTCAGTGACAACAAGCTGGACCAGATAGTCAATTAGTCCCTTTGAGGTGAATGGCGGTACACAAGGTTGGTGGGTAAGGGACCCATCAAGTGTGGTTTGACGTTGGCTAGGAGTCATCATAAGCACATCGATAAGGTTGATAAGGTATCAATAAATCAACATACAATGACCCAGTCCCAGTGCTCGATTGGGAGGGGGGGATGGCCCGATTGTTCATTGCGATATTCTGTTTAGCGCATCAGGCTTTGTATATTTTGAAGTGGTCCTCATTCCTTCAAACGGTTAGAAGGGTGTTGCGATCGATAAAGAAAAAGGGTGGCATACCTTGTGATATGGGTACGAAGGGTTGACGTGCTCCCAGAGAAAAAGCTGGCCTTCATGCTGGTTCCTTTGTTCCTGAACGACATTTTATTAATGTTACATGTTGAGATATGGAGAGAAAACATACCTGCAGACCAGGCAGTAGTGCCTGGCAAGCTTCGTTCCCGTTTCCGGATTGGTTTGGTATGTACCTTTCGTAAAAATCGTGTGGATGTCGGCAGTGCGTTCATCCTTCTGCTTTGTGCACATGGCCTTCAGATTAAAGCGTCAATGAATGAACTGGGAGGGGAAATTCAAACATACCTGACAATCTGCATCGCCAAGTGCCTTGACCTCCTCATAAGCTTTGCCTGGATCAATGGGATCGTCCTCTTCTGTATCGGTGGAGTCGGCGTAATGACTTTGGTTGGGTTCCGTAGTGTCAGGCTCTGAGGCCCTATCTTCCTTGTGCTCCGGAGAGGCTTGGCGAAGGCAGCGGCTTGGGTTTGGGTTTGGAGCATCGCTCGTTTTACGCTTGGTGGCCATGGCGTTATCTGGGTCAATTGCCTTTGTAGATGGACAAGGAACGCGATTAGATCGACATGCAGGAGGGGGGAGTTTTGTGACAAAAGAGTCAAGCAAGGGTTGGATGGTTGAGGATGTAGTCGCCGGGGCTATGGGCTGATCGTCATCAGGGTCATTGAAAAATTCGATTTCGGACACATCGCAAAGTTCGCCGTCAGGACCTACAGCACAGCCTTCAGATGCCATGGTGAGTTAAGGGGATGGGGATGAGGACAGCGGCAAGCCCACGCACCAATTTATATTCCCTTCAAGGACCCCAAACCTGGGGCATTGTCGGATCAGTACATCAGCGCGAAAGTGTGTCTGCGGGAATGCGACCTACAAGGATGGAGGGGGACTTGGAAGCGAGCACAGAGGAAATGTGCACTCCATTCAAGGACCCCAGATCCCCAAATCTGGGGCATTGTCGGATCACCACATCCGCGTGAGAGTGTGTATGTGGGCATGCAGCTTATGAGGACGGAGGGGGAGGTGAGCACAGAGGAAATGCGCAGTCCATTCAAGGACCTCAGACCCAGCACACTCTAGGATCAGTGGATCATCGCAAGAATGTGTACATGAGCGCATGCTTGAAATTGAAAGGACAGATGGTGCAGGAGAGGACAGATAATAATTGGGGATGCAAAGTACCAGAAACAAGAGAGGTGGCATGGGAGTCGAATACACATTGACGCAATGTGTATAAACAAGTGTCACCATCAGGTGCTCACTTGAAGCACCCTAAGAGCCCCAAGCACTGCTGGACCAGTAGATCAGCGTAAACATGTGTGCACACACACTACAAGGACAGAGGAGGTGTTGAGTGAAGAGGGCCGGGACAGGAAGAACAATGGAAACGCTGAGAGGGGGAGTCGAGTAGAGAGAACCAGGACATGTTGGGGGAAGGAAGAACACCGGAAACGCTGAGCGGAGTCAAGAGATTTGAATACACAAAGGAACGTGTGTCTGCTAAAGCGCTGCCATCAATTCACACAGCCCAAACAGGGTAATTGTGACAAAAGCGGCCATCCCTGACTGCCTAGCTGAGGCAGGTTCTGAAAGGGGGGTAACACATGCAGAGATAACACGATAACAACCTGCGGACGGTGTGAACTCACATGGCCTAATGGGGCAATCGAGACAAAAGTGGTGCAGACATCATGATGACAATTTGAGGACAGTGTGACAAGTTGCGCAACTGGGGGACAAGGCAAGAATGCAACCTGAGGACAGTTCGAGGGTTCAACCCACAGACAGTGCGTCTGTGCAAGGATGCGACCCACGAAGAGTGCAAAGGTGCGACCCACGCACAAGGCAGAAAGGCGGCGGGTGTGCATCGCAGTCTTCACAGACCGTTGGTCTGCACGTGCGCCACTTCAGCAAGCGCAACGATATTGTCAAGCACAGCTGCTGAGCGGCAGGAACGGTGTGAAACACTTGAAGAGGGATAAGGTGAAGGAGCGCAACAAGATCGACAAGATCAAACGTTCATCATGATGGGATGTGCCCAGAAAGAGAATCACTCCCAATCCCGACGCTGGGCTGTCGCATGCGCCTACCAACTCTACTTCCGTGCTGGTGAAAAACCCTGTGGCCATCATCGTCCACCGGAGGACCAGCAATGACACCTCTGCCGTCTAGCAAGGCCAAGTCCATCGCCAATGGACCCAATTTCAAAGTGTCAATGTGTCAACATGCACACGGGCCCGTATGACAAAGTCTGGGATCCCTTATCAGGACTATCCGCATCCCGCTTATCATCGCCCCGAATATCATAACATGAGCGAGTCCCCACTCCAGTACTGTGTGCCGCTTGTCTCCCTCGCGCTTACTGTGCTCCGATCTCATTCACACACTCTCATCGCTTGAGGGTCACAGAACTTAGTTGCTGCTGTGAGTACAGTACCTTCAGGTTCGGGGTCCGGTTTGGTCTGAACTGGGTTCACAACATTGGGCCCCCTCCCGAACCTGGAACCGGACTTCCGGTTTAGTTCGGGCGCTATGCCGAACCTTGGACCAGACTTCGGTCCAGTTCGGAAAGGTTCGGGTCTGAACCGTGGTTCAGAACCAGACTGCGGCATCACTAGTCGTGCATGAGAACTGAGGTGTACAGTACTATCTACTGAGGTTTATATACAAAAGATAAAGTGCCACCTTGGGCATCAGGTCAAATGAGTAAATAGGAGTAAGACACTTAACTACTGTCCATGTGATTGTGATCAAGGATCAAGGAGATGGGTATATGAATGTGAGATGATCAAGTCCTTACATCCAGTCCATTCCGGGCTCACCTCCAACAGGATGTGCCAAGCGATGGCGTGCCTCACCAAGTCTCTGTCGCAAGGTTGCCTCTCGAGGCGAATATCCTCCATGTGACCGTTGTTAGGTGACCATAGTTGTTGACCGTGAAACTGCTCGCAAACAGGGGTATCGGTGACACCGAGACGATCACTACACCTTCCCTCATGTTCTTGTCCACTCCGGTTTCCCTTGTTCTTGTGCCCCTCTAGACCCTGTTCAAGGCCTCAACTCGTGCCAATTTGCCTTCACCTCCACCACGCGTTGTCCTCCATTGTTCTCTTCCCCTCTGCCCTAGTCAACATTCCACCTGTCAAGATACCCACTCCGCCACACTGCACCCTTTCGTCTCCAAGTCCCAAGCGATCTCAACATCAAGCTTGTCTTGTTTCCATTGAGGGCGTTTGCTTGTGCGTGCCCCCAATGTCTTCGTTTCTCTATTGTTCTCTCTTCATGGCCACTTTCAGCTTTATGACCTCCTAGATTACTGGCCGTTGTGGCCTTGCACTTCCCCTTTGTGGCCCCGTGGTTCCTGTCTTGCATCTCATCCTGTGCTCCTTATCATCGCCTACGTTCCTATGTCTTTCAACCTCTTGTTGACTCCCTCCCTCCTGTGCTCCACCTTTCTTGTAGACTTACTTTTCATTTCGATGTTCTCAGACGGTCTCTTACTGTACAGCCAGTCTCATGTATTTAAAGCATCTTGCTCGACTTGTTGCTGATTATTGAAGTTTCCCCCTTACGTCTCTCTCTTTGCATGCCCTCAAGACTTTTTTTTTTTTTTTTTTGGAAAAGCCTGCCAGTTTTCTGGTGTGGGAGTGGGCACAAGATTACCTTCAGGCCCCACCCCCAGCTTGGAGCCCATGAGACTGGGAACCCCCAGGGGGAAATGCATTTATGCACACCTGGCTCTCCTCCGACTTAGGCACGAACACCCCAGCCACCCCAGCTGGCCTCCGGCCACTTCGCCAGGCCGGCGTGCTCCCCTTGCTGGTCAGGTGACAGCCTTGGCCATCTTTGGATCACCTGGGTAGGGCAATACCCACTAAAACCCCCTAAAAGCGGCAAAAGAGGGGATCAATCCCAGCTTTGCCACAGCGGCCCCTGTGCCCTCAAGTCTTCTTCATTGCCCTCAAGTCCCAACGCCGATTCAGTGCCGCCAAGCAAGTCCGTGTTTGCCTTGTCAACAAAGATTAGTTTTCCCCATTTGTCTTTACCTTGTCTTGCTTACTCCCTTCTTTGATCACCTTTGCTTCCCTGTACACACGTGGTCTCATCCTTATTGGCTCAATCGCTTGCTTGCTTCTCAACACACTCTCTACCTCTATCTACCTGTATCTGCCTTGCTACTCACTGCAAGACCTTCATAGGTTCCTATCTTGCTTCACTGTCCTGAAACTGCAGCCTGTTGCATACCTCAAAGTGAGCATGAAGAACACAAGCGACTACTGACTGCACCTGGGAACTATCTGTGCCTTTGTTGACAACTTGTTTGTGTCAAAGGCAGACATCGTTGGGGACATGGCACCAGGCGATGTCTTCAGCTGCCTGCTTGGCACAGACGTGGCGACGTGCATCCACTATGTGTGCACGTCCAAGTGCACTGACAACAGCATCGTCAGGCACAAGCTGGGCCTGTGTGTGTGATGACGTACCGCAGCTGTACGACCGTGATGAACCGCCACCCGATCGCACTGCGCGACAACGTGCCAGTGTCTGAGGATGAGAAGCACGCTAGCGTCATCCTATGTCATCCTGTGGGCCTCACGGGACTGGCGCAAGGTGAGGAGCTCAAGGTCAGCAGGGGGAAGAATGGGACCGTGCGGTGGAGCAAGGTGGTTGATGGAAAGGGTGGGAAGGAGGTATGTTTTATTAGAACCTAAACATGTTCCCTCAGTTACTATAGAATGAGTGAACTCTTATTGTGTACCTAAACATGTTCTAAGTACAATCAGTGTACCATAGGTGTGGAAGAATATCAATAAACTTACCCCTCAGTTACTGTAGAATGAGTGAACTGAGGGGAAGGGGGGAGCGTGCACATGCAATGCGATGAGGTCCCCAGTCATGTGCGTACATAGTATGGTATCGTGACCAACTTGTGATTACCATACTCCAACACTCCTCCTCGATACCATACGAGTATAGTACCATAATATCGTAAAAGTAAAATGTGCTGTCCTTGAGGGTGTATGGTACAAACGCGCAGATGCAAGAAAAGAACATATCGAAGAAATGTGGAAGTAAAGGAAAGAAGAAAGGGAAAGAAAGAAAAAGGGGTGGAGTAAGGTGCTCCTCCTCACCCAAGATGGACTCCTCCTCAATCAGTAGCACCATCCTGATTCGGGGCGCGAATTCCAAGGTGAGAGCATAAGTATTGGAATGCTGGACAGCTGAGTGACTTTGTAAGGATATCCACAACATTTTCTGCTGATGGGACGCGGAGGATCCGCAGTTCTCCAGTTCATACTTGGTTGCATGTGTAGTGTAGTTTTACATGGAAGTGTTTGGTATTGGAATGCCATACACTGTCTTTGGACAGACGGACAGCAGCATCATTGTCGCAGAATATTGATGTGGGCAGGCACTTCTTAGGCTCAGATTTGAGTAGACCAAGCTCCTGGAGTAGCTGCCACAAGAATATACCTTTCTGTGCTGCTCCATGTAGGGCGGTGTACTTGGAATAACAAGATGAGTCAGTTGGGTTATCACACTTCTTCGAGCGCCAGGATATCATACCAGAGCCCAGTCCAAAGCAATAGGCTGCAATGGAGCAGCTAGTGTCAGGGCAATTAGCGAAGTCTGAGTCGGAGAAACCAGCCAGAGTATTGTCTGTTAGGCCACCTAGTACCAGTTGTAGAGTGCGGGTCCCCTTTAAGTATTGTAGTACCCGTAGTGCTGCGGACCAGTGTTCAGGTCGATAGCAATTGAGCACAGAGGCGAGGCGTCCCACAGCGAAGGAGATATCGGGCCTTGTGGCTACTGCAATGTAGTTGAGGCTTCCAACAAGTTCTCGATAAGGTGTGGCATCTACCCAGGCGGCGACTTCAGGATCCACTGGTATGGATTTGTCAGGACAGCGAACAAGTAAGCCCTGGACCATGGGCGTGTCGGTGGGACGAGCTTCCAAAAGGTTGAAACACTTGATCAAGCAATCAATAAAGGCTGTTTGGGAGAGGTGGATTGAACGTTTGTCGAGATCACGTTCAATAGTGATGCCCAAGGCGAACTTTGCAGGTCCAAGGTCCGATATTTCCCACTTAGAGCGTAACAGCGCTTTAAAGTTGGCATTCTCTTTGGGGGGGTCTGCAATGCTGAATATGTCGTCGACGTGGATCGCAAAGATCACAGTTCCAGTCTCCATTTCGCAGCGATACACACACCGATCACTGTCCATGTGTTGGAAGCCCCAGCCAGTGACAGCGTCGTCAAAGGTTTGGTTCCAAATCCTTCCTGCCTGCTTCAACCCATATATGCTCTTCATCAGCTTCATCACCCAACCGTCTTTACCTGGCTCTTCAAAGCCTTGCAGTTGTTCTAGGTATGCCGTCTCATCTTCGGGTAAGATGCCATGTAAAAATGTGGTCTTCACATCAATTTGCTGGATGTCCCAACTGTGTGCCGCAGTGATGTGAAGGATTGTCCGAAAAGATTCAAGTCGGGTGGTTGGAGCTGTCATTTTCTCATAATCGATGCCGTATTTTTGGGCATAGCCTTTGGCGACATAATAGACTTTGTAGCGTACGACGTTGCCCGCATTGTCTCGTTTCCTTTTGCACACGAGTTTCCCTCTCAATGGCCGTCTACCTTTGGGAACGTCAGAGCGTGGGATCAGCACAAATACCTGCATGTTGGCAAGGCTGCGCAGTTCTTCGTGGGCTCCAGTGATCCAGTACTTGTGTTCTGGGGAGCGCATTGCATCGCTCCAAGAAGGATCATCACTGGAATCAAAATCAGGCTCTGCAGAGCCATCAGAGATCGAAGAAAGGAAGACGTCAGTGGAGGGGAAATCAGAGGGCGTAAAAACAAGTGGGAGCAAAGTGTGGCTGTCGCGAAGGGGTGCAAACTCGGAAAGAAAAACAGAGTCTAGACCATCTGCATTGGTCACTTGGCAGGCTAGAAGGCGGGGGGATCGATGTAAGGGAGGTGCTATAGCGGGAGTAGTGAGATTATTGTTATTGTTGGTGTTATTGTTGTTGTTATTGTTGTTGTTAATGGTATTGTTATTTCTCATTGTTTCTGGGGGTGTTATCGTAATTCTAGGTATCGTATGTTAAGGCCTATTGAACCTTAAGGCACGACATGTGCAAAGGTGAGATATGCAGCAGTGACAAAGTTACAAGGGTTGTAATTCCCTTAGTAACTTAAAGTGTTTTGGAAGGTGGTAAAAGCAAGAAGGTTGCTAAGACCAATGTCTGGGTGATGATAAAGAGGAATGGGGAATATCTTCAAGGACTTGAAGATAATTCCAAGGAAGTAAAAGAGGGAAATGGTTTGTTCAAGCAACAAGGACAGAGAACACAATAGATTGCAAACTAAGTCAGGCTTAAGGCCCAACTCTAGGATATAAGCCTAGCTTATATACAAAAGGGCAGCTACCTGACTAAGTGTACAAAAGAAGAGAACAATAGAGTCACAAACAATAATCGTCACAGAACAATGAGGTCACAAACAATGGTGGTCACAGACTACCATAAGAAGAGAACAATAGAAAGCGTACAAAAGGAGGGACCAATGGAGTTCCTGACAAAGTGGCTCTGTTGTACAGGTAAGCAGTCATGTGAGTCGAGATCATGTGATCATATAAGTACATATCAGACAAGAAAAGAAAGAAAAATGTGGGCCAAGTGCCCAGGAGCCTAACATGACACCCTTCCTAGAGAGTTGCTACCACACAACTAGTATGAAACCGCATAAAACTCCTCATCGTAGTCAGTACAAGCTAGTTCCAACTTGTGACACAAGGTGGGGGATGACATAGCAGTGCACATATCCCCGAAATTGGGATGAGTGTGGGGAACAGCGCAATACTCAGCATCGCACTGCTCATGGGGGCGATTGCAGTCGTTGTGTGCATGTTGGGTGCTAAGACACCAACAGCATGTCTTCCAGAGGGGGCACTCCTCTTCACCGTGGTTGGGATGTGACTCATTGCACTTGAGGCAGTAGGGGAATTTGGGTTTGCCTCCTCGACGCCGCTTGCCTAAGACGGTGCGGCACTCAAGACTGTCTTCACCTTCCTCGATGTCAGGTGGTCCTTGGGCAGTGAATATGCGAGGGATGTGGATGGCGTTAGCAGGAGGGGGGTGTACACGATTGAGGTGGGGAATGAGTTGGGTGCGGACGGCAGCATTAGTGAGATGACGCTCCACCATACTCAATTTGCTTTGAGCGCTATCTTCCCTTTTGTCAAGTTCGACTCGCTGGCGTTTCACCACCTTGAGTTCACTCTGATGTGCCCAGTACCTGTAGACATCAGCGACAACACCGGGGTCTTTGAGGTCTATGATGGCGTTGTCGACAAGGAGTCGGGAGGTAGAGGAGGGATGGAAGATGTTGAGGTCATAGTCTTTGACCCCAGGACGATTGAAATTGGGAGTAGGGTGTGTGTGTGCATGGAGGGGAATTGTTAAGGCTTCAACAGGCCTTTGATAGTACAACTTGTACTAAGAGGTGAACTAGTGGCGAGTACTTGAAGAGGTAGAAGTCTCTAGTGTTGCTAGAGACGACTCTGAGAGGCTTATGTAAGAGATGAGGAAAGGGGAGGCACTTGGGGAGCTTTCAAGAACATTGATATTGAGAATCAAGTCAAGCTTCACTGTAAAGTCCAAAGTGTCGGAATTTCGGTAGGTAAAATGTGTGAAAAATGATGAAAAAATGGTGAATAAACAATGAATAAATGATGGAATAAATGACGAAAAAATGCTGAGATTTAATGAAAAATGACTGAAATTTTCAGTAGTTTATCACCCGAAATTCCAGTGAAAGTGCAACAGGTTCA
>Ga0307510_10005978_pt1 | contig 14521 bp, 6 predicted proteins | sample 12_EM_MG_FD_207224 | JGI IMG/M metagenome (GOLD analysis project Ga0307510, IMG submission 207224) | Populus trichocarpa ectomycorrhiza microbial communities from riparian zone in the Pacific Northwest, United States - 12_EM | ecosystem: Host-associated > Plants > Roots > Unclassified | place...
ATGTTGACGCTTCCGGTAAGACTGATACCCTTTCCCGGGATGAGCGTATGGCGTGGTGGCGGGAGGCGCGTTTTGGCCTTTTTATCCACTGGGGTGTATATGCTGTCCTTGGTGGAAACTATGATGGTCGTCCTATCAACAAAGCAGGGGAGTGGATCATGAATCGGGGTAAGATACCTGTCGCGGAATACCACCAGGTAGCTAACCGGTTCAACCCGGTGAAATATGACGCTGAAGCCTGGGTAAAAATGGCCAAGGATGCTGGTATGAAATACATTGTCATTACGGCCAAGCACCATGATGGTTTTGCTCTTTTTGGGAGCAAGGCGAGCCGGTGGAATGTGGTAGATGCCACGCCTTATGGTCGCGATCTTCTCAAGCCCCTGGCCGAAGCCTGTCGCAAATATGGTATGAAACTGGGCTTTTATTATTCCCAGGCGCAGGACTGGAACAACCCGGGTGGTGCCGTTGCCCGTAAGGTAACGTCCGAAGGCTGGGCCAATCCCGACTCTGCCCGGATCGATGCTTATACGGCAGCGCATGAGGGTCACTGGGATCCTGTGCAGACGACAGAAACGATGAGCAGCTATATTGACAAGGTGGCGGTTCCCCAGGTAAAGGAATTGCTGACCAATTATGGCGATGTGGCCGTTATCTGGTGGGATACACCTACGGGGATGACGGATGAATATGCGGCAAAGCTAAACGGGTTGTTGAGCCTTCAGCCCAATATCATCACCAATGACCGGCTCAAACGTCCCAACTATGCCGGCGACTATAAGACGCCAGAGCAGAAGATCCCCAATCTCAGCGAGCTCGATGGGAAGGACTGGGAGACCTGTATGACGATGAATGGCACCTGGGGATTTAAAAGTTCCGATCACAACTGGAAGACTCCGACTACGCTGATCCACAACCTGGTAGATATTGCTTCCAAGGGGGGCAACTACTTGCTGAATGTCGGTCCTACGCCGGAAGGAGAGATCCCGCAGCCAAGCATTGACGCGCTGAAGATCGTCGGGATCTGGATGAAGGCCAATGGCGAATCCATCTATGGCACAAAGGCCAGTCCTTTGGCGCCGCTGAGCTGGGGCCGCTGTACTAAAAAGACAGAGGGGGATCATACGATGCTGTATCTGTCGGTCTTTGACTGGCCTGCCGACGGAAAGCTGACCGTGCCGGGCATAAAGGGAAAGGTTCGCAAAACGACGCTGCTTGTGGGAGGGAAAAAGCTGGATACGGAAACGGCGGCGGATGGTTTGGTGATCCATGTTCCGGCGACTGCTCCTGATGCTATCGCGACTGTGATCAAGGTCGAGGTAAAATAAGAAATTGTCAATTAACCTATTTTGCGCCCCCGCTGTAGTGGGGGCGCAGTCATTTTACTACAGATCCTGCCAAAATAGTTGAATAAATTGCAATTTTTGCAATACGAATGTTGCTAAAATTTTGCTTAGTTGCATAAGTAATTAAGTAACAGATTGCTTTTATTCAATTAAAACTGCTCATATGAAGTGCCTACGGTATGCTTGCATACTTTGCTTTTGTTTGGTTTCTGCTCTGACTATTTCTGCTCAAACTCCTCCCAAGGCTATTCCACTTACCACACTTGTCACCGTTACCGGGGTTATTAGCGCTACCGGCGGCGGGCCGCTGGAAGGTGTCAATATCCTGATCCGGGGTACCACCCAGGGCACCACCACTGCCGGTGACGGCAGCTTTAAGATCAGCGTGCAGAGCAACAGTACGCTGGTTATTTCTCATACAGGTTATCTGACCCAGGAGCTGAAGGTCGGGAATGGAGATCGGACGTATAATCTCAGCCTCACGGAGAACAGGAATGATCTCGACCAGATCGTCGTGGTTGGATACGGGACCCGGCGCAAGTCGGAAGTCACCGGGGCCATTGTCTCTATCAGTGCGAAGGCGATCCAGGATGTCCCTTCTGCAAATCTGAGCCAGGCTTTGCAGGGGCAGGCGGCCGGAATCGACATTACAAAGAGTGGCGGTGGCAGCCATCCGGGCCAGTCTCCGAATATCCTGATCCGGGGGAGCCGTTCGGTCAAGGCGGGCAACGGCCCTCTTATCGTCATCGACGGGATTCCCTTCCAGGGCAGCATTGATGATATCAACCAGGATGATGTGGCTTCTGTGGAAGTGCTGAAAGACGCTTCTTCAACGGCGATATACGGGTCCAGGGGTGCGAATGGCGTTATATTGGTCACCACCAAACGCGGACGCACAGGCCAGCGGCCGACCGTAAGCTATAGCGGATATGCCGGCTTCTCCAAATGGGCGGGAGAATTTCCGATGATGAACGGCCCGCAATACCTGGAGCTGAAAAAGTGGGCGACCTATATCGGTAATCCTGGTCTTTATACGGGGCCGGATGATCCGAACCTGGTCAATGGATCTTTTATTGCACTTGCTCCGGAAGAAAGGGCGGGTATTCTCAGCGGTCGCAGTACCGATTGGCAGAAGCTGGTCTATCGTACGGGTATTATGACCGACCATCAAGTGGGCTTGCAGGGTGGTACGGATAATACGCAATATGCCATTGGCGCTGGTTATTATCATGAGCTGGGTGTCTATCCGGGTCAGGGCTTTGACCGGTATACGGTGAAACTCAGTGTTGATCAGAAACTGGGCAGTTTTCTGAAACTGGGACTAAGCTCACTGAACACCTTTACCAATACAAAGGGGGAGAATGTCAACCCGATGGGGCAGGCGTTGAGAGCCAGCCCGCTTGTATCTCCTTATGATACTACGGGTAAGCTGATCAATGGCTTTTTGCCGGGCAGCGCCAACCAGGTATGGAATCCCCTGGCGGATTTTCTGCCGGGCGCATCTGTTGAGAAACGGCACCGGCTGGGGACCTTTACCACGATCTATCTCGAGGCAAATCTCTTCAAAGGTCTGAAATACCGGTTCAATGGCGGGGCCGAGATCCGTTCGGATATCTATGGTAATTTTTATGGCAGGAATACCACCAATAATCTGGGGGTACAATCCACGGCTACAAATGCGACCACGGAAACGAGCAGCTATACGTTGGAGAACCTGCTTATTTATGATAAGACCATCGCGAAAAAGCACAAGATCAATTTCACCGGGCTCTATAGCTACCAAAAATACAGCACGCAGAATACGACCTTTAGCTATACCAGTGTCTTGTCGGATGCGGCGCAATTCTACAACCCTGCACTGGGATCTAATTTCCAGGCGACAAACAGTAATAATAATAACAGCCTTCTTCCCTGGGCAATCATCTCCTACATGGGGCGGCTGAACTATAGCTATAATGACAAATACCTGCTGACGCTGACGATGCGCTCGGATGGATCTTCGGTGCTGGCTCCGGGCAATAAATTCCATGCCTTTCCTTCTGCTGCTGCCGCCTGGAATATCACCAGGGAGCATTTTATGGAGAACTTCACCACACTCTCCAATCTGCGGTTGAGGGCCAGCTATGGAGAAGTCGGCAACTCTGCCATCAGTCCTTACCAGACATTGGGTGGACTGACCACGCAGACCTATAACTATGGATCGACCAATACGACGGGGCTATACCCCAATGCTGCACCGAATCCCGGTCTGGGCTGGGAATATACGGCAACGGCCAACCTGGGTATCGACTTCGGCTTCTTCCAGAACCGTCTTTCGGGATCGGTTGAATTCTACCATTCGTATACCAAGGACATGATCATGCCGGTGACGCTGCCTCCTACAGCCGGTATTCCTTCGCAGATCCTCACCAATATCGGGAAGAGCGAGAACAAGGGATTTGAGATCCATATCGCGGCGGATATCATCCAGGCGAAAACCAGCAATGGTTTCTCCTGGTCGGCTGATGTCAACTTCTTTATCAACCGGGGACAGGTCACACAGCTGTTGCCAAGTCTTACTACAACCCTGGATGGCAAACCGGCGGATATTGCTGACAAATGGTTCGTAGGAAAACCTATCAACTCTTTCTATGATTATCAGCGTACGGGTATCTGGCAGGCTACTGCTGCTGATTCGGCGGCTGCGAAGGGGCTTGGCCAGACCATAACGGGCACAAAATCCGTCATCGGGCAGGCTAAGATCGCCGACCGGAATCACAATGGCGTGATCGATGCGGGGGACATGTATGTAGTAGGCTCTCCTCAGCCGAAATGGGAAGGTGGTACCACGCAGCGTTTTGCTTATCGCAATTTTGATCTTACGGTGGTGGCCTTTGCAAGGATTGGAGGACTGATCTCTTCTACTCTCTACGGGGGTGGGTTTGCAAGCACGATGCAAGGCAACTACAACAACGTGAATGTAGCATACTGGACGACGAAGAATCCGACGAATGCCTGGTCAGCCGCCAATTCTGCGCAGACCAATCCGCCCAACCACTCGACCTTTGGTTATTTTGACGGGTCATTCCTGAAGATCCGGAGTCTTACCCTGGGATATACGATCCCGACAGCTATTGTCAAGACGATGGGAATGCGATCGGTGCGGTTCTATGCTGCGGCGAAGGACCCCTTTATTCTTTTTTCGCCTTACAGAAATAAATATCATGGCGTTGATCCGGAGACGAATGGCACTCTCAACGTAGATACTCCGTCAAGCTGGTCGATGGTATTTGGTCTGAATGTCGGCTTCTAATTTTTAAAACGAAAGAATAATATGAAAAAGTCAATATATAAAATACTTCTGCTGGCGGTAGCCTTTGTTCCCGCCTGTACCAAACAGCTGAATGAAAACCCCCAATCACAGGTCACGCCTTCCTTTTTTGCCACGGCTCAGGGCTTCCAGTCGGGACTGGATGCTGCCTATGGCGGTATGCGTAATCTCTGGGGAACGGAGAACTTCTTTACGCTGGCCTGTATCGGTACCGATGAATTTCAGACCGGGAACGATGGAACAGGGAACGCTATCAATTATTACAGCAGCGGGTATACGCCAGCAGACGGTAAGGTATCTGCTATCTGGAGCGGATGTTATACTTATATCAACACCTGCAACGGGCTTGTGGATTATGGCCCGAAGATCACTGGCATTGATACGGTCAAAAAAGCGGAGATGATGGCAGAGGCAAAATTCCTGCGGGCAAACTATTATTTTACGCTTGTGCAATTCTGGGGAAATGTCACGCTGAACAAAAGCTTTCAGAGTACTCCGACCTCGGCGGCCAAGCGGGACTCCAAGGCCGACGTTTATAATTTTATCATCCAGGACCTGAAGGACGCTATCGCGGGTCTGCCTGCGAGTCCGACACAGGGGGGTACCGCACCCGGAAAGGCTACGGCTGCTGCGGCTACTCACCTGCTGGCAAAGGTCTATCTGACGAGGGCCAGCTCTTCGGCTGCTGCATCGGATGACTATCAGAATGCGTATACTTTGGCTTCGGGACTGATAACAAAAAGTGGTTCGCTCGGACTCGGGCTTCTGCCTGATTTTGCATCCATCAACCAGGAAGGCAATGAGACGAACCAGGAAGTGCTTTGGACCGTACAGCATACTTCCAGCTTAGCGTATAATGGCTCGTCCGCACAGAACAGCAGCGGCCAGGACAATGTATTGGTGCATATGTGGGTTCCCAAATACGAGACCTATGTCCCCGGTATGCAACGGGACATACTCGATGGACGTCCCTATATCCGTGCTATCCCTACGCGCTGGCTGACGGACACTGTGTTCGCGGATAAAACAAATGACACCCGGTTTAATAAAACCTTCCAGACGGTGTGGTATTGTAATTATGCTGCTGGCATACCGAAATGGCCTAATCCTGTTCCGGCGGGTGTCGATCCTACTTTGGCAGGTAAGCCCAAGTTCACGCTGGGTGATACGGCCTGTTATATGCCTGGTGTGAATGTCACTGACGCGCAGATCAAGGCAACCCGTTATCTGCTGATGCCCCCGCGGACCTACAATATCCAGATGGGGCCGTATATGAAAAAATATATCGACACGAAACGCAGTGATATGAATGCGCCTTCGATCCGTCCTGTCATCGTCTTTACTTTGTCGGAAACCTATCTTATTGCGGCGGAAGCGGCTTATAATATGGGGCAGCCAGGGGTGGCATTGGGATACATCAATACGGTCAGGGAAAGAGCGGCTTATCCGACGGGCAATGCCTCGGCAATGGATGTGACGGTGGGTACTCTGTCGCAGGACTTTATTCTCGATGAGCGCAGCCGTGAGCTTTGCGGGCAAATGACGAGGTGGGCGGACCTGGTAAGGACACATCAGCTGCTGCCCCGGGTGATAGCGCATAATTCAGACGGGCGAAACAATATCATACCCAGGGACACTCTTCGGCCCATTCCGCAGGCGCAAATGCAGTCAGTGACATCAGGGCCTGCGTATGGACCAATGGGCGACCCCCTTTGGAATTAAGCAGAGTTAGTTTGGCAAAAAAAAGAAGGCCCCGCGTGGGGCCTTTTTATTTGGGCTTTTAATATAGGGTTATTTTATTTTGATGGTTATTTAGCGCTGACGCGCCAGATGGTATTTCCCGAGTCGTCTGCGACTAACAGCGAGCCGTCTGGTAAAACAAACACACCTACCGGGCGGCCATAGACGGTATTATTTGATTCGTCGGCTATGAATCCGGTAAGGAAGTCTTCCGGTTTACCGGGTTTGCCTTTGGTGAAGGGGACGAAGATGACGCGATAACCGGAGAAAATGCTACGATTCCAGGACCCGTGCTGACCGATAAAGGCGCCGCCGCGGTATTTTTCGGGAAAAGCTGTCTTTGTATAAAAAGCCAGTCCTAAAGAGGCTGTATGTGCGCCTACGGGTACATCAGGAGCGATGGTCTTTGCCACCAGATCAGGTCGCTGGCCTTTGAGGCGGGGGTCTTCGTGGGGTCCGAAATAGGCGTAGGGCCAGCCATAAAATGCGCCGTCTTTGACGCTGGTGAAATAGTCGGGTACCAGGTCATCCCCGAGGCTATCGCGTTCGTTGACGGCGGTCCAGAGTATTTTGGTTCCTGGCTGCCAGTCCATGCCTACGGGATTGCGGATGCCGGCGGCGTAGACGCGTTCGCCCGAGCCGTCGGGATTGATCTCGAGGATATCTGCCCGTCGTGCTTCGTGGTCCATGCCATGTTCTGCATTGTTGCTGCCCGAGCCTACCGAGACATAGATCTTAGTGCCTTCGGCGTTGGCGATGAGATTGCGTGTCCAGTGGTTGTTGTAACCACCGGCGGGCAGGTCGAGGATCTTTTCTCCTTTGCCGGTGATATGCAGCTGGCCGGTCTCGTAATGATAGCGATATACTCCATCGGTATTAGCGACATAGAACCAGCCATTCAGCAGCAGCATACCGAGGGGTTGGTTTTGATTGGTCATAAACGTGTCTCGCAATGCGGGTGTTCCGTCTTTGTTGCTGCCCCGGAAAAGCAGGATATCGTTGGCGCTCTTTTTACGACTGGTTTGCGATTCCGATACCAGCAGGTCGCCATTGGAGAGCAGATAAAACCATCGGGGGCTATTGAGAGCTCCCGCATATTTTGTGACGGTGAAACCTGCCGGGGCTACAGGTGTCTTACCTTCCGGCCAGCCGATGACCTTACTCGTCCTTTTTGTGGGAGTGGTTGCATAAGGTGCGGGCAGCTGCTGGCAGAAACTGACCTGGGCCAGCAAGGAGCAGGTTACTATTGCGATATAGATCTTTTTCATGGTGCGGGTTATTTTTTGTTGAGCTTATCTTTTGCAAGGATCAATTCTGTACCGGCCAGCAGGAAGGCGCCCAATCCGTGTGTATCATTTGTCTCACGGGGGCGGTTGTAATAAAACCGAATGTTCTCTTCGATATTCGTTCCGATGCAGATGTCCTGGAGCTCGCCATCGGCAGTCACTTTACGGGCCAGTCCTTCCCAGCCATTGAGGGCAATTGACAGATAATGCGGGCTGATCCAGCCCTTGTTGACGGCATGTGCTACCGTATAGATAAACATGGCTGTCACCGAAGACTCGAGGTAAGAATCCGGTTTGTCCAGCACCTGGTGCCACATCCCGGTAGTATCCTGGAAGCGGGAGAAACCCACGATCTGGCGCAGCAGCATTTTTTGCAGTTCAGCTCTTTTGGGGTGATCGGCAGGCAACTGATCCAGCAGGGCTACCTGTGCCAGGGCGACCCAGCCATTGCACCGGCCCCAGTGGGCGACGCCATTCATGTTCTCGTCGTTGTAGAAGCAGTGGAAATACAATCCATCCGTGCTGTCGTAGATATAGCGGGTAAAACTTTCTATTTGTTTGATGGCAAAATCGAAATAGGTGTTGTCTCCTGTTTGTTTACCCATACGGGCCAGAAAGGGGACGCTCATATAAAGGTCGTCGGCCCAGAGTGTCATCTTACGGGGACCATTACGGGCCAGTGTGCCGTCGGGGAACTTTACCTGTTTGTTTATGATATAGTCACCTACACGTTTCAGGTAGTCGAGGTAATATGGTTTTTTGTCAAACGCATAAACTTCCAGTAAGCCGGCTGCCATGGAGCCGCAGTCGTCGAGTGATCCGATCTTCAGTACCGGCCGGTATTCCACGGATGTGAGCCCCCCGTCATACTGCTTTTTAAAATAGTCGAGGTTACTAAAAATGAAATCATAATTCTTTCGGGAATAGTCGGAATACTTCGGGTCTTTTAAGACGGCGGAGGTCTGCATCATCCCTACTGTCAGTACGCCATTGACATATTGCCATTTGTTGAATTTGCTCTCTGCTTTGACATCGGGAGAAGAAGCCAATCCTTTTGTGTCCTCGTACTTCTCTCCGGATTTTGTATTGACGAAACGGAAGCTGGTCGTTTGCAGGACATGGTCCGCGACCTTTCGGACCAGCGCTTCCGGACTGGTGTCCTGGGCGAAGAGATTTGAGGTAAAACCAAAGCAGAAAACCAGTAGCAATCGTGTTGGCACGTTCATAAATGATTGTTTTAGACCTTAATATTCCGACAATTTTGAATTATTTGGTAGTGGATGGTAATATAGTTGAATAGATTGCTAATTATATAAATTCGACACCCCGGAAATAGTAGTTGCTTGCGTGTATGAAAAAATTGCTTGTCCTTCTTCCGGCCCTGCTGGCTATATTCGGCGTATCCGGGCCTGTCGCTGCGGCACCCGCCCCTGCGGGACCTACTCCGGGCACTGAAACTACCTTTTCTGTCACCAGTCCTGATGGGCGTCTTTCCTTCCGGCTTTCTTCGGACAACAACGATCTGATCTTTAGTCTTTTGTCCGTGGGCAAACCCCTGGTATTGCCTTCCCCGCTGCGGTTTTTGCTGGATGGGAACCTGATCACCGGCAAGGCCAGGATCTCTTCGGCTAAAAAATATACTGTCCACGAGACATATCCCTGGCTGGGCGCGCATTCTACTGCGGTCAATGACTGTAATGGGATGGAAGTCCGGCTGCAAAAGAATAATATCTCCTATGCGCTCGAGATCCGCGTCTTTAATGACGGCGCTGCTTTTCGGGTCCTTGTCCCTGGTGCGGCGGAGGCTGTGCGGGTGCCCGACGAGGCAACGGTATTCCGGCTGCCTGGCGAATCTACTATCTGGTACCATGATATCAATGGACACTATGAAGGGGTTCATGAGAAAAAGCAACTCTCACAGCTGGAGGAAGGAACCTGGGTGGCTCCTCCTGCTACGATCAAATTGCCTCAGGGTTCTTATATAGCAGTTACAGAGGCAAACCTGCAGGGCTATAGCGGTATGGTCTTGCAGTCTGATGGGAAAAACGGTCTGGTGGTGAAAATGGCACATCGCCAGCCGGCTTCCCATCCTTACGTACTGCGTTATTCTCCCGACGACGTGGCCCGTCTGGCGAAACCTGCCGCCATCCGTGGCGCCATTACGACTCCCTGGCGGGTTATGCTGACGGGTGACCTGAACACGATGGTGAACAGTGATATTGTACACAATCTCTGTCCGGCTCCGGACCCGGCTTTGTTTCCACAGGGAGAACATACTGCGTGGGTGAGACCTGGCCGGGCCGTTTGGAAATACCTGGATGGGGGTGGTGACGGAACACCCGAGGTGATGAAGAAATTTACGGACGAGGCGGCTCAGCTGGGATTTGAATACAATATCCTGGAAGGTTTCTGGCGGAAATGGACCGATCAGCAGCTGAAGGACCTTGTCGATTATTCGAGGCAGAAGAAGGTAGGCATCTGGCTCTGGGCGCACTCCAAAGACCTGCATGATCCTGCTGCCCGCCAACAACTCTTCCAGCACTGTCATGACCTGGGTATTGCCGGTCTGAAGCTGGATTTTTTTGATCATGAAGCAAAGGAGGTCATCGACCTTTACGACGATATCCTCAAGGAAACGGCAGCTCTTGGCCTGCTGGTTGACTTTCATGGCAGCAACAAGCCTACCGGTCTTTCCCGTACCTGGCCCAATGAAATGACCAGGGAGGCGGTGAAGGGGATGGAGGCCAGCAAGCTGGAAGACCGTGCCACACATGAGACGACCATTCCTTTTACCCGGCTGCTGGCAGGGCCTGCCGAATACACGGTGGTGCATTTTGGACCGCGTCGTAAGAACACTTCCATGACGCACCAGGTAGCCAGTGCTGTTATTCTAGGCGGAGCTCCCATGCTGACCTATGCTGCCAATCCGGAAAACCTGCTGGCGAGTCCTGCTGTGGAGCTTATCAAAAAAATACCGGCTGACTATGACGAAACGATCGTCCTGCCGGGTTCGGAAATTGGGGAGATGGCTGCTTTTGCGCGGCGAAAAGGCGACACCTGGTTTCTGGCTGTAATGAATGGAACGGCGCCGCGGAAGATAAGGATACCGCTTTCTTTTCTAAAAAAGACGAGTACGGCCCTGGTGGCTTCGGATGACTCGGCAGGGATCAGGATGTCTTCTTCCACTTCATCCCCCGAGGATGTCCTGGAGCTTGATCTGGCTGCCGGCGGGGGCTATCTTGCCTGTTTTACGCCTCCTCATACGGGTTTTTATAATGTCAGGGAATTTGGTGCGAAGGGGGATGGGGTAGCCATCGATGGGAATGCTATCAACAGGGCTATCGATGCGGCTTCGGCTGCGGGTGGGGGAACGGTATACTTCCCTGCCGGCAACTATCTGAGCTATACTATCCGGCTAAAAAACTATATATCGCTGTACGTCGATCAGGGCGCTGCTATCATTGCTGCTGCGCCGGTGAATAAGGTAGGCTATGATGCTCCCGAACCCAATCCCTTTGACAAGTACCAGGACTTTGGGCATAGTCACTGGAAGAATAGCCTGATCTATGGAGAAGGTCTGCATGACATTTCGATCCTTGGGCCTGGTCTTATCTGGGGAAAGAACCTGACGCGCAGCACCAATGTTCCGGAAGGTGGCGGCAACAAGACTATCAGCCTGAAGCTTTGTTACAACGTGACGATCCGGGATGTGTCGGTTCTTCATGGCGGTCATTTTGCTATTCTTGCCACGGGTGTAGACAATCTTACCATCGACAATTTGAAGGTCGATACGGACCGGGATGGTTTTGACATCGACTGTTGTAAAAATGTGCGGGTCTCCAACTGCACGGTCAATTCTCCTTTTGATGATGGCATCTGTCTGAAAAGCTCTTTTGGATTGGGCTGGGCAAAGGCGACGGAAAATGTTACTATCACCAACTGCCAGGTCAGTGGATATGATGAAGGCAGCCTGATGGATGGAACGTTTAAAAGAACCTATAAAAAATATTCGGACAGTACGACGACGGGTCGTATCAAGATGGGGACGGAATCCAACGGCGGATTTAAAAATGTTACGATCTCCAATTGTGTATTTGATTATTCCCGTGGTCTGGCGCTGGAGACAGTGGATGGGGCTTTGCTGGAAGACGTCTCGATCACCAACATCACGATGCGTGACATTGTGAATGCGCCCATCTTTATCCGGCTGGGTGCGCGGATGCGTGGTCCTGACACGATCCCTGTTGGCGTCTGTCGTCGTATCATTCTGAGCAATATCGTTGTCTATAATGCGGACTACCGGCATGGCTGTATAATCAGTGGATTACCGGGGCATCCTATTGAAGACCTGCAAATGAGTAATATCCGGATCTATTTTAAAGGTGGTGGAACGGCTGAAATGGCTAAGCGGGAAGTACCGGAATTGGAAAAGGATTATCCGGAGCCTTATCGTTTTGGGAAGATGCCTGCGTATGGGTTTTACCTGCGGCATGTGAAACAATTGGATATGCATGATGTGCAGGTCAGTACGCTGGTGCGTGACGAGCGGCCTGCTTTTATATTCGATGACGTGAAGGAGGTGTCGATGTCACATGTTACGGCGCAGCAGGCGTCGAACTGGCCTATGTTTAGTACTGTTACGCCAAAATAAGTATCGTCGAGTCAAAATAAACCTTATAATATGAAAAAGATCCTATTCAGTATGACGATAGTCACGCTGGCTGTCGTCCTATTCTCCTGTAGCAAGCTTTTCCAGTATCTCGGGAAAGATTTAAAACCGAATCGTGGTGCGCTGCTCTCCGCCAATGGACCGGGCAATACCTATGAACTGATAGACAGTGTCCTGGGTGGCAATGCCGAAGAGGTGCCGGATTGTTCTCACCCGGCGTTTGGTCGGCATATCAGCGAAATTTATGACAGCACCCTGCATCGGTATGTATTTGTCTTTACGATCCATGCGACGCCGGACAATGACCGCTGCGTGAGTTTTGACCGGCAGCGGAACGAGATCAAGACGTATGGGCCGTCTCCGGACAGTCTGAAGGGCTTTCTGAATGATACGGTCACACATGAATGGAAATTCAAGCTGGACTCCGCGTTTCAGGCCTCTCCCAACTTTTGTCATATCCACCAGATCAAGGCTGGGGATGGGGATGACGGCGCTCCACTGATCACGCTGACCCCGCGGTTTGGCAATCCGGACAAGATGCAGATCATTCACACGGGTTCCAGCAGTGCGACCAGTCTTGGGACGGTGCTACAGGTGGCTCTGGCGCCGTTTAAGGGCAGCTGGGTAAAGGTGGAAGAGCACATCATCTATAAGACGGCCGGCTCATATTCTATTACTATCAGGCGTATGCGTGATGATTCGGTGCTGCTTTCGTATAGCAACACGAATATCGACATGTGGCGGAATGGAACGACTTTTATCCGGCCGAAATGGGGGATCTACAGAAGTCTGAATAGTCCGAGCTATCTGCGGGATGAGAATGTACGGTTCAATGACTTTTATATATTAAAGGGGACGAACTAAGGTTCGCCCCCTTTACTTATTTATTTACGTATCAGCTTTATCGTCTTTACATCATTACCCTGTATAACCTTCAGGAAATACACTCCTGGCCGGTAGCTGGTAGCATCGATGTCGATGACCCCAGTGGCTCCGGGAGCTCTCCTGGTCATCAACTGTTTGCCGTCGGCGCTGTACAAGCTCAGTGTCACGTCCTGTTGTTCTGCGGAGAGATAGAGCTTGAACAATCCGTCGGAAGGATTGGGATAAACTTCGGTTAAGGCTGGCTTTCCATTTTGCAGCGACTTCGCGACGCCATTTAAGGCCTGATCGCTGTTGGCGGCGGATACCTTGTCTTTTCCACAAACGGCGGAGCTGCCATATGCCAGGTCGATATGCGGGAACAGGAAATTGTCTTCCCAGTCGATGATGGCTATTGCGGGTAAGGGGAAGCCATACAAATACACGGGTTTTGTAGAAAAGGTCGTGTCACCGGGTGAGACGATCAGGCTACCGTGTTGATTGGTTCCGCTTACCAGCCAGGTTACGGCTACGTCGAATGGATTGGGATTGGAGATCTGCCAGTTTCGGGTGAGTTTGGGATTAGCCGAGCAAAGGGGTGTCAATTTTAGATTCTTTATATAGGAGTTGGGGAATTTGACTTCACCTACGGCTCCTGTCGCCTTGATGAGACCATAACCGGTGGCGAAATCAAAGCCTTTGTCAAAACCTGTAGTATAGGGGTTGTCCATATCCCAGGTGTGAGTGGAAAGGATGCCTTTTATTTGAGAAGGGGTGATGGTTTTGAGTTTCTGGGCGTCTATCATCAGTGCTGCCACACCTGCTGCGTGCGGTGCTGCGGCGGAGGTCCCGAAGAAATTGGGGAAGGTGTCCTTGTCTTCGGTTATATCGCCGTCACCGAAGGGGTCGAAGAAAGAGGTATTGCCACCGTCGGGTGCTACGATGTCTGGTTTTTTGCGGATCAGTGCTGGAATACGATTGCCTTCTATATCGTAATAATTGGCTACGCCGCCTACGGAAGAGAAACCTTCAACAACGGGTGTGTCGACGCCATAGGGTGGTGTTTGCAGATAAAAAGCTGCACCGGTTGAAATGGCGCCATCGGCCTTTGTATGTCCTACGAGGCTGGGAGACAGGATACCTGGTATGGCGGGATTGGTCAGGTAAAACAGGGCATCTCCATAAAGATTATATTTTAGCCGGGTGGGATCGGGGCCGGCGTATTTCAGGATCAGCAGGTAGAAGGTGACATTGGTGGTATTGTTAAAATAGCCGAAGACTTCGATGGGGTCGCCGCTGGCGATGTTGT
>Ga0307510_10005979_pt1 | contig 14520 bp, 12 predicted proteins | sample 12_EM_MG_FD_207224 | JGI IMG/M metagenome (GOLD analysis project Ga0307510, IMG submission 207224) | Populus trichocarpa ectomycorrhiza microbial communities from riparian zone in the Pacific Northwest, United States - 12_EM | ecosystem: Host-associated > Plants > Roots > Unclassified | place...
GCAAGTACAACCCTCCAAGATCATGAGCCAAGAAAAAAGAAAATTCCATATGTACCCACCGTACCTCCTCCTCCTCCCCCATGAACTATGGATATAAATTAACAGCGATTGGGCCAGAATTAAACTCTCAAGTCTTTTTTACGGTGCTGGGGTGATTCTAGAGCGGGAGATTTCACAGGTCCATTCATTGGTGGTTTGAGTTGTGGAATCTTGATCCCTTGATCCTCAGTTTCTGAGAGGTGTATGTATAATTTAGTGGTTATTCGTTGAGGGGCTAACACGGTAGGTTCGAATTAGTTATGTTTATTTTTGTCGGGGGGCGATATTTTAGAAAGAAGCAAAATTAACCTTACTACTACCACTTTCTATCGCACAATCACAATTAAACATACTTCAGATCACAAGAACTTGCTGTTGTAGCTATGATAGCTAGAGATAGAGGTAATATGTACAATTCCGATTTCAGGTTCCAAACCCAATCTACGAGTGATCGGGCGTGATCTAGCTTCCGATATCCCCGTCACCGCCCCAAACTCCCCAGCGCCCCAACCATAACCGCAGCCTCAAACCCCCCCTCCCCCTCTTCTCCCCCGCCTGCTTCTATGCCCATACCTCTAAGGACACAGGCCTTAACCCCTTCCCGTACCCTCTCCTTGCCGGCCTTCAATATTCTCGCGCTGGCGCCCCCCCTAAGCGCAACGTCTCTAACCCTCGGCTCCCAGCCCGCCGCCACGCCACGCCAGAACCCTGTCGTTAGACGGCGCATATCGAGTCCGGCGAGTACGGCCTGTGCGAGGCCAACGCCGTCGAGGTAGCCCTCGACAGCAGCGACGGAGAGGCTGCGCAGGGAGACTTCGCCGAGGGCGCGGTCGAGTGTGGTTAACGAAGTTAGGGCGCGCGTGAGGAGGGTGATGCTGGCGGTTATGTGGTTTTGCAAGAGGGTGCGGATTGATGTATGCAGATCTGGGGGTGAGAGGAGGGAGAGCGATTGGAGCGTGCTGGAGAGTTTTTGGCGGAGGGCTGGGGGGGCGGAGGGGATGGTTGTGAATATGGCACTGGGTGGGGGGTTGGAGGTGGTGGAGGCAGTGGAGGTGGAAGAGGGGGTCGGGGTGTCTTGGGTAAGGAGTGAAAATGTAGTGATTATCTCCTTCGCTCGGGAAACGATATTCGACCGCGTGGGCTGGTAAACCCTCTCGTCCAGCGACCTCGCGAGGTCCACTTCCATCAGCGCATCCCCCTGTTCCAACAGCTTCCCCAACTCCACTAGGCTAAAGCAGCACCGAACCATAGCGCTCCACTCCCCGCCCTCCAAATCCGCCACCTGTCGCTCCACCTGCCGAGCAAGCACCACACCACGACTAATTTCACGCAGCACTCTTGTCGTCGCGTGCAGATTCTGAACGACGCGGGCCACCTCCTCTGCGCGGTCGCCCCGGTCAACGACCTCGCGACGCAGCCGCTCGTACGCCGTGTTCAGCATGGCCGTTTGCGCCGTGACGGCTGCGAGCAGGGTCGACGAAGCATGAGTGGTCGTGGCAGTGTGAGTCAGCAGTAAGGCAGAGGAGGCGGTGGTTAGGGTGTGTAGGGTTGTGTCGATTTCCTGGAGGTCAAAGAGGACGCGCGAGAGGGGAGTTGTGAGGTCTAGTGGCTCGTGCGGGTGATTGGTTTGCGAGATCAGTGTGCTAGAGAAGGCAGTTGGGGAGAAGGTCGGTGAGAGAAGGGCAGGGTAGTCGATGTATTGGTCTGTCGAGGTCATTTTGGCTGTGGTAGAAGTTGTGACGATTGAGGAATTCGCGTTGGAGGCTAGTCTGTTTGTTTGGGCCCAAAGTAACGAAGAATTCCAGGGGCTACGATACCGTGTCCCCCACAACCTCTAACCTGAGAGCGGGAGAGCTCCGGGGCAGGTCGTAGCAAAATCCCTTGATCCCGTCCGCCCCTCTCTCTAATATATCACCCACTTCCGTATCAACCACCGTGTTGCTTACGTCGTCGTTGACCAGTGTAGAATTCCCCGCAGTGTCGAGCGCCCTCCGGATATGAAGCGAGTCTCGTGAATCTTTGAAGTCAATTGCGTAGCAAGCCCCTTGCTCAGTCGCCCCGCGTATTCCGCCCTTAGGTGATAAAATACAGTGTTAGCGGTCAAACCCCGAATGAAATTGAGGAAACTCTTAGATAACCACGGGCTCGTTGATATGCTGGATGATACCTTGCTCTATTGGAGGTGGGGTTTGTTTTCCTAAGGCTAACGTCAAAAAAAGGGATGAGGCTCAACTAAGCATTCCCCTCCATTCTTACGCGGGGCCTTGGCAGTCCCTGCCAAGCGTCGGACGACAACAAACCTTGCTCCACCTTACCCTATTCACAAATCCAACCTTCACAGCTTGGGGACTATTTCGGTGAGTTATTTAGGGGAGTATTCCTTCTTGATGATTGATATAGTGCAGATGGGTCTGTAAATCCATGAAGGCCGTATAACCAGTGCTGTCAAGGCAATTGGCCGTATGTACGATCTTGGCGACGAGGAAACCTAAACCCATCTGGTTTTCAACACAAAGCGCCCATCCTCAAAAGGTATCATACCTAAGTTACCTATCATACCACCATAACATTAGAAGAATCTAGGGATTTTTGCACAGCTTAACATTGAGATTCACGTAATTGGACATTGGGTACGGAACACACACAAGGAATTCCGAGCCCTAGAGTTCTAAAAGAGGGGCCCGAAAACACCGCCAAGACAGTCAATTTGCGTGGGATTTCCACAGTATGATATGATACTGCACATCGCAACCATACTGGCTGGCTTCACTCACTTTCCACCATTGGTTTGCGGGGGAAGGAGAAGTCAAACTCCCGGTGATTTCCTTTCACTTGATTCCTTTTCGATGAGCAAATTTTTTTGTCCACCTTTGTGGTGATTTGCTACCGGCTGAGTGTCGATCCCTTTTATCGCCAAGTTCGTACCCATGGTTCATACGGGTCTCACAACACGATACAAGAGAGGTTTGTGAAATGGATGTTCAAGAAAGATTAAGGTGCGGTATTTTCATGATAGGACAACACCCCAACTTGTTGACTTGAACGAAGATGGCGTATTTATTATAGTTTACATACCACCAGTGGTGCTGCAGTCACTCGTGCGGAGGGCCTCGACCTGCCAGTTGGCTCACCTATCGAGTGACCATCGGGAGGACTTGAGTGGATTAGCATGCCCGCATGCGTGCTTGCATAATTACTGCCAGCAGCGGTGATTTCCCCGGCAGCATTTCTCTTTAGGATGTTTGAATTGGTCTCGTGCCCATTTGCTGTTTTCGGGAGGGGGTTGTGCTCTAAGTTTAGAGATCATGATAGTACAATAACCGATGGGAACAATCACGATACGGTAGCAGAGCAGGTATGTTGGAACCATATTTACATACCAGGTAGTGGGTAAACTAAATACCCGTACCCAATATATAACAACTTGGCAATCTTACAGCACGGGTATAAGACCACGTGCCACTGCCAAGATCGCTCTCCCTTGATCCCTCTCTAAGGACCCACTAAATCGGGTCTGTAACCTTAAATAACTTAGCGCAGAACAATTTATCCGTCCTTTCCTCCCTTCCCGATGGAGTAACGCACACATGACTTCCTACCTTTCTTCCCTAGAGGCACCCGACCGGCGCTGTGAGGTGGGCGTCGCCTCTCTCCCTACCTCCATCCATGTCTTCAGGGGTTGACTAGAGTATGGTGGGGGTTAGTTGGCTAATGTAAGCTAGGGAAAGCTAGGGTAGGGTAAGGGAGATAATATCGGGAAACCTGCGGGGTGGTGCCGTAACAACCCGAATAATTGAACCCTACCTTGCCTTTGCAGGTGGGGTCCGGAACTGTTTTTCTCCTTCTTTTGCCCCAAGCTGGGGCTGAGGCGGTGAGTTTTCGTAGTGCTTTCGTGCCCCCATCCAAGAGTGGGAATTTTAGACGTCATGGCGCGAGGTCCAATCGTTCCGCTTTGGCAGGGCTGGTCGGGAGCATGGGTGCTTGATCACACAGAAGATGTGCGGCCAAGTGCGATCTTGGCGATAAAGGTCCTCGCCCCCTCCATTGGGTCTTCTTAGCTTATCCAAAAGCAATGCAGAACGGGTGAAATCAAACAATAGGGTGGAGGATTGTTTAAACTTTCTAGGCATGATATACTTTATGAGAACCTTCACATACCACCATGAGGGTCATGAGAATAGGGTAATGGTTAGGGAGCATTGTAATATGCCTTGCGCATGGGAAACTCATAGATGATCGAAAGTACCTGTTTTCTGCTATCATTAATATTTCCTGAATTGCACTTTAGGCATTAACTAACAAAGCTTAGAATATTGAAATAATGATATTTAGCTTACTGTAGGGGATTAAGAAACTTTTAATATTTGTTACAAAGAGACAGGGTTGAGATTTTGCAAAATGAAATTGTAATCAAATATATACTTGAGCTTTATAAGATACACTTCTAAATAGGATCTAAATGGACCTATTTATCAGGGTAAAATAGGTTAAAATATATATAGTAAGTGTATTCAATGTTAAAATGAGAATTTTGAGTGAAATTTGGTGCAAAATAGTATATTAGAGTACTTTGCAGAATTAGTCAATAGTATAAGGAGAGACTGAGTAGCATATTTGAGAGGCTAATAGAAGAAAGAAGTCTTACTTGTGATAAGGATACTGCGACCCAAGTATGCATAACTAGAATAAGGCCAAACAATAAGGGGCTGTTTGGCAGGCCATTGTTTGAAAAATTGTTGATTTCAAAACATGTTTTGTAAACACGTGTACAAACAACGAATAACCATTATTTGAACACATGAGTGTGCCAAACACAACCGTCGTTTCTAAACGCGTTTTCAAATCAATGTTTTGTTAACTGTGTTTAGTCCAATTAATTTATAATTCCTATTACTTCCCAAGACAAGCAACGTGTAGATAAATGAAATAAATGAATAATTAATATTATAACTCAGGAAAATCTGCCAGTGTAAACACAATTCTCAACCACAATTATCAGTACGAGAACAGGAACGAATTTCAGCAAACTACAATCCCAGTATGTCTGCAGATTATGATTAGGACAAAATTAGCAATATATTGCAAGTTGCGGCCATTGCCATTGAAGGTAGGAGTGCACTATCGACATTGAAGAATGAGATAGACAAGTTATATTATTATATTACTTTTCATTTAATAGTTGATGTAAAAATATTTATGTCTTCTTAATATCTAGTATATAAATTCAAATAATATTATGTATTAATTGTGGAATTAAAATTTTAGTAATCTTAGTAGACAATTTCTAGATTGTTTCAACACAGGTGTTGAAACAACGATTTGTTGTGTGTACAAACAATGCCCTGCCAAACTCAATCGTTGTTATAACACATCATTTGGCCCAAAACACGTTTTGAAATCAAGAATTTTTCAAACAACGGCCTGCCAAACAGCCCCTAAGCCAAAAGAGACAATTTTTCAGAGTGCATAAATCATATAAATAATAAAATAACATAGGCTAGAAACAAGCTTCAAGTTTGAACTTGATATGATACAGAAACTATCTGTCTTAACAATTGTAATATAACAATATTTCTATAAGGAATTGAACTCGACCATATAATTTAAATTTGTGACTGAATGCTAAGGTGTCCCTCATTGCAAACTCTTTGATGTATACTAGAGACATCTTAAACAAGAATCAGAATATTAAATCCAAATTCAGAAATGCCAAACAGGTCCTAAGAGTCTTGAAGGGGGGAGATGATGAGATTGCAATGTCTAGCAATAACTTATTTGGGTATTTATGTCAAAATATGGGTAGAATTTCTTGTTTGCATGATAGCCATACTGAGTGGTACCCATTTTGTAGTATTCTGAGGATTATACACCTTAAAGTAAGTAAATTTGAAGCATTTTCTATCAGAATTACAAAAGTGAGTTAGTGCTAGCTCAAGGGATAACTTAAGAAATAGGGAAATTATAGTATAGTATGTTTTCTAGTATGTTGTGAGAATTGCAAATTATGGGTCTTTGGATCAAGGCAGAGTAATTGTCTCTGAAACTTGAAGAATTAATAAAGGGATATTGGTAGGCTTCCCAGTCTCAACAAGGTTAAAAAAGCTTTTGTAGTGTTTTTGCAGTGTTTGTGCAGTGTTTTTTTGCCTGTGTTTAAGTAAATGGAGTTGTGGGCTTTGAAGCTAGCATTGTTGGTGCTAAGTAGTTGTCATTATTGGCTTCATGTTTGAGTGAATCAATCTAAGATAACATGGCCTATTGTTGTCATTATTGGATTTGTGTTAGGGTGGAGGGATGTCAGATGAGGTTGCTCATGGTTGTGTTTTAATTATTTTTGCGGATAGTTATGGGTTTGCTTGACCATTGGACTTCAGTCTACCAGTTGCAGTGGTGGTATTTTGCAGATGTATTGTGAACAAGGCGATTTGGAACTAGTGCACTCCCTGGAATCTACTACCATAGGGTTGTGCAAGCTCAGATATAAGTCACTTAATTAATATTTAGTTAAGTATAACATTATTGAAAACAGTGTCGACCTTTCTTTCCCCCACTTTGATTGGTTCAAGCCCTTCTCTCCTATCTATCCTTTATCCTGTGAATTCAGCGGGTCATCAAGTCAACCCCCTCCCCATTTATCTGGAGCGGAATACAACTTGCACAACACTCCATCCAACTAATGGGCAGAAGTGAGAGAGCCCCACACCGGCTCCCTGATAGGCCCGCCTGTACGGGCTAGGCTAGCCCTCTGCTGTATTGGATTTGCGGCAAAAATTCAAAGTACATATCCCCCCACTACCAAGCAATGTTAAAAATGCACGAACTATTTTGTTTTATTTGCAAAACATACTACAGATAATAGGCCAATTAATTAAATTAATTGTAGAAACACAGCTGCTGTTGTGGTGGGTAAACTGTGCGGTACTAGCTGATTTAAAAAGTGTCTGGACACCTTGGAGCTAAGACGCATACAAATCCCTTCACGGTGTCCGGACATTAAACAATCACTAAGTACTGTGCTGGTAAGGTGACCACACAATATTGATAGAGTGGTGGTTAACTATAGAGGATTTCTAATCAGGAAGTAACAACCAAAATGGAAGAAAATTTCCCTCTATTAGCTTAGAGATTTGATCTCATTCTTGCTGAAGAAGCAGAACAGTGTTCTCAGCCGTCCGGGGCCCCCGTAGGGCCCGGCGGGGGACTGCTAAGACCCCTGGACGGGACGGGACGGCAAAATGTAGTCCGTCCCCGTCCTTGAATTCACAGGACGGCCGTCATTAGCAAAGACGAGGAGCCCCACGACCTGAGACAACTTCTGCAAAGGGGCGGCAGGTAACTACATAGGACCGCCGGGGACGGTGGGGGACGGTGGGGGACGACACAATGTCGTCCGTCCTGGTCCTTGGCTCTTACTTGTCGGGCAAGTTCAGGAAAAGACGGGACGGGACGACGAAATGTCGTCCGTCCTCGTCCTTGCCCAGGACGGACGGACTGCCCCGTTGCGAACACTGAAGCAGAATCGGAGGTAAGAATGGAAGATTTGACCGTGGTGATGACCCGGGAGGAGAATCATCAAGACATTCTTGATATATTTGCCTATCACTCCTTGTGTGATCCCTTAAGAAATATCCGGGGGTGAAGACGAAAAGGTAAAAGATGAGAAACATGAAACAGGTGCGGGAACCACACTTAAAGCTATCTGTTCTCAATGCTAATCACCCGGCCTATGGGCGCCTATCACGCCTGATAGGCTTTCGCAGGCCGGCCGAACTCTACCTATATCGGCCTAGGCTATTTTCAGAGCGGCCTACCTTGGCCAGGCCGACCCTGCGGGGGAGGGGAGCCAAGACAAAAGTTGGCTTCCCTCACAGATCATTAGAACCACAAGGTAATCGCAATATCCTCTGCCCCCTTCGATACCAGTAGGTAAACCATATTTTTGTCCACAAAATTAGCGCAGTAAGTAAATACAACCAGCTACATCCTCTATTCGCCTCCCTTACATGGTTTATCCTCTCTCCACCAAAGTGGATACGGCCAATTACCTTGGAGCTTAAGCAAGATAACAAGAGCAGCACGTTCATCGTCAGTAAATTTAGTAGCTCTGACAATAATACTGTCGTTAAATGTGTCGTCATTGCCATTGGTGCGGTTGGATACTTTCTCGTAGAGGTGGCCAACACAAGCCATAACATCCTTGAAATCAAGATTGCGGGCTTCCACTTCCTTATGAAGAACTGCGGTAAATTCGGGCAATTGTGCCAGCTTGTCCAGTCCCTGTTGTATCGACACAGTTGGGGGAATCTTTTTCCTCAATTCAGCTAGGTAGACAATGCGTTCTGCAATGGAACATTAGTAACAACTCAGTAGACACAAACATTGTTCCCAAGCGTCCAGTCCGTCCGTCTTCAGGTCGGGGCGGGACGGGCGGGCGGGGCTGCAAGTGTTTCAGGTGACGCAATTTGCCGGGCAACTACGCATTACAGGCGGACCCTGTAGGTGATTGACGGGCCCTACCGGTAACTGGCGAGGACTGCAGCAGACGGGTGAGGACTGCAGGTATCGTTCGGGAGTTACCTATCCGTTGAGGACTGAAGGGCCCTGCGGTTGCCCCCCTAGACGGCACCGTAACCACTCAGACGATAGAGATCTTTGCCGGGGGGGAGGGGGACAGCTCAAGAATATACCACTTTCCGAGCGGATTTGCATCACCAGGACCGACAGCTCAACTCCCTAGGCAATTAGGGAGAGGAAGTGGGTTTGATTTCCCGTCCGCTTTGAGGTTTTTTCACCGTTTTCTGCCGTATATAGTATAGCTGAGCCCAAAATTTTATCCACCTTCCCCTTGGCAACGGTCTCTATCTCCAGAGAGCCTACGGTACGGTAGGCTTTTCAAAAGAACGGACGCTCTTGCCGCACAGCTTGAGACACGCCCGGGACGCCCGGGACTCAGTCGTGGCGGGCCTACAGGGCGGACGAGGCGCTTGGGAACACTGGATAAAAATTCATCTTACACACCTAGGGCTCCATGGACATTATACTTTCCCTCCGACTTCATCCTCTTCGTTCTTTCTTCCAATGCTAGACCCTGTTGAAAAATTAGAATACCCCTGGAAAGGCGTAGCGGGGGTGATCCTACAAGGAGGTGAAAGGATCGGCATATTAGCTCCTCAGTGCTCTTGTCGTACCGCTCTTGCTTCTCTTTAAAGCGTTCGAGGAACTCTTCGCGCCAATCACGCAACCTTTTGGATCGACTCTCCAAGATGTCGAACATTTTGTCCTGCTCCTCTGGAGAGTCTCTGAGCAAGGCATTGCGTAGGCGTAGACAGCGATTGAACCACTTGGCCTCAAATTCCTGGATAGCCGCTCTGTACTCAAGCTTGCTGGTCGGGGCTCTACGGCTCTGTTGCGCATCATTAGTTTCCAACTTGAAGCTGGTCAAAGGGAGTACGAACAACGTTGATGAGAGGGCGAAATCTGCCGGTACGAAGTGCAGCCTGAAAGCAAGTTGGAGATTTCGCGAAACGATACATTTTAGGGAGGGATAGCGATGTGGCCAAGGCAGTATATATTGCAGTGGGGTTGTCGAGAGTGGCAGAGAGAAAGATGGGAGTGGCCTAGGTTGTGTGAATATCATGAGTTGCCTGTCACATGCCAAGACAACATACACGCCGTAGAAACTCGAATAAGCGAAACGTGTCCTATCGTTGGGCTTCACACTCGCAGTAAGGTCTAGAAAGTTTTTGCTGTGTTTTTGCTGTGTTTTTGCTGTGTTTTTGCTGTGTTTTTGCTGTGTTTTTGCTGTGTTTTTGACCCGCTTGCCTGAAGGGTATATTGGACTTCATAGCACATGGTTCAATTAACATACCCGAAGGGATACCAAAAAATACGGCGCAACGAAAAATTTGGTGAGAGCGACCAATGATGTCCGTCTTCGGGGTCCGAACGGGACGGACGGCGTACTCGTACGATGCCTGAAAGGACGCCCGGTGTGGGTAGTGAGAGCAGTCATGTTGCCCGATGGGGGCCCACGAAAAAACTCAGTTTTGTAGTTAGCTTGGTGCACACACTTTTCCTTATATAAGGCGCCTCCCATGCTCTTTTTGTTTTCTTTTTCATCTTTCTCGTCCGCTCCACCTCCAGCGATTGAAATCTCAACACCATGGGAAATCATTGTGAGAGTGTCCTCTGCCTCTGATCTACCCCGCGCGTGGCAACTGCTTGGGGGTTCATCACGCCTTCATCTCCTTCCTCTCTCTGGGGCCTTTGGCCTCCCCTCACGGGGGTTATGGATTCTTTTCTGGTTCCGTTCATCTTCGTTGAGCACGCTGGCGTTGATGTTCCTACCCTTTACCCCGCACTTCGCGATGCGTCTCCCTTAGCGTTGGGCAAGGTCGGCAACCCTCCTTTCTCCGTCAACACACGGTCGCTAGTTTCGGACTATCGGTGAAGTAGTTGCCCTGGTGGCCCTGCTCTCTGGTATTGCACTCTCTCCTGATTTGCAGGATCGGTACGGTCGGCCTTCGAAAAACTGTGACCCCGTCTCCGTCCTCGGTGTTAGTACTTCTCGATTGTTTGGCGAGCCTTCCTTCTCCCACTTCCCACGCGTTGGATCTGCTTGCACCGTACTGCTGCACCCTTCTCTAGCTGGCACCTTATCTGCACCATCGGCTGGCACCCTACTGCCCCTCACGATAGCTGGCACCTTCTCTGCTGAGTGGGTCTCCTCGCCGGGTGGCTCCCCTCGCCCTCCTTATCCGCTCCTGCGATTTACTCTACCGTCGCGAACCTCGCATTAGGTTACGCTATGTCATGGTATAGCACTACCTCCTTGGCCCATGCTAAAGTCCGAAGCGTCGCCGATATTCCGGGCAGTCCGCTTGTGACAACGCCTTGCCCCTAAGCCGGTAGGTTCGGGGAATTCCCTTAGGCATCCGGCAATAGTAGTTTTATCTTCCCTCTCCGTCGGCACTCGGTGCCGTAAGATCCTTTCAGTTGTTTTGGGGGGCCCGCCGAAGGGTTTGTGTCTTGCTCTGGTTTAGTTTCTATACTTGTCTTTCCTTAGGTGTCTGGAGGAAGGTATTGCTCCGTTTTGCTTTCGTCTTAGGTGCTACGGGGGAGGGATGGGCTCTGGTTTCGAGGTGTTTGATTTTTCCGATGAGGGGGTGAAGCAGGTCATTGGATTGTTTATAGTTTTGTTCACGCCATAGGTAGCGCTCCACGCGGTTTCTTGTACTTTAACAACGAATACATGATAATAAAAAAAGAGAAAAAAAGAAAAAAAGAAAAAAGCTCCTTTTTTTTTTTTTTTCACCCTCTGCGCCCTCTACACCTCCAGTCATTGAAATTACAACACCACGTCGTTCAGTGCATGATCCCCCTGAGTCCCCTATCTCTGCCCCCCTTTCAGGCTTCGCGTCCCTGACCATCCGTCCCTGACCATCCGTCCCTGACCATCCGTCCCCACGATGGACAATCTCCCAGACATCCCCGTGGTGTTCCCGTCCCTTCCCTCCTCTAGAGCTTTGTCCGTAGTAGAAGTACCCTCCCAGAACCTTCTGCTTCTCCGCAATTTCCTTCGGGAAACGCGCGACAGACTACGCTTCACTCCAGAACAGATCCCCATCCCTAACGACAGGCAGCTCAACGACCTGTCCCAAGGCGAGTCTCTCCTCATCCTGTTCGTGTGCTCCTCGCTCAACGGGCTTGCGTCCATGACCAAACAACTTGACACCGTCACCACTAAGCTCGCCACCGTATAATCCATCGTGGCGACCCTCCCTCCCTCCTCGGCTATAGACAGCAGGCTTTCCCCGATCAGTGCCACTCTTCGTGACCTGTCACACAGAGCTAACATGGCCCCCCCTGTCCCCTCAGCCCCACCTCGGCCTACTATTCCCCCGACTGAGGTGGTTACACGTCCTGCGGTGCCACCTCCCCTCCCCAGATCTCGTGCCCCACCCCTCTCGAAAACCAACAACAACAACACGGGATTTGACTCGGACATCCACCGCTACGACCCTGTCAGGCGCGTTTTCTACGGAAACCCCGGTGCTTACGCAGCCAAATTCCCTGACCCCTGGGAGGCCAACGCCTTCCGTCATGGCAAATACCCTTACCCCTCGTCCTTTGTCTCGGGCAATCTCGACCCCGACTGTCCCAAACCCCAACAGACCTACGCTCAGGCCACCACGGCTGTCGCCCCTAAGAAGGGGAATAAGAAGGAGAACCCCCCCACTGCCGCACAAGTTGCGTCCGTCAGCAACTCAGTGCCGAGGATCTCGGCCCCCAAGTCGCTCCCTACAGCAGAAAGGAGGTTCTACACTCCACGATCTTCCTCCTCTGAACACGCCCAGGCCATCCTGATTGCTTCCACTTCCCCGGACATTGCAGCACGCGTCCTTAGGGATGCCAACTGTACCCTCCCCCTCGCGGTCACCACTAAGGTCAACGAAAGAGGCTCTGTCACACTCCTGGTTACCGACACTACCACCCCCGCTGCCCCTTTCGCACCATACTTCGACGGACTTACGACACAACTCAACTGCTCTTTCCCGGTGGGAGACTCTTCCTGGTTGCCATTCCGCCTCGCCCCCAACGAGGTCGAGCTCGCCATACACTCCTTCCCGATCGCCTTCCTCGCCGAGGACTCCAAAGAACTTTTCCCAAGTCTCGCTGACTCTATCTACAACTCTAAGAATGTCCGCATCGTTGCGGCCAGATTCCTCAATCCCAACGCAGAATCCAGGGTGGGCACACCGCGACCTCTGTCATCGTTTCAATTCACCCAGGGGACGTCCCTATGAGGGGCACCTCGATCAGACATTTTTGCCATTCCCGCACAGTTGAGCGGGTTTACTCCTCCAACCGTTACACCCAGTGCAGAAACTGCTGGGGCTTCGGCCATGTCGCACCACGATGCGAGTCCAAAGACCCCGTCTGCCCCCTGTGCTCCCTCAACCACAGCCGAGCCCACCACCGATGCCCAAACTCTACCTGCCCCGGCAGCGGCAACCTTAAGCCTCTTCTTAACTGCTGTTCTTCCTCCCCGGCCTGCTGCGTCAACTGCGGTCAGGACCACTCTGCCCTTTATAGAGACTGTAGTCAACGACCAGTCCCTCCCCCTCTCTGGCGTTCCCCCCTGAGGCCGAGATTGTTCCTCCGCCCCCGGAGGACGCCATGGACACTGCCACTGATGGAGTGGTCCAACAGGCCCCCGCTTCTCCCACCCGCTCCCTCCAGCAGGCGTTCGAAATGGCGACGCCGCGCGCTCGAAGATCGTCAACAATACTGGCCCTCTAGAGGCCCTACACAGACCAGAGTGGCCTCCCTCTCATGGAGCCCCCAAGTCCTTCACCTGCCCCCCGCACAGGTTCGGGCCTGGCCCGCTAATGCAGTACAACTGTTCACCTAGTGGTGGGGGAGGGGGCTTCCCCTCCCCCTCTGTCGCAGACATTCACAACTCGTTCAGCACAACTGCCTCGAGAGCTGGGATGTGTTTCTTTCCTTATTTGGTTCATTTTCGCAATTGGCACACACACCTTCAGTGGTTGCCCTCCAGGACCCTCTGGTTTACAGGGGCAAGCTTCCTTCCTTTCAATTTTACTCTAGTTTTTCACCTCCAAGCATCGGGAACAAGAAACCACGCGTTGCTTTTTATGTTTTTACTTCCTTTTTGTCCACTATTACTTTGCTTCCGCGGTTTTGCGACAGGGGCGACATCATGGCCCTTGAACCTTTTACCATTGACAGCTTCTTCAACCCTTCTATGACTAGGTTTACCATCATCAACTCCTATAGCACCAAGGGTTGGTCGAACAACACTCACTCCGTGCCCCCCGACCTGATCATCCCGAACCTGCCAGGCCCGACGCTAACGCTTCTCCTATTTCGATAGAGCCACAGAACTTGGGTTCTCCCTCCTTAACACGCCCGGGGTTTACACCCGCTTTTCGATGTCCCACGTGGGCAGGCCTGGGGTTTTAGACCTGGCCTTTGCCTGTCCTCTCCTTGTGCCCTATTTCTCGGAGTGGTCCGACCCTCTGCCTTCTACGGGGTCAGATCATCTCCCCATCGTCCTATGTTTTGACGCTCCTCTGTTTCGTGCCCCCCCTCCCAAGCCAAACTGGGCCCTGACCGACTGGCCCCAGGTTGACGAAGCCCTTAAGGCACTGGAGATCTCTCCTCCCCTTCCCCTCCCGACCTCCTGCTCACTGGGGGTCTGGTTCGACACCAACCTCAACAAAGTTTCAGCCACCTTGGCACTCCATACCCCTCTCAAACGTGTCACCCACATGTCCAAGCCGTGATGGAATGCATCGCTCTCGGCGCTCCGAAAGGCCTACAACTCTACTCTCAGGGCGTCTAAAAAAGAATGCCACAACTCCTCCCTAGTAATGTCCGCCAGGTCCGCCCGCTCTTCCTACTAGAAGGCGATAAAGAAGGCAAAGAGGGATCATTGGTGCGAGTTCCTGACTACGGCTC
>Ga0307510_10005980_pt1 | contig 14519 bp, 14 predicted proteins | sample 12_EM_MG_FD_207224 | JGI IMG/M metagenome (GOLD analysis project Ga0307510, IMG submission 207224) | Populus trichocarpa ectomycorrhiza microbial communities from riparian zone in the Pacific Northwest, United States - 12_EM | ecosystem: Host-associated > Plants > Roots > Unclassified | place...
AAGTACCAATCAAAGCACCACTCGATTCTCCGTTCTTTGTTGATACTGGTGCCAACACTCATTTATCTCCAGTCTTATCAGACTTCAAAACTCTCCGCCCCATCGCACCCCACCCCATTTCAGGTGTTGGAGGCTCATCCATCCATGCGGTCGGTATCAGCATGTGTTAAGGTCCAAGGGCCTTTAAAGACGCGACGTGCGTGGGTTGGTTTGGCGACGACTGGGTTTGCTCAGTGGGGTCTCCTCCTGAGGTAATGGGTCATGTGAGTAGCGCGGTACCGGTTGGCTACACAGTATACAAGTAAGTCCCCAATGATAAGGGCGACTCCTGAGTGTTCTGATAGATGATGAGAGGGGTAGAGCTTCAAGGGGGCTTTGAAGCGACTAAGGATTTAGACTGATGACTCTTGGAGTCCTGGGTGGAAGCTACAAGTCTTGGATTGAAAACCAAGTTAGGCTTAGGGCCTAACTGCTAAAAGTACGAGCGCTTATATACATTTGAGAAGTAACGGGTCACAAAGGTCACAAAGAAATATGGAAATATTACTAAGGTGAAATCATGATGTGGCGGTTCTAAGTATAGCTCCATCATGAGCTGGCGGTCTAAGAATAGCCCATCATGAGCTGGCAAGCCGAAAGGGGTTAAATGATGACACGTCATGATGCTGCGGACTGCGGAGTGATGGCATGTGATAGTTGACTGCGGATTAGTCATGTGGCCTATCAGGTGACTTTGTCAGGTGATTTGGTGACGGTCCGAGCGGCGCGTGAGGGAACAAGTGGGGAACAAGTGACCGAGAGCGCAAAATAAATGGTTGAAAATAGCGGAAAATTGGTGGTAGGGCCCAGGATCGTAACAGCACGATTGAGATTCCTATCTTGTCTGACCATAAGTTCACTCTCCATAATGCCCTCTACGCTCCGACTTTGAAAGTTCGCCTCATCTCAGTGCTGACCCTTAACCACAGTAACCGTGGGACTGTTTCCCACTTTGGTGAAGATTCGTTTTGGGTCACCAATGCCAGCGGAGAGACCATCCTCTGCGGTTCCGTCAATCAAGCCCGTAGACTGTACTGCCTCGACCCATATCGTGCACATGTGGCCCAAAAGGCCATTGGAAACAACACGTCTTCCACCGACGCATCAACCTCAGCCCTCTATGCTTCTCGTGTCCCTGATGTCGATACTTGGCATCGCCGCCTAGGCCATTGTAATTTCAACACCGTTGTCAACATGGCACGCAAACAAGCTGTCAAAGGTATGACCATTAATCTCTCCTCCTCCCCTCCAAAGTGCCAAGCCTGCATCCTTGGTAAACAGACACGCTTGTCGGTACCAAAGGAGAGGGCTGGGGAGAGGGCTAGTCGACCTCTTGAACGTGTGTTTGTAGACCTGTGTGGGCCCATTCGCCCTGCCTCGTCTTCAGGCAGATTGTATTCAATGAACATGATCGACAATTTTTCAAGCTACGTTTGGAGTCTGCCTCTGAGATCGAAGGGTGATGCATCTTCCATTTTGCAAAGGTGGCATCGCACTGTCACAAACCGGTCCTCTCATCGACTACAGATCCTTGTCACGGATAATGGCAAGCTTGTCTTGAACGCCATGGCCGACTGGTGTGCCCATAATGGTATCGATCATCACCGCACCGCCCCCTATACGTCCGCCCAAAACGGACGGGCGGAACGCCTGCATTGAACACTCTTAGGGAAGGCACGCGCAATGCTTGCATCATGTAAGGCACCACTGGAGTTCTGGGACGAATTCTGCGCAACGTCGGCATACCTCACCAATCTCATGGCGATACCATCCTTACAGAATTGGACCCCGTTTGAGCTATGGTTCGGCCGCAAACCCTCCCTCTCCCATCTACGCGAGATCGGTTGCCACGCATTCACACTCATTCCTACAGCAGTCCCGAAATCTTTCACTCGTTCTCGCCCTTGCATCCTGATTGGGTATTCTCCCCACTCCAAAGCCTACCGTCTATGGGATCCTGCTTCTGGACAGATCTTCAACTCGTTCCATGTCTCATTCGTTGAACATCTTGACGAAGCTTGGTCCAATCTGCTTCCTGGCACGACGATGACATTGGCACCTGACTTGCCGCCAAGCTGGGACACTGCCTCCAAACCTCGAAACGATCCCCAACCGCCCTCCATTCCTCCCAACCCTTTCCCGATCCCTTCCCACATTCCCACCTATTTCCCGACCCCTTCCATTCCTAACGTCCCTTCCACAGTAATCGGCAACATCGTCCCAAATCAGATCATCAGCACCCTTTCGACTCAGAACAATACCATCCCTTCAATTCAACTCAATAACGTCACCTCAAATCAAAATAATACTGTACTCCCAAATAATACCGTCTCTTCAAATCAAAATAATACCGTCTCTTCACATCAAAACAATACCGCTTCTTCATATCAAAATAATAATGTCTCTCAAAACAAAAATAATACCGTCAACTCTACTGTACCAACTACTGTAACTTCTTCTCTGGTTCCGCCCCCCGTTACCCCTTTACACAGATCCAATAGAACACGTTTTTCTTCTGCTCGAGATGCGACAAATGATGCCCTTCTGCCTAGTTCTCGCCTTTCTACTGCCATTTCCGAATCCATAACTTCTTCTTCCCATACTTGCACATCACGCTTAGATCATCTTTCTTCCATGCCAGAAGCGCACGTTTCTACCTTCCTTGATGACCTGCCTGCAAGTGACTTCACTCACGCTTTCCTTTCTGAATTCTCTGATCTCCGTGAAACACATGACTTACTCTTCCTCGATCTTCCCCCTGATTTCAATCTTCCCCTCCAAGCCTTTCTTTCCGACATTGAAACAGGCTCCTTGGAACCTACATGTGACACTGACGATGATCCATCCTGGCGTGAAGCCCTTGCATTGCCTGATCGTGAGTATTGGATAGCTGGCGCACGTGAGGAACTCCGGAGCCTGCAAGACCTACATGTGTTCATCCTGGTACCTCGATCGGAAATTCCCCAAGGAAAGTGCGTGCTCAAGGGCAAACTGGTTTGCAAGCAGAAGCAGGATGACACAGGAAAAATAACTTGATACAAGGTTCGCTATGTCGCGAAGGGCTACGCTCAGCAACCTGGCATCGATTTCACAAAGACTACCGCTCCCACAGTCCGTCTCGAATCATTTCGCTCCATCCTCCATCTCGCAGCCTCCCTACAATGGGACATCCAACACTATGATATCAAGACGGCTTTTCTACATGGTGTTCTTGGCGATGACGAAACAGCATACATGGAGCAACCCCCTGGTTTTGAGTCTCCTGGACAGGAGGAGTGGGTGATGCGCCTCTTGAAGAGCATCTACGGGATGCGACAAGCTGGCCGCCGTTGGAACCAAACCTTCCACAAAGCCGTGACCGAGTGGGGCTTCCAACGCATTCCCTGCGATTGGTGCGTCTATATCCGCCGTACCCCGAAGGGAACTGTGATCTTTGCCGTCCATGTGGATGATATCTTCTCCATTGCTAACCCGCCCGAGGAGAACGCCCGATTCAGGGATCAGCTCAAATCCTTATGGGATATCTCTGACCTTGGCCCCGCGAAATTCGCACTTGGCATCGCTATTGAGCGCGATGACGACACAGTATCACTGTCTCAGACTGCATTTATCGACCGCATCCTTGAACAGTTTGGCCAAAGTGACGCGCACCCCACTGACACCCCAATGGTTGCCGGCCTCCAACTGCGTCGTCCAGACAAGTCGAGCCCAATTCCCCCCGAGGTTGCTGAATGGATTGCCCGGACACCATATCGCGAGCTCATTGGGAGCCTTAACTACGCTGCAGTCGCCACGCGTCCAGACATCGCTTTTGCGGTGGGCCGCCTCGCGTCCTTCCTTGACTGCTTCAGGGAAGAACACTGGTCGGCTGCAATTCGGGTACTGCGTTACCTTAAGGGTACGAAGTCGTTATCCCTGGTACTCGGAGGCACACGGCCATCCTCCCTTATCGGCTGGTCTGACGCAGACTATGCAAACTGCAAGGATACGAGTCGCTCCGTTAGCGGCTATTGCTACTCACTCGGAGGAGCTATGGTCTCCTGGCGATCTCGTAAACAGCGACTGGTCGCTGACTCCACATGCTACGCCGAGTATATCGCGCTACATGAATCCTCCCACGAGGCGATGTTCTTGCGTCAACTACTGGATGCCTTGGATTTCCCCTGTCGCATGAGCACTCCCATTCACTGTGACAACGACGCCGCGACACGTTTGGCTGAGGATCAGGTTTTCCACTCCCAGGTCAAACACATCCGGGTCAAACTCCACGCAATCCGCGAGCACATTGACCTGGGTGAACTAGAAGTGACCCGTGTCCGCAGCGCCGATAACATCGCTGACATCCTCACTAAGGCCCTTGGACGCCCAGACTTCCTGAGGCTCCGCGGATACCTAGGCCTTCGTGACTTCACCACCCGTAGCGTGTGAGGAGGAGCCACAACAGGAGGAGTACCGCAAACTACCGCTATCTCTCTCGTTTCCCTTTTCTTTCGCTTCCCACGTGTTTCTTGTTTCGCTCCATACACACTTCTCCCCTTTCATACTTCGTTTTGTCACACGTCTACCGGTACTTCGTCATCATCGTGAGGAGGAGTGTTGAGGCGTGGCTATCACGGGCCTGATCACGATGTTTGCCTCAGTTACACGTGACGCCGCGCGCCCTTATCAGACACAACCGTTGTATTCCTTTTCCCTCAGTCTTGTCCTTGACCACAAGCTGAGGGGTACGTACACGCACTACGCACTACGCATTCGACATTACCTTATTAACTGTACACTAGAACCGCTAGGTACATAAATTACAGTCTTGTCCTTGACCACAAGCTGAGGGAACCGCTAGATTTCTACACTGTGGAGGGCCTCCCCCGAGACCAACCCGCACCAACGCGTCGATGGCGGAGGGCATTCGATAAAAGGGATTGCCGCTCTGCCGGATATCGAAGGATCCACTGCCTTTCTGTGGTTGTAGCGGTGGGTATCCACCACTGTACCTTGAATATTAGTCCCTCATATGCCTCACGCTCTCTGTAGATTACCCCTTGCAGCCATTCGAGCTTGCAAGTAGTTTTGGAAAGATCAAATACATATCAATCGAATATGATTACAGTATATTTAAATCATCACGATTGGAGTAGACGACCATTAAAGGCCGCGTCCTGATTTTCGAAAAGGTTAATGTATAGTAGCGCTCGTCTACGTGTATAGTATCCCGAGAAAACACCTCAAAGGCACATTACAGACCTTTATAATTAAAATATTCATGCTGCAGCCAATGTTGATGCATCTGCCGGTAAGTAGTCCATGTATCTGACGGGTGACTCGGCAGGATAAAACAGCTCCCGGTTATATGGCACCAAAGGAACGGACCGGAAATTTGGGCTAATTGGGGATGACAATCGACTGAGTACATAACAGTAGCGGGGAAATGACAAGAACCGAATGCATGTTTGATGTATGGTAACGCCCAAAGACAATTAGCTCTCCCCGCTTGTCCGCGTGCTTGATTGAGCTGTCGCGAGTGAACCCACCCGTGAAGATCCAAAGTTCAATTTCAAATTGTCTTTCCAAATTGCGCGCAGGAAGTCAATCGGCTCTATCCCAAAGACACCGTCAGCGCGGTCTCCAGTGCCCTGAACACGCAGCCCGACAACGTGTAGATACCCGAAGTTCCGGCGTGGCGTTTGCGCAGCTCCGAAACGAGATACACTCGATATCGAGGTATCACCAGTACCCCCGAACGCGAGTGCTTTCCGCATGTAACGGGATAGCTCACCTTTCAGGGCTGACATACAGAGATGCTGTTAGATAAAAACATATGCATATGTTTATAACCCCCGAGAGTAGCCTCCTTTCAAGTTAAGGCCGGCCTTTGCCAGACACGTCCTAGAATCCCCCTTCTAAGTATTTTTTCGGGTTGTCCTCTCCTTGTCCGAGCCCCCAACGCAAAACCAGGGCCAGTGCCATTGTACATGATCCCGTGTCTCAGTGCTGATACCTTTTTTATTCCTCTGCTCTCTGAGTCCTTGTTGTGCTTTGCTGTTCGAATTGATTTCTCTTGCCTCGGTGCTCGTCTCCCATCTTCTCCTCGACCCAACCTCAATAAATACGACCCACACATTAGTTGCAGCACGAACTATGCGCGCATCCGAGCGCGCAACCCCTTTTGATTGGAGATATATGTCTGATTCACCTTCAATACCCTATTGCGCATGGCCCAATGAAAGTATCAAATTGCTTGTGTGTCTCTCCTGCATGACTTTGGATTACGAGTCTGACCATCCCTTGCCTTCTCTGCGCGCGCATCTGTGGGGCAAGGCGATGGCCGCTGAAGAGTGACACCAAGGGCCGTCGAGCGTGCCGGTATTGATGGCGTTGAGGTGCATGACAAGAACAGTTCCTCGAGGAGGCGTCGAATGACCGCACAGCGGCTCACCGGAGAAAATTGCGTTTCGCGCTTGAGGCGGCCGATGCCGTGTCCGCCGCGGTGGGCGAGGGGCGTGTTGGTCTCCGCTTGTCTCTCTGGCCTACCCATTACGGTACATTTCCTTCGTCACTGCCGGAACTCGTCCCCAAAAGGCTTTAATTTGAGGTGCTGATGCCTTGAGCACGCTTCCCATTTCCTCCCCCATCCTTTTTTGTTTGCAAACGCAAGTCCCCCGGAGGTAATCTCATCCCGACATACTTCGATCCCCGCGAGAACAACATCTCCTCGTCAATCTTGTCAAAGTTCTCTTCGCGCTTGTCACTGCTACCTCATGTGCTCGTTCGTTCCACCCTCAATAGGCCTCAATCCCCATCGCATCGCGCTATTCCTATTCCACTTTCACCCAGTTTCCTTGTCTTCATCCGTTCTGTCTTCCTCGCCATCAGTTCTGTCAATCCCTTCCACTCCGCTGTGATGCCTCCCCTTTGTCTCACTCCCAGCCTCCGACGACGCGATCTCAACTTCGATGCCACCTCCCCTTCGTGTGACCTGGTGTACTCGTTTCCCTATTGTTCCCCCTTTTTGGTAACTGTCAGTACTATACTGCTTTCGGCATACATTTTCTCCTTAGTCCTCAGATTTTGGACTCGTCCTATGCTCCCTCATCGCTTTCCCTTTCATCCTTAGCCGTGTGCTGTTCTCTCCTGTTCTCTCTCGTCTGTGATTTGTTGGTTTTTCTTACTCTATGTTTCTGACGGTCCAGTGCTCTACATGTATATAAGCTGCTTTGGGACTTGCTTGCTCAATAGTTCTTTTAGAGAACGAGGTTTTTATGCTGTTTTGTCCCGCTGGGATTTTGTGCACACCGTGGGAATTCCGCAGTTTCGTTGCAACCTTTCCGAATCGTGTTTTTTGTGTTTGTCGAGAAGAAGTATGAGGCGCTGATAGATCTCCGTTTCCCAGTCGGCCAGTGGCTACTCAGGCCGTTCAAAGCTATTACGAATTGTGTCAACCGGGGCCCAACTCAACGCCGAGACAGGAATCAAACTATGGGCAAACGTTCGTAGCTTTTAACGACACCATATTCCTTTGGGATGAGTTCGCTTATGTTGTCCTGTGTTGGCGGCTCGGATGGCATGGAAGGTGTCCAGGAATGGGTCATCCTCGCAGCCCTCGTTGGAACGGGATGCGATGTCATTAACCCTGACTACCGTTGAATCGAGTCCCTTTTGTGTGCGCTCACGGCCACATTCCTTCGTAGGACATGCTTGAAATGAACGCGTGAGTGGCGTAGTCCACAAGAGGTGTGATTTCGAAGACCTTCGGGATCGAGTGTATGACTACCATTAATTGTTGTTGTGGACGTAGACGTGAGGAAGAAGTGTCCAGTCATATAAGTTCACGAAGATACAATCATGGCAAATGGACATAACAAGCGGTTGAGATGAGAGCCAACCAATCTTCGACTTCTCTGTGATTTATCGTCCACGGGTTAAACATGTACAATACCCTCATGCGCTTGATAACTCGACTTTTGGTCGTCCCACATGAAATCCACATGAGATCTCACTCTGGAGTGTATAAATGTTGTCATGACTGGCTGGAGCGATCCACGACATATTCGCGATATTACACAAGCAGAAGGTTTCGAACGACGGCACAGGTTGTACTACAAACACCCCTTGTGCACCTGGACAAAAGATAAAAGCATAGTATCCTGAGTATGCGATATATTAGAACCCGCAGTTTGACTTCTGAGCTCTACCTCATGCAGAAAACAAGCGCAGCACCTCACGCTTTCATCAACTCCATCTGCTCCGCAACTAAGGATGGTGCCTCGGGGAATCGAGGGACAGCGTTACACCTGTAAGGCGCGGGCCGGCTAGGACACATTAGTAAGTAAAAAATTCAAAGCCATATCCAAATAGGATAAGATGGAGATATTGGCGTACTACAACGATCCAAAATCGACGGGCATTTCATCGAGTGGGACCTCCTTCCCATTTTCATCGCGCGGGCATTCAAGCTTCATGGCCCAGAGAACCGTGGCCATACTGATGAACAACGTCTCATTGGCCAAGTGTTTACCAACACAAGCCCTCCGCCCAAACCCGTAAGCACAGTGCCCATCATCATGCGTCTCCACAGTGACTGGGCCTGGGATCAGCCTTCCGTGCTCATCCAGGAATCTCCCAGGATTGAATTCTGCCGCGTCGTCACCATAGAGCGCCTGGTCGTGGTTGCATTGCCACAGGTTTGCGAAGCAAATCGTCCCCTTGGGAATGAACATCCCTTCGTACCAATCGTCCTCTGTCGAACTGTGTGGGACACCCAATGGCGCCACGGGGCGCCAGCGGAGAGATTCCTTGGCCATTGCCTGTACGTAAGGCAGGTTCGGAGCATCTGCAAATGTTGGGGTGCGGAATCGACCGACGACAACATCGAGTTCATCTTGTGCCCGCCTCTGTATTTCTGGATGTGCCATCATCGCCAGCACCCACCAGAGTAACGTGGTAGCAGTTGTCTCCGAGCCTCCAGCGCTGCAAACGCAGTTCACAATTCGTGTTAGCAATGCCAGAAAAGAACACACTATAATGTGCCAAGGAGCCAGGCCATCTCATCACGGGAAAGCCCACTTCGATCCGAATTCTTTATCACCGATGCACCCACGCTCGGTCTTTCAGAACCTTTAGCCTGGAATACCAGCTTTTCAGGAAAGATTTGTTGGGAAAACGCAGCTTATTGGCTTACAATGTCATCATAAACGGTATTCAGACACCTATTGAACAGTGCTGTATGTTGCCGGAAGTGTTCCAATCCTTCACGTTTCCATCTTGCAAATCTAGGGTTCTCCTTCGATAGGCATTTCAAATACACGATATATAGCACATAAGCGTACCTTTCCGGTATGTGGATCATCCAAGGAAGGAACTCAACAAGATGTGCTCCGGGAGCGGCAGCTGCCGACGTACGGTCGATGACTGCGTTGATTTCCGTGACTGTCTGATCATGTTCGTCCTCAAGGGTGGGATAGTTGTACAAGATAGACATGATGGCAGAAGTAGAGGAGCGTTTGAAATGCTGGTTCAAGGCTGTCGGATTGTTGAGAATCGAAGAGGCGAGGATGGTGGCCTCTTTGGAAAAAGTTGGGTGATAATCACGAACCGCGGCCTTTGTGAGCGCTTCATGCTGCGTGCGGCGCATGCGACGCCAACTAGCAATGAAAATGTAAGTCCTGAAACTTCAGAGGAAAGTGTGAACACCAACAGATCTCCGTATGGCATGAAGCCAGAAGACAAACCACCACAGAGGATTTCTTGGGCAACGATTTGACGAGGGCGATCGGAATAAATGTTTGCGCGTCGATCGAGAAGTTCGGAGGCAGTATTGAGACTATTAATGACGATCAGGGGCTGACCCAGGGCATTCAAATACATAATATTCTCTGAGATCCCCCTGGTAAACTTGTCGTGTCACGAGAGTAAGCGAAACTGGAATTGGACATACGAAAGTTTTGTTTACAATGTTTCTCGAACATCCATCGCTTATCCTTGAGTTGAAGGGCATTTCCGAGAATTGGGAGACCCTTTGGACCAGGTGGAACTTTGCGCCATGGACTCGTTGCATATTTTGCCACTAGGATGATGACAAGGCTCAAAATGAAACCCACTCGGGGTGTCAGAAGTTGGGAGACTGCTGCGAACGAGAGCCAATGGAGGTGTGAGTCAGCACGGCCAAGAGAATCAGTGGGATGACCACTGAAAGACGGGGTCGAATCGAAAGACATTGATATTTTTTTGACCGGGAGCGGAGCTCCAGATGGGGTGACAATTGGATTTCGAGAGCCCTCTGGTTGTCTTTAAATGTCAGGTTCGACCTGGAAGCCTCTCACACTGTCAGCATAATTTGGTTTATGTGTGGAAAACCCCGAGATAAGCTGTGGAAAAATCCTCATTATTGCGTTGGCCATGGATTTTGTTGTCTAGGCTTCTTTCATTTCGCTATCAACGCCAAGACCATAGTGAAGGCAGAAAGGGGAGTCACCTGTTTTGAGGTGCCTGGTGCCTTGATTGGGATGAGAATATAGTCCCATAGTTGGGGTGCGCCTGACTCAAAATGGACGATGGCTTATATGACCTCGGGGTTATCACCCGTCCAAGGTCTATCCTGCTGCTCCGCGGGTTGGAACCTGCAGTAGACTTCTTAGCCGTGTACCATGCACAAAAGAGCGCCATACCTCACGCCTTCATCAACTCCATTTGCTCTGTGAGTAATGACGAGGCCTTGGCGAAACGACGGTGGCATTACACATGTATGGCACCGACCGGCTACGAAGCCTCAGTTGAAATTCTAAGCTGTGAACATGATAAGGTGGAGAATGTGACTCACAAAACCGTTCCCGATATCGACAGCCGTTTCCGAGTCGACCGCGACCTCCTTCCCATTTTTATCGCGTGGGCATTCGGGCCTCAGGCACTCGTCCCCAGAAGAATCTAGCTAATCCAAAAATGGAAAAGCCACGCGCGATGAAAGGGGGATGATCGCATGGCTTTTCCATTCTCGGATTAGCAACATTCTCACTCGATCTGCCTTACATTCTCACTGCAACTTGAAGTCCTCCAACTTGAACCTCGCTTCAGCAGCAGGTAGTAAGCATCTAGTCAGTAGAAGTGGAACATGACTAAATCCCAGGACACCACCCGCAAGGCGACAGACAAAGGGAGCTACTAAAAAGAAAAAACAAGTTTAGGATCGGATGGGTGCTGGCTGATGGGATGAGGGGTAGTGCAAAACGGGTAGCTTCTGTCATGGAGGATTTAGAATGTTAATGAAAGTGGAATAAAGAGAACCGCCGAAGAGTGGCAGTAACGATGCAGCAGGGTGGAAGAGTCCTCAAAAGATGTCCCAACTCGAGCTAAGCATGATGACGTTTTGCAGCTACATCGGTCTGGACCTCAGTACTAAATTGTGATTAGCAAGACGAATGCAAGTGCACGACATGGGGATGATGAACAACCAGGATTGTACTATCCGTTACATATACTTGCGTCCGTACCACAAGCAAGAGAGAATTCCCCACCACTCCAGTTCCCTCATGTGTAGTGTTGCCGAAGTCCGGTTCAGTTCGGTTCAGGGTAGATTTTCCTGAACCTTGAACCGGACTTTGGGTTCAGTTCAGGGGATTTTGCGAACCCCGAACCTGAACCTGTAAGAACCGAACCTTGGGTCCGGTTCAGGTTCACAGGGGGTCCGGACCTGAACCAGACTTGAAGGGGTGCGTGACGCGATGGAATCCAGGTGGGTACATGCTCCAGGGGCCGTGGATGCTGCGCGCGATGGAACCAATGGAAGTGTGAATGCCAGGGACTGTGCATGAGGGGCGGTGGACTCTTGTGTGGTGTGCCAAGTTGTGTGGACAGCGCGTTCGTGCAGTAGTCAGCAGCGGCGACAGTGATGTGAGAAGTCGCATTGCTGAGGCGGGGCGATATGATGGTGATGTGTGATCGACGGAGCAAGGGAGTATGCGGCCGACAATGCTGGCACCGGCGCAGACGCTGAACAGGCCCGCATGTGGGCTGCGCTGTAAGGAAAATGAGACCGCGAGCCTGGCACAGCTGTGAAGGCCGGCACGGACGCGAAGGGAGTCGAACCCCCAGGTGTTGATGTGCACGGATGAGGGGGAGCGCTGCCGGTCGTGGGCGCTGCACTTGCCATGGCTGAGGGCCCTGCCGGCGTCGGATCTGCTGGCGGGGCTGATAAAGCCACCGTTGCAGCGTCCGAGGCGTTGGGGCCCAGGGCATATGGCGAAGGAGGGGGGGCATGTGTGGGGTCAATGTACCGCTGCAAGAGCGCAAGCAGGCGCTCGTTGAGTCGAAAGGAAAACGGCCTCGCAAGGGGCACCGACGGGCGCGGGAGGAGGGTCCTGTCAGGGCATGGAAGTAATGCGACCGGTTGAAGGTTACTCACCTCTGGGGGCCACAGAGGAAGGGATATGTCGTGGCAGGAGAAAGGAGTGACCTCGCGGGGGGCGCCGACAAGCTGGGGCCCGCAGAGAGAGGACTTGTCAGGAAAGGGAAAGAAAGTGAATGAACAAGGGGCACTCACCTATAGAGACTGCAGAGGGGATACGCCACGACAGGAGAAAAAAGCGATCTCGGAAGGGGTGCTGATGAGCTGGGGCACGCAGAGAGGTACATGTCAGGAAAGGGAAAGAAGCGAACCAACAACACTCACCATCTGGAGACCGCAGAAGGAGGGACACGTCGGGGTACGGAAATGAAGGCGACTGAGTGATGGACACTCATGAGGGAAGAGTGCGAGGGTCTTGTCAACGTTTGTGGATGGGTCTGTGTGGTCAGAGTTCTGTACGGTGGAGCAATGATACCAACTTCACGCGCGACCCAACCCAAGACCACTGAAGTTACTAAAAACCCCAACCTTAACCTCAGCGTCCGAACACCTTCATTTCGGCCCGCTTCACATATTGGTCGGTCGGTCGACATCTTCACGACCACCCCTACCTACAGCCAATAGGAGGCCTCCTCGAGCAAGTCCTTGGGCACCCCCGACTTCATTGGCCCTACAACGTCCGGTTTCACCTTCGATTCCTTGGCTGGCCTCGATATTTACAGTATCCCCACACCGGGGCATTTGGCATGCCCTCCCTTGCTCTGTTGTCCAGCTCGTGAGGGCCCCTCGTGAGGCCGCTTGTTTCCGTGCGCCGACATATCCTCCCTCTGCGGCCTCCTGAGGTGAGTGCCCTTCAATCGGTCGCACCCTTTCCCTGTCCTGACAAGTCCCTCTCTCTGCGGGCCCATCTCGTCGGTGCCCCTCGCAATGTCGCGTTCTTTCCGACTCAACAAGCGCTTGCTCGCCATCTCGCCGTGGTGCATCGGCCCCATGCGAGGCCTCGCTATGCGGCGGCCTTTCGCACCTCCCCCCCCTCCTGCTCCGCCATACGCCCCGGGCCCCAACGCCTCGGGTACCGCAACGGTGGCTTTATCAGCCCCGCCAGCAGACCCGACGCCGGCAGGGCCCTCGGCCATGGCAAGTGCAGCGTGCACGACCGGGAGTGCTCACCCTCATCTGTGGTGTCAACGTCTGGGGGTCCGACTTCCCTCGCGTCTATGTCCACCTTCACGACCGTGCCAGCGAGCCCGAGAGGGTCAGGAGACACAGGAGACACAGGTGCGTTGCCCACTGCTGACGACGTAGTCCTTAATGGGCCCAGCAGGGCCCAAACTCTCATTTGCCCCTACAGCGCAGCCCCACGTACGGGCGAACCATTCGGTGGTTGTGCCAGCGCCGGCGTTGTCGGCCGCGAATATCCTCGCTTTGTCGCCATCACACATCGCCATTGCATCGCCCCGCCCCACCTGGGCAATGCGACTTCTCGCGTCGCTGTTGCCGCTGCTGGCGTATCACAGGTTCAGGGTCCAGTTTGGTCTGAACCAGGTTCACAACAATTGCCCCCCTCCCGAACCTGGAACCGGACTTTCGGTTCAGTTCAGGCGCTATGCCGAACCTTGGACCGGACTTCGGTCCAGTTCGCAAAAGTTCGGGTCCGAACCGTGGTTCAGAACCGGACTGCGGCATCACTACTCATGTGCTTCCACATTCTTGTCCTTGCGTGCACTCCAAGTCGTCCCTCAAACATCTTTATATCCACACAGGTTACTTGCCCTGTTCCCTAAAGCCTTACAAGTTGTTGCATTAATTATTGACCTCTACAGAGCGTTCACCCACTTGTAAGGTTTTAGGGCGCAGGGCCCATAACTTGTGTGAATGTACAGGTGTTCGAGTGTAAGGAGTGTGTACTAGGTATGGGATCGCTGCAGCCTCGAGTCGGAGCGGAGCACTTTCAGTTCGACCACGTGACGGCCTCGGCGCACCTGCAAGTCCGACATGTTCAACCACACCCTCAGGCTGAGAGAGCAGCTGACGCTACCGTGCTGAGAACTGTCGTCATCCCCGCGGCTTGGGAAGACAGAAACTTCGGGAACTTGCAATGCCGTCGTTAAAAACTCGCCAACCCTTCGACATCTCAAGCTTGCCC
>Ga0307510_10005981_pt1 | contig 14518 bp, 2 predicted proteins | sample 12_EM_MG_FD_207224 | JGI IMG/M metagenome (GOLD analysis project Ga0307510, IMG submission 207224) | Populus trichocarpa ectomycorrhiza microbial communities from riparian zone in the Pacific Northwest, United States - 12_EM | ecosystem: Host-associated > Plants > Roots > Unclassified | place...
TCGGCGTAAGATATATATTTCGTCGGTAATTAATTTACCAACAAAATCACTGACGAAAATGCTCAGTTGGTGAATCTTTCATCGATAATTTTTTGTCCGTTGGTAATAAAAAAATATTAGTACTGATGAATTTACTAACGGAACAGACGCGTAAAAAAAAATTACCCGCTGCATTCCGTCGGTATATCCCTCGAAAAATTCTGTCGGTAATTATTTAAAAACATTTTTAAAAAAATCCATTTTATAAAATTATAAAATTATAAAATAATTAAATTAATATAAATGAACACTCTATAATATATGCTCAAAATGCTTGGAAAAAAGAAAAAGAAAATCAACTCAAACAAATTTGCAACAACTAAATAAAATGAAAAAATAAATTCAACTAAAAAAATCCATATGAAAAAAATGAAGTTGTGATTACTAAAAATTTAAAAATCCTATAAATAAATCAACTAAAAATTGATCTCATATGAAAAAAAAATATCACAACAACATTCATACAATTATTTAGAACAAAAACAATTAAAAATAAAATAAAAAACAAATATAGTGAAAAAAATCATGAAAAAAGAAGAAAAAAGAAAAATCTTACCTTAATGTAGTTGTAAGTGAAGCTAAGGAGAGAAAAAATAAATTTCATAAAGCATATTAATTAAAAAAAACTAAGAGGATAAAAGAAGAAAGAAGAAGAAGACATACCCGAGCATGGAGGAGAAGAGAAGGAGATGAGGAGAGAAGAGAAGAGAAAGAAATAGATATTGATATTTTTTACATATAAGGAAAAAGAAGAAGAAGTAGAAGTAGAAGTAGAAGAATAATAAATGAGCCTGTCTCTTGTGAAATAAGGATTCAGGCTTTTTATTGGGGTGCGTTAGCGATGGTTTTACCGATGGATAATTAAATATTAATATTTTTTAATTATTCCGTAAGTAATTCCGTCTGTAATATTTAATTTAAATTTTCAATTTCATAAATTTTTTTCAGAAACCGCCAACAATCACCGATGATTTTTCAATCCATCGGTGATTCCGGCTGTAATATTGAAATGAAAATTTTAAATTAATTAAATTTTTTCAGAAAACCACCAAATAACACCAACGACTTTTCAATCCATCGATGCTTTTGTCCGTAAAGAGCAACAATTAACAGTGTAATTGGAAAGTGAACAGTTCTGAAGCTCTCTGAAAAATAGTAACGGAATTTTTCGTCGGTGATTCTCTTTGTAATTGACATGATGAACAGTGTTCACAGTTTATCAACAATTTTACCGACGGAATTTATTCTGTCGGTAATTCCGTTGGTAAAAATGACATGTCATCATTTTTTTTGCTTTGTTTTAATTTTTTCCCCACTATAATTCCCTCGGTATATACCGAGGGAATATTTCTGTCGGTAAAATCCCTTGGAAATTTACATGGAAATATTCCCTCGATATTTCCGTTTGTATTTATCGATTTTCTGGTAGTGTATCATGACTCTGTTCTTATCTTGTTTATTTATTTATTTCTTCTTCATTATATTTAGTTAAGTTTATTTTTGTCAAGGTGAAAAGGTTACACTAATAATGTAAGAATAAGTATAGTACAAACTCAATATGAACTTTAATGATTATATTCAAGAAAGTCTGCTATTAACATGTTTTATAATTGTTATCTTACTCAATCTTAATACCCTGCTTGTTAAGTGGTGAGTCTAGATTCGTGGTGTACAACCCTTGGTACAACAAATACTTGATTCTTTCATAGCCTACTGTATGGATAACCGACATTTATGCTATGAAAGGAACTTGATTTGTTGTTGATATAAGTTAGCACGATGAATACTTGACAACATTTACAAGTATTGACGTTACTCAAAATAAGATAATTAATATGATCATATTAACAACTTAAAATGAGCCATTAATGATAAATCATCCAATTAGAACCTCCTTTGTGTTTGGTTTTCATTTGAGTAATAAAAAGAGTTTGCACTATACTTATTTGAAATACTATTAGTGGATCCTCTAACATTGGTAATTGTTTTTATCTTTGTTTAATCTTTACATTAGTATCACATTTCAAAGTTCTCTTCAACTCTATTTCTTTTATTATTTATGATTTTGTATAATTAACCTCCTTGTGGATCGACCTTAGTCTTGCCAAATTATTTATTACTTTGACACGTCTATAATTGGAAGAAGACATAAATCATTTGACCGCGTCAACTGGCTACCTTACTTCTTTTCTAAGAAGAAAAAGAATATGAGGTAAGCTGTTTAAATCCTCTAATATCTTTTGAGAACTCAAGATATAACCAAGAAAGCTATTATAAAGTAGGTATGGTAAATACCGAGTTGTGATCATGACACCTTAGCAGTTATACTTATATGTTTACAATGATAAGTATGGGATCTTTGAAAGGTCACAATTGATGAGACAAAGATGTATGCAAAGATTATCTAAGCTTATCAGATAAGCAATCCTTTCTCAGAGATCAATTCCACAAGTTATAGCTCGAGTAGACCTAAACAGAAGAGTCATGAAAACTCGCTACAAAGATTGAAGCTTTAAGAGACAAAGTCCATAAAGAAAAGAGACATATGTTTCTCGGGTAAAATTACATGCATATTAACCATGAAAGCATTGTATTTTGATATTTATAGGGAGTCTCAGAATAGAATCCTTGATGGATTTGAATTTTTTCTAGCAAAGAAAATCCATCAGAGGTTCAATTCCCACTAATACAAGGGCAAATTATGTCAAAATATGAGATCATGAGATTATATGAATGCAACTTTGAAGCATATATTTTTTAGTGTGCTTTTAAGCCACTCACTTTCAGACATCATCTTTGAAACATATCTTTTGAAGTGCACTTTCAAACCATTTACTTTAGACAACATATTTGAAACTATCAATTTTTGAGTTTACATTTGAGCCCCCACTTTCCAGATAGCATGTCTTTGATCATAATCTCTTTTACATAGTGCTTTTGATATTATTTTCTTCTGAGTGTGCCTTGAAGCCCTTGGCTTCTGGATAACGCATCTTTGAGCCCTATCTCTTTTACATAATGCTTTTGACACTATTTTCTTTTGAGTGCGCCTTTGAGCCCTTGCTTTCTAAACAACGTGCCTTTAAGACCCATCTCTTTTACATAGTGCTTTCATAACTATTTTCATGTGAGAACTCCTTTGAACCCTCGCCTTATAAATAACACGCCTTTGAACCCTATCTTTTTTACATGGTGCTTTCGGTATTAATTTCTTCTAAGCGCGTCTTTGAGCCCTCGCCTTCTAGATAGCATGCCTTTGAGCCCTATCTCTTTTATATAGTGTTTTCGATACTATTTTCTTCTAAGTGCACTTTTGAGCCATCACCTTCCAGATAACGCATGTTTGAGCACTATCTCTTTTATATAATGCTTTTGACACTATTTTCTTCTAAGTTCACCTTTGAGCCATCGTCTTCCAGATAACACGTCTTTAATCCATATCTCTTTTATATAGTTCTTTCGACACTATTTTGTTCTAAATGAACCTTTGAGCCCTCACTTTCCAGATAGCACGCCTTTGAGCCTTATCTCTTTTACATAGTGTTTTTGGCACTATTATCTTCTGAATGCGCCTTTGAGCCCTCATCTTCTAGATAACACGCCTTTAAGCCCCATCTTTTTCACATAGTGCTTTCAACACTATTTTCTTATAAGTGGGCTTTTAAGCCCTTGCTTTCTAGATAACACGCATTTGATCCCTATCTTTTTTACATAGTGCTTTCAACATTATTTTCCTTTGAGTGTGCCTTTGAGCCCTCACCTTTCAAATAGTATGCCTTTGAGCTTTATTTTTTTACATGGTGCTTTTGGCATAATTTTCTTTTGAGTGCGCCTTTGAGTCCTCGTCTTCTATATAGCGTGCTTTTGAGCCCTATCTCTTTTACAAAAATAACCCAATTTTACGTTCTCTAAAATTGTCATTTTCTTTTATATAAAATTAAAAAAGAGAGAAAAAGTAAAAAATAAAAATATACAGGAAGACAAGTGACTTGGTTGGCAATAACAAGCTGAAGAAGGATTGACAAGTATAAATAACAGATGGAGTCACCAAACTGAATCTGTGACAATTTTGTAAATTCAAAAGCACCTTTGAAAGACCTAAAAGTAAAAGACGATGCAAGTTTAAGATGAATATTAGATGAATTTGTATTAAATTAAGTCTGAGGACTTAATTAGATTTTTAGTAGGCTAATTTGATTTAACCATGAGCCTAATTAAGGATTTAATTAAGTTTATAAATTAATTTAGGCCAAAATCAAAAGAATTAATTAAATGCAAAGACTTAATTAGACTTTTAATAGGTCAAATTAATTTTATTAATGACTTAATTGGTGAAAACATAAGTTTGAAAGCTTAATTTGGGCTTAATTGAGAAGATTGAAATTTTAGAGGACCATACTTAATTTTTACAATCTTAATTTGATGAAATCAGGGGTGAAATTGCAAAAAAAATAAAGTTTAAGGGTCAAAATGAAGAAATTCAAGACCAAAGACCTGTTTGCAAAAGACGCGTAATATTTTGGGCTATACCAAACTTTTTCAGGGACTAAATTAAAGAAAATAAAAGCTTAAGGTTTAATTGGGGACTAAATAGAACAAATTGGAAAACAAAAACTATGTTGAAAAAAGCGCCAGACTTGAGGGGTTTCAATTGATTTTCGGCAAGGGCCTAATTACATAAAATTAATAAGTTTTGTCTTAATTATTGTTACCTATTTTTAACCCCACAAAAATAAATCAAGAAGAAAAATAGAAAAAATCTAAAAATACAAGAGGATACACATGAAGAAAGCCTAGAAGACTATCCAAATTGGTGGTAAAGGACCAAAATGACAAGTGGAAAAGTTGGAGGACCAGAATGTACAAGATTGATAAAATAGACGACCTAATTCTAATTGATAAAAGACCCATTTGGTCAAAATATTTTTATTTGGGGTAAAGAAATACAAATTTGGATGAGTAAAGACTCCATGATAATTTTGGAAGGCTTAATTAATTTTATTAAGGACTTAATTGCAAGGAAAATCAATTTTTTGGAGTCAATTTAGGTGTTAATTGGAAGAAATTAATGTTTGGGGACTGAAATTGGACTTTGGAAAGTTTAATTGGTCAAATCAAGGGCTACATTGTGAAAACAATTAAAGTTTGATAACTAATTAGGGGTTTGATTGAAGAAATTCAAAACCAAGAATCAAATTATAAAAAGCACAACACTTCAAGGGCTGAAATTGACAAATAAGGGTTAAATTGAAGAAAATTAAAAGTTTGATGGTTAATTAAGGATCCAAATGCACAAATCGAAAACCAAAGACCAAGATGAGAATGATGCTAAACTTTGGGGCAGATGATTGAGTTTGGTAGAGGTGAAATTGCATGAAAGTAAAAGTTTGGGGGCAATTACAGGTGCAATTAAAAGAAATTGGAAGAACAGGGACTGACACAAAATCTGTTAGATCCCAAATTAAAAACTCTAATTTCTAGGGGTTTAACATAGACGACGCGTTATTCACCCTCTGTTTATCTCCTTCATTGACAGTTTTGAATGTTTGAGTTGGCACTTTCCAAGAGTTTGTTGTTGAATTTTAGAACTCTAAATGGCATGAGGGTTTTAACAAATGGAAGAAGAACATCCCCTTTATAACCTCATTTCCATGAAATTGGACGTTTGCATCCTAATTCTTCTATAGAAGTTTCCAACATCTTTCTCCCAATCAACCATCACTATATTTTTAGATTTTGGGTTGATCACATTGACACTTTCAAGGGAATGAAGGTGAAGTTACAAACTTCCAAATGGAGTAAGGATAGATCCAAATGAAAGATATGCATCTTTTCTACCAAGTTCAGGTGGTCTTCGATGACGTTTATATCAGAGTTTCACTAGCGAAGCCTCGTAAATGACCAACTCAATTGTCCTTGATTGAGATAGCCATTTGTGCAAAACCACATAACCTTTTCATATATTTACACTTAAAAACTCCTAGATGGTTCTTATTAAGGGCCATAAATCTTTCATCCAAGATCAAAAGATGAGAAATACATGCATTTATCTCTAAGAAAGAGAAAACCACTTAAGCAAAACCATCATCCCTAAAAATCATTGAAGGACAAAGGTTACAACTATTAACATTTGTCCAAAACTCTCTCATTTTGATCAAAGGACTGAATTTTAATCAATCTTTGAGGTAATCCACAAAAAAACCTAGAAAAACCCTATAAATACCCTTGAAAATCAAAAAAAGAGAGAAAAGAGAAAAATGTGAGAGTATACTTTATAAAAAGACCCTAGTGTGAAGGTTCAAAGACCTAACATAAAAGGTCTAGCAAACTTTTAAAAGAATAGAAAGTGAAAGGGAAAGAAGGAAGGAAAAAAGAAGGTAAGTAACAGCCTATAGCAGCAAGCTTGGAGAAGGTTATGTGAAAACTCAAGGGTGGAGTCCATATGGCCAACTCATTCATGCTTTTTCAATGTTTAATGACATTTTTGAATCTTTTTGGCATTATTTTGTGTTTTAGCATATATGTGGATTAATGAATGAAAATATTGTTTTGATTGATAAATTTTGTTTTAAAACTGTTGTTATTGTTATTGGGATGTTTAAAAGGTTTTTGTGTGTTTAGTTTTGACAAAATATAGTAGTTTTGGAATCTGTCAAATGTATTAATAGGTGTTTGATGGCTTAGTCTAGGTTGCTAATGCATGTTCTTGATTCCCGAGTTTAGTTTGGGCCTCAAGTGTTTAAAAAGTCAGTTTTGGATTGAGTTTTGATATTTTTGATGGCTGATAATAGGGCTACAATTTTGAAAGTTGAAATCTTATACATATTCTTGATGATTCGAGGTTATTTGCTAGTGTTTTTAATTCAAACATGTTTGTTTATGATAATGTGGTTTGTTATGGCTAAGAGAGCTTGGTTTAAAGGCTTAAAATGTATTTTTTGAGTTTGACAGTGTATGATGATTTTTCTGGGTAATCTGGGTTCATATTCTTCATGTTCATTCGAAGAACATTGTCTTGAGTGCTAGTTTAATGTTTCATTTTGATTTGATTTTTGTTTCTACAAGTTTATATATCATAATTAGAAAATAATCTAGGGTTTTCATACATCAATAACATGTTTTTGTGGGTTTTAATCTTAGGGTTTCAGTTCAAAACTGAAACCTATTTTTGACAAAAATCATGATGTTTGAGCAATAATAGAAATAAATGGATACATGATTCTTGATCTATACTTGATTGCGAACAAAACCTTGCCTTTTATTGTTTGAAATATAGTCTACTTTGATGTTTACATTGCAGGGTTTGAGTTTGAATGTTCTTAATTGTTCTTCGTGTTCTTTGTTTTCCTTAATATTTGATTTGTTTTTGTTAGAAAATTTAATGTTTTTATTTTTATTTTTGATTTTGTTTCGTTTTAAATCTCTATTTTGGTTTAGTTTTGGTTTAAACCTTGGTTTTTGGTTGAACTAGTGTTTTTAGGTTGACCCGATTAGGTCAAAACCGGGTCAAATACTTAAGGCTTTGTTTGGTTTGCTATTGTTTTAATAAAAATGAATTTTAGCTTAAGCGCGTGTTTGGCAAACACATCCTTAGGCATGTTTTGACAGTTTTGTTTTGAATAAAAATATGATTTTGCCAAACATGGCCGTAAACAAAATCTTTTAAAAATAAAAAAAATGATTTTTACTTGTATACGACCCAATTCTTATAAAAAATTGCATTTTTATTTATAAAAAGGGAGAGAAAAACTTTTTTACCATGGTTTTAGAAAAATACATGTGTTGATTTTCCTTTATATCTTTTGGAATTTACACCACGTTTGTAAAATTCCTTAAGAACTTGGCTAATATTTCAATAAATCTATAAAATTTAATTCATGAAAATTAATGGTTAACATCCAGGTATAAATGTTGGACCTATAAATAGACTGATATTTAAATATCAGGAGTTGACTAAAAAATTTTCAGAATTATTTTAGATATTCATCAATTTTAATTGGGAGTATTTTCACCACAATATATGAGTTGTGGAGAACCCTTTTGCTTTCCTGGATAGGTGAACACTGTTAGGGCACCTACATGGATCCTTCCCATAAGAATTTATCTGGACATATGAGCCCATAATAAATTTGAAATGAAAGATTTATTCTTGAGAGGAAATATTTATTCCGAGCCATAAACAGACCATGGGTTAGGAATCCATCAAAACCTTTAAACCATATCTAGACTACACAATGCATCTTATCGCAGTAAGATGCGTTAGGGGTGTTAATACCTTCCTTCACCACAACTGGTCTCTTACTCTTGGAATTTCTGATAAGACCACCTGGGTCTCATGATGACTCTTAATCAAACAACTAAGTGGCGACTCCTCGATCCAAATGTCCCACCACGCCACGCGCCCACATGCGACATTAATTAAGGACGTTTGAGCTTAAATTAATACAATAGGGACCAAATTGAAATTTAAATCTCGAATTTGAAAAAACCAAGAAGATGCACTACTACTCTTAATACCCAATGTAAAGGCCGTATTGAGTCAATTTACTCTAAATACCAAAAATGAATAGCAAAACATTTTTTAACATGATTTGTAAGAAAATAAGGAAGATTTTCTTAAAGGTTTGGAATGTCAATCCAACAAGCCTTCTACTGTGGGACAATTTCAATGAGTTTTATAAATTTGCTATAAAACTCTAAAATATGCATGACAAATATTTTGTTTTTCTTTTGTAAAAATGCAAGGATAAACATAATTAAAATCATGCAAGCATATGTTTGTTTGTTTGTTTTTTTTTTTTTCATATGGAAAGCTTGGCCATATATGAAAAGATAAATTTTAGTGTGGGATTTTCGTTGAAATGGAGTAAAAATATTTTTTTTAAGAAAATAAAACTTAAAAACCATAAAACAAAACTTAGTAGGGATATTAGACTTCCATCTACAAAACAACACCCATCATCCAAACACGCCACAATCAATATTGATAACTTTCAAAGTGAAACTGCCTAATAATATATCCCATAGTGTCATGTCATCTTAAGTTAATACTAGACTAAACCCAGGACCTAAGCTTATTCTTGGGATAAGAAACATGGAAAAACTGGGTTCGAGAAGCAAACCTCTCTTCTCATCAGAGCACCAAAGAGAAAAACTCTCAAGTACTGTTTATGATCCAAAAATATTTTTTTAAAAAAATATTTAATTTAAATTATTTTATTGAATTTTTGGATTTTTCTAAAAGAAAATTCAAAATTGAGAAAATTTTAGGGAACTTAAAGTTAGGTTATGACAATAATAATTGAAATTTAATCTAAAAAAGTAATGTATCTAATTCCATACATAAAAAAAATTAACACATAGAGGCGCATGTTCAAAGTTGGATAATATGCCAATCCATCTCTACTAATCATTTGCTTTTAAATTTGGATTCATATTCCTTAAGGATGGATAAAAGAATTAGTGTAATTAAAATGTTAACGATGATGTAAATGGTTAATATTGGAGAAAAAATTGAGGATGAAGTATAGGTCCTCTTTCTATTATTATCTTTACACAAGTTATAATAAAAGATATTGGTGCAAACAATTCTAGCTGGAAGGTGCTTAGAGTTAATGATGTGAGAGATATATAGATCCTCAATCTTGGTCAATGCTAGAGAAAAGATTGAGGATGAAACATAGATCCTCAATCTTGTGTAAAGATATATATAATATGAGAGATGATTATGATGATCTCATGGTTTATAAAGGCAAGGAAAATTTTGAAAAACCCATCGATTAAAGATTATGTATGTTATTTATATATATATATATATTTAAAAAGAATGGTTTCATAGTTTTAAAGAATATAATAAAGATCACGTAGTGTTGATGATAGATGATAAATGAAAGGAAGTTATTGAAATTGATTGTTTTTTTTTTTAAAGCATGGTGATATAATAAAGGCTGATGATGTTAGGCACATGCTAAAACTTGAAAGGAATTTGCTACATTATTTTGGTCTTTTTAGTTTTAGTATATTTTTTTTATTTAAAACTTTTTTTTATTTAAGTTTCAATAACCGCGTTTGAGAGAAAAGAGAGAAAATCACTAATAAACTAGGAAGGAGAGGGAAAGTGATCGATTGGCTATATTCTGACAATAAAAATATTGATCTTAGTGTAAATAAGTTCTAATGTACGGGAGGAGTGTCACTGAGGTGTTTTTTTTACCATTCATCTTGCCATAAAAACATAGATCAGGTCGTTGTAGTTTTTTTTTTAATTTGTTTTGAGAAATTAAAGTGTGGTTTGAGGTTGGAGATGGATTTATTGAGTCTCTATGGTGTTTCATCGATATTTTCAAGTGAAAAAAATGTTGAAAATGAGTTTTTTTTTTTTTTTATCAAAAAAGTAGGAACCTAATTTTTCAGTTGCTTATGGTGGTCAGAATCTGTTTAGGTAAATAACGCGTTATCTATTTTTTTTTAAAGAGTTACTGACGTGTTGCCTATCTTTTATATATATATATAAAGTTCAAGCCCTAACATGATGTGATCTAAGTAACACTAATAGATTTGTTAGAGGTTCTAATTGGTCGAGTGACAAGACTTAGAGCTAAAAGGTTCAAAGAGGCTTTCAATGGACTTCTTCAAGACACATGAGATAAGGTAGACTTCAAAACAATATTAAATAATGAAATAAAATCTCTGGTTAATTTAATTCATGTTTAAGAAGGGCTTGTAGATGAACATTTAGACATTATAAAAATATTAGAATAAAAGGATTTAAATATATCAATTTTTGACCTTTAGCTATAATTTTGGTCATAATTGAAGCTAAAGAAAGAATTTTAATGCGATTCTAATTGCATTGAAAAGTATACATTCATATATTTCTAATGATATATTATACACCTTTTAATTCATTAAGAAGAGATGGAACCATGTGTTTGAAGTTGGATTTCGATTATACCATCAGATTACAAAAACGACTTTAATCTTATTTAAATTAGTTGGGCTAATGTTTTATTTATATTTTAGTTATTATTACATGTTTTAGTTTAGAGCTTTATTTAAATTTAGGTTTATTGGATTAATATTATTTATTAGGTTTATCCATATTTATTAGGGATATCCTATTAGACATATGATTTTTTTATATAGTATAAATACTCTTTTATAGAGATTTTTTTGGAAGAAAAGACTATTTTTAATAAATAAATCAGAATTCTTGCTATCTTATATGGTTAAGTGATTCCTATACTAAGTTCTTAATTAAACTTACAAACTCTTCGAATGATTGATCAATTTTGTCGTGATTTTATATTATTCGTTTACATCTCTTTATCGACATAGAGCAAGAATGATTATTATGTATAACTTTGATTCTCAAAGGCAGATTCTTATTGGGTCAAGTTGCAAACCATTTAAATATAATTTTAACGTATCTTGGAAGATGTCTGCATCATTTCATATTAGAGGTTGTGTTATTATTAGGTTATATCCCTTTAATCTTTAGTCTTTGTCATTTCTTGATTTTTTTTTCTTCCTAGTTGAGCTAGGATCATGTTTCTTTTTTAAAAAAAGAGTCTATTCTTCTCTTATTATTTCAAAGATTGCGTCAAACCTTATATATAAAAAAATCGTGTAGCTTAGCTTTTTATTTTGCCGAACACAATAAAGAAAAATTATGTTCGTGATCTTTATCTTCTATATTTCTTGATTTCGACATAGAATAGATAAAGGAAAGGAAATCTTGTTCTTGCTGAATTGTGTGAATACAACAAGGAAAAATTATAAGAATTAATTGAACTAACAAGTTAAGGCATAACCGAATACAAACCCTTAAATTTTATGGTTGGCCAAAAGTTTCTTGAATATTTTCTTGATTTTGCTGAATAGGTACATACCAAATTCTGGTATTGCTGACTTGGATTCTTGTTTTTCTTGGATTATCTTGCCTTGTTTTATTTAAATTTGGGTAGTATAGATCTTTCTTATTTTATTTTAATTGTTTTCTTGAAATTCTTGAAGTTGAATCTTGATTTCTTGAATTATTGTTTAAATGTTGTTTAAATCACTACCAGAAAATCGATAAATACAAACATAAATAACGAGAGAATATTTTCGTTGGTAAATTGCTCATGGATTTTACAGATGTAAATATTCTCTCAGTATTTACCAAGGGAATTACAGTTAGAAAAAAAATTTAAAACAAAGCACAAAAAACGATGATGTGCCATTTTTACCAACGGAATTACTGACGGAATTTATTCTGTCGGTAAAATCTATTGATAAATTCGTTGGTAAACTGTGAACACTGTTCATCATGTCAATTATAAAAGGAATCACCAATGGAAAATTCCGTCGGTATTTTCCAGAGAGCTCTGAAACTGTTCACTTCCCAATTGTACTGTTAGTTATTGTTCTTTACAGACAAAATCACCGACGGATTGAAAAGTTGTCAGTGTTATTTGGCGGTTTTCTGAAAAATTTTGATTAAATTAAAATTTTAAATTAAATATTACAGACGGAATCACCGACGGATTGATAAGTCGTCGGTGATATTTGACGGTTTTTGAAATTTTTTTATTAAATTAAAATTTTAAATTAAATATTACAGATGGAATCACCGATGAAATAATTAAAAATATTAAAATTTAATTATCCGCCGGTAAAACCATTGGTAAAACGCCTCAATAAAAAACCTAGAAGCTATAATTTCACAACAGATGGGGCTCCTTTCTTCTTCTTCTTCTTCTTCTTCTTCTTCTTCTTCTTCTTCTTCTTCTTCTTCCCCATATGTAAAAAACATCAATATCCTTTCTTTCTCTTCTCTTCTCTCCTCAACTCCTTCTCTTCTCCTCCATACTCAAGTATGTATTTTTCTTCTTTCTTTTTTTTTCTTCTTAATTTTTTTTAATTAATATACTTTATGAAAGTTTTTTTTCTCATCTTAGCTTCAAGAAGAAGAGTCATGACTTTTCCTTCCACCCTTTCAATTTATGGCGAACTCAGTTCCTCACTAAAGAATGGCCACGTCAGCAACATAAAAAATAAAAAAATCCTTCCCTGCAACTGAGAGTCATGACTTTTCCTTCCACCCTTTCAATTTATGGCAAACCCAGTTCCTCACTGAAGAAAATCAATCCACCTAATCAAAGAGAACAAACATTGGGCATGCAGATGAAGATAGCAAATTTGGAGTGGTTGCCATAATCTTCGATCATGGATATGGAAGGTGCAGGAGGTCTCTGAAACTATCATGTTTTCTTTCTTTCCTTTGGCTTTCACAACCACTATATAACATGTTGCCTCGGCCTTTTTTTTATATGTTTGTGCTTGCCAGGTTTGACATTGAAGCCACACGAAAAGCTATATATATTTCAAATTAATATGGTCTCTCTCTTCCCACATGTTTCCAACCATATGATATGACTCATTGTTCACATCCAAAGCAAAAAACCCACGTAGTATCTTTTCTTCTCTCCCTCATTTGCGAGTAAACTTCAGTCTCATCATTGACAGAGGCACAAATATGTCAGCCGGCCATTTCTCCTGTAAACATGGCCAACCTAGCTTTTGTATTAGACTACACGAAAACCAAAGTACTAGAACTAATTGGATTCTAGCTAATTTCTGCCATAGTAATTGTTCAAACACTAGATAGGTTGTTTTAGTTAGTCAATTAAAGGAAAATTCAAGAGAAAAGAAGAGGCAGAAGAATGCTTTCATCACTTGTTGTCAACCTTCGTTAACTTATTGAATAGAAAATGATAACAATATAACACAGAAGTCGCCTGGTAAAACTAAAATATACAAACCAATACCAGCTGCCTAACCAGCAAGAGAACAGCATAAAAGGAAAGGGGAAAAGGAAAAACCCAACCTGCAAAATCCTTAACTGGGCACTAAGATTATTTCAAATAGGAGAATCTTACCATCATCAAAGCCAATATCAGAATCATTCATGTCCATGCAGAGATGCAATTGCTACCACTGCCAGTTTTTGAAGATTCAACTTCACAACAGTGTCCACGAACATCTTTGTATCTTCACCTGTATTGCCCCCTGGTATGTCCACAATATATGACTCCAAAACAATAGCGTAAACCTTGCCTTCCTTGTTGAACTCATTGACTGATGTAACAGACTTATAATTATTTAGCCTATGCTCACCCCCAACAACCCTAAAGCTCAATATATGATTCTCATCATCCAAAATCTCTAGCCTTTCAATGCTTGTAGAAGCTGGTAGGCCAGAAACAACCGCTACCTCTCTCACGCTGCCTACACCACCATCGCCAGCACTCATGTTGCAACTCTTGATGAAGTGCTTGTATTTCTGTGGGTTATCAAACCTACGAACAAAAGGCCACACAACATGAGCTGGTGCATCAATGCGCTGGGTTATTAGGGATGTGCATGTGTTGGGTGCTGGCTCAAATTTATGGTATGTGTCAATCAAGGGCTTGAGCTCCATATATTCTTCTTGGGT